>JGI24922J38493_100528_pt1 | contig 35045 bp, 26 predicted proteins | sample LinPFosplate10_FD_38493 | JGI IMG/M metagenome (IMG submission 38493)
AGGTCGACTCTAGAGGATCCCACGGAATCACTTACGTCTTTGATTCTTAGTTTTCGGCGAAGTTTGGTGTATCCCTCGAGAGTTTTACGTCCCAAGAGGGACTTGTAAACGGGTTTAGCATTAAGCTTTGCTTTGTCGGTTGGGTCAAGAAAAAACCCCGTGTCCAACGGGGACATATAGCGGCAGTGAGGGAAAAGCCACTTGAGTGGAAGTCGGGAATTTTGAACATTTGTTTCTAAGTAGCGAGCAACTTCGATGACATTGTGGAAATATTCTTCGGTTGCGATGCTTGGGGTTGTCAATCTTAATAAGGGAAGGATTCCTTTTTTTGTAAGATAAGCGATTTTATCTTTCAGGGGGTCAATGGAGCCTGGTTCTAAGAAAAGCTCTGTCCAAACAGTTCCCGGCGGAAAAATTTTAGCGGCATATTCTAACGCACCATAGACCAGTGGCTGCGATATTACATCTTCTTTTTTAGGAAAGCCGACAAAACCTTCTAGTGGAAAATTTAATAAATCGATCCCCGCAGCGTAAACTCTGTCTAAAATTTGTTTGTCTTTTGGTGGGAATCCACGTAGAGCTATGAAGGTACTAAACTCTTTTTTGATAGCTTTTACCATGGGTGCCAAGCGAGTAAGGCCGCGGTCCGGTTCACGACAATAATCCATATTGAGTTGAATGAGATCAGCAGCACCTTCTTCAAAGGCTGCTTTGATTACAGAAAGTATAGTTTCTTGTGACAAGTTAAGGCGGTTTTTTTGTCCAACCGCTCTTAAAAATAAATTCATGCAATACCCATCGATACACGCATTTTCTGAGATCGGGGAACGCTTTTTCATTTGTTCTCTGACAAAGTTAGGTAAGGGTACAATGTTAACTTCAATTTCTTTGTCCATATAACGCAGTTTTACTTTGCCATTAACCAGATTAAGGGTAGGTTGGCTCTGACCCGTTTCTTTGATTGGTACTTTGACAATAAAGTTTTCAGCTAGACTCAATACGATTTCATCACCGGGCCGACCGTCGCAGTATCCACCGATGACTTCCGAAACGTCTCGGACCTCATCGGGAACAACCAGCCCCTTGCGGATCAATTCCAACTTTAATTGGCCGTAACTTTCCATAGCTTTGTTAAATGGTTGCTCGTTCGGTTATAATCGAGTAATCAGTTTTTGGTGAATTCCGGAGAATCCGCCTGAGGACATTATAAGTATTACGTCTTTTGGGCGGCACTCGGCAATTAATTTATTCACCAGAGCCTCGATGTCTGGAATAAAGTACGCGTCGCCACCGTCACTGTTAATACGTTCGACAACTAATTCCGGGTTCAGCCTATCTTTTAGGTCAATTTTATCTGGTGCGAATAGGCCTGCTATTATAACTTTGTTTGCTGGGGCGAAACTTTTCGGGAGTAGACCTTCAAAAAATTTTCTTTTGCAGGTCGCAGAACGAGGTTCAAAAACAGCCCATATGCGCTGCTCAGGATATGCTTCCTGAACAGCTTCCAGCGTAAGTCGAATAGCTGTTGGATGATGCGCAAAATCATCTATCACGGTCACCCCGTTTTTTACTCCCAATACTTCCTGTCTTCGTTTTATCCCCTTGAATGTCCGGAATCCTCCTTGAATTTCTTGAGTTGTGAGGCCAAGTTTAAGACTCATGACTGCTACCGATGTGGCATTTTCAATATTGTGTCTCCCGATCATTGGAAGATGAAAGTTTGCAATCTTTTTGCCCTGATGGGTTAAAGTGAAATATCCTTTCCCATCTACAAACTTATAGTTATCAATCACCCAGTCTGAAGAAGAAGAAAAACCGTAAGTTTCGACTGGGCAAGAAGCATTAGCTAAAATATCTTTTGCGTTTTTGTCAGAAAAAGCGGCTAAGAGGAACCCATCAGGATGAATGATATTTACAAATTTTAGAAAAGAGTCTTTTATATGCTCAAGGTTACGGTAAATATCAGCGTGATCAAATTCGATTCCCGTTAAAATTGAGGCAAATGGGCTATAGTGTAAAAACTTGGGTCCCTTATCAAAAAATGCTGTGTCGTATTCGTCCCCTTCGCTTACAAAAAATTCTCCTTCCGAAATGGCGTGGTTACCATCAAAATTATTCATCCAACCGCCGACCATGAAACCTGGTTTTCGTTTAGCAGAATGTAAAACCCAGCTTAAGAGTGCTGTTGTGGTTGTTTTTCCGTGTGTTCCTGTAATGACTAGCGATTTTTGATTTTCTAAATAGAACTTCTTTATAGCTTCTGGAAAGGAAATATAAGGGATTTTTTTTTCTTGGACGGCCAAGACCTCTAGATTGTCTTTAGATACAGCGTTACCGATAATAACTTGATCAATATCATCGTTAATATTTTTACGTTGATAGCCAGGCTTGATATCTATTCCGGATGACTTTAGAAGCGTGCTCATAGGCGGATAGATATTTGTATCAGATCCAGTGACTCGATAACCAGATTTTTGAAGAAGACCGGCAAGAGAGGCCATCCCAGTACCGCAAATGGCAATCAGGTAAATTGATTTAATCTTTTCGTTGGAGACCATCTTGGGAAATTGTAGGCTCCGAATCTTTTAAAGTCAATCTATATCAATGGGTTCGGTGTTCTGTAGCGCTGGCAAACAAACAACTTGTACTTGTTGAAAAAATATTACAATTTCTCACCAAAATCACGGAGCTTCTATTGTGCCAAACTTGGGAATTTTTGTAGTTAGTTAAATAATGATTTTAAGTCAGAAAGGTTATCTATGAGGAAGTTAGGTTTGGAATCGCGGAGCAAATTTGGGTTACCCAATCCGTAGGTAACGCCACAGGTTATTACTCCCGCTCGTTTCCCTGTTTCTACGTCGATGGCGTTATCTCCAATCATCAAAACTTTCTCCGCGGGACAATTATACTTTTTCATAAGAAACTGTAGTCCTATTGGGTTAGGCTTTTGTTCGCTTAGACTATCTCCACCTAGTATTGAATCAAAGGGACTAAGAAAGTTAATTGCTCCAAGAATTTTTTCAATAAATACGACAGGCTTATTGGATAAAATGGTGTTTTTTTTATTCGAAAAATGTTCCACAATTTTTCTTCCATTTGGATAGAGTTTGGTTTGGTCTAACAAATGATGATTGTAGTGTTTTTGAAAAAGAGAAACGGCTATTTCAATATTATTACACCCGGAACCAGTCAAGGAGCGAGTCATGAGGTTGACCACTCCTCTACCAATGTTCTGACGAATGGTTTCCTGCCCCAAAGGTTGAAGCTTCATTTCGGTTAGAGTGCGATTAACTGAATTGGCGATATCTTGGAATGTGTCTACCAAGGTCCCGTCGAAATCGTAAACAAATAGAGAGATTGTTTTCAAAGTTTATGATTAAGGTTTTAAGGATTGCTCGTGGTGTAGCGATAGGCCTTTACAATACTTTCTTTATCAAAAAGGATGACCAAGTCTTTAGAGTTGGTAGGTCCAACGGCATTCCATTGGTCAAACTGGTAAGTCCACATGACCTGACCATTTTCAATGCCCTTCTTAAATGGGGCTCCGAACCTCTCAAAGATTTCTTCTTGACTGGTCACATTATTTTGAATGCTTTTTAGTTCCGAACTGTCAAAATTTTTACCCACAGTTCCACAGCTTGCCAAGAAGATAACAAGAAACATTACAGTATTTAGTTGGTTTTTTTTCATTTGTTAATCTCCTTGAGGGTAGGGTAGTGTTGGTAATACATAGATATGTCAGGCACCTTTCGTTCAACTTCGCAATCCACAAACCGGTGTAGCGGAACACAAAAAAGCATAACATTTTTCAATAGACTAAAATAATGACTTGTATGGATAAGTTTATGTCAAAACGGGCATTTGGGGAAGCCGTATTATGATGGGCTTTTTCAAAACTTGTCACAAGCTTCTGTCTGATTAAAAAAATGGAGAAAAAAATGATTTTTTTGTTTGGGATTCGTTTTTTTGAGTTATCAAGAGCCTTGATTATTATCATGACCTGGGTTTTTTCCGGTTGCGCCACATCACCGGAAAACTCTCATGTTGATAACTTTGAACCGGATGGTTATTACGAGCCTCTCCCGTCTATAGGGGAAAAAGGCTACTTAATAAAACAGCTTGCTTCAGAAGTTTATTTTTTTTCGACGGGAGTGTACAACAATTTATTTATTGTTACTTCAGAGGGTGTAGTTATCACTGACCCTATAAAAGGGAAAGGAAAACTACTCAAGAAAGCTATCAGAGAAATTACCAGTCAGCCGGTAAGGTTCATGATTTATTCTCATTCGCATATTGATCATATTGGAGACGCACACATTTTTGCAGGAGATGGGGTGCAGATAGTTGCTCAGGTGGAAACAGGCAAAGCCCTCAAAAGATATAGGGATAAGAACCGTCCTTTGCCACATATTAATTTTGGGACAAATTATAGTCTTTCAATAGGCGGCATCACGATCGAGTTAATGTATATGGGAGAAGGGCATGGAAAAGGCAACTCTATAGTTTATATTCCTTCGCGTAAGATTATGATGTATGTGGACACAGTGACACCTAAGTCGGTTCCATTTAAGAACTTTGCTTATACTGTAGATATTTTTAGTCAAATGAAAGGAATTGAAAAGGTGCTGAAGCTTGACTTCAATACCTACATTGCTGGTCACCTCCACCGGCCTGGTTCGAAAGAGGAGATGAAAGAAGTTCTTGAATATTACTACGCGTCAAAAAAAGCTAGTATTGAGGCTATTAAAAAGGTGTCATTTCTTGATGTTCGTAGCAAATCAAAAACAAAGGATGTGGAACGTTTGTTTGGAGAATACTTAGATGCGGTGGCAGAGGAATGCTACCGCATTTTAAAACCGAACTGGAAACAACGATTGATGGGATTTGAAGCATTTACTAAAGGACACTGTGATATATGGATCGCCTATCACCGTACGCAAAAAGCGCCATAATCATTAATGATTAACAACTCTCATTTTTAAAGCTTTTGATATTTTTGGATAATTTTTTCTGCGTTAACTTCCGAACCAATAGGCATGCGCCCACCCATATGGGAAACTACTTTGGATGCACAGAAGGACCCTATAATAGCCGAGTCTTTCAAACTGTAATTTTTAATAATTCCATATAATGCTCCTGCTGCAAATAAATCACCGGCTCCAGTAGCATCGACCGCCTTTGTTGGGAATACATTCACTGTAATTTTTTCTTCAGTTGCGTTGGAAGCCCAAGACCCATTTTCACCCCTGGTAACAAATATAGTTTCGACCATTCCTTTGAGATCATCAAATGCTTCACGCGTATCCTCAGTTTCTGCCATAGCCTTGGCCTCTATATCATTACAAAACAGGATGTCCACATTTTGTCGAATAAAGTCGGTGATTCGCTTTTTAAAACTATTAATAATAAAGGCGTCACTTAGGGTAAAAGCAACGGGAATTTTATTCTTTTTGGCGATTTTACATAGTTTTTCGGCAGCATTGCATGTGTCCTCTCCTGTCCAAAGGTATCCTTCGATATAAACCATCCCAGAATTTTTTATAACTGTTTCATCAACATTATCAGGGTGCAACAAAGAGGATGCTCCAAGGTGCGTGAGCATGGTCCGTTCACTGTCAGGGGTAACTAAAATGACACAGGTTCCAGTTTCACTGAGGCTATTTCCAGTTCCTGAAAATGAGACACCACAAGAACGCATATCCTCGACGTAGTGTTTTCCATAGACATCACTGGCAACCCTTCCGATATAGTACGTTTCCCCACCAAGGACACTTAGCCCATGGATTGTATTGGCAGCAGATCCACCCGATGAAATCTTTGTTGAGAGGCCATGAAGTTCTTTTAAAATTTTATTCTGTTTTTCTGCACTCAAGAGAGTCATCCCGCCCTTGGTTAGAGAGTTTTGTTTTATGAATCTGTCGTCAACGCAGACCTCAATGTCGACTAATGCGTTTCCAATTCCTAAGAGATCGTATTTCATGGATAATAAAAAAAATGAGTTAACAATAAAAAAAGGTATTGGTTGTCCAGCGAGACAACATTAATTCCAAACAGTATCATGCTGGGAATAAAAATGGTCTAGATTTTTCTTTGAGTTAAAATTAGGCCTTATTTTTTATAGTACCCGAGTCCAAGTAAATCTACAGAAAAGTAGATGGTAAGGTCTAGTTATTAGGAATTGTTATATAATTAAAATTCTATCTTTTGGTTTCGGTGGTTAGTTACTATCAACATATAGTACTTGAAACTATTATTTTCGTATATTTTAATTTGATATTAACTTGACTGAAGAAAAATTTTTTATTTAAAGATGCGTGCTATTTGCGTTTTCCTAAACTAGGCGTTAGTATTTTTTAATGGTTAAGACGATACTCAAAATGAAAATAATTTTCACAATTACTTTTCTTTCTATTATTTGGTTGTTTCCAGAAAGAATTCATGCGCAGAAACCAGAGTCGGTCGAATCTGTTTTTGTCAAGACTGTGGAAACTATTTTGGGTAACTCTTGTTTGCGAAAACAAAACTTCGGAATAAAAATTCATTCTCTCGAAAGAAATAAAACCTTGTACTCTGTGAATAGCAATCGCTTGTTTGCACCAGCTTCGAATGTAAAGCTTTTGACAACTGCTATGGCTTTGAAACGATTGAGGCCGGAATACAGATTCAAAACTGCTTTGTATGCCACTACGCCGGTTGGCGGGGAAACTCTAAGAGGTGATATTTTTATCAAAGGGTTTGGTGACCCAAACCTTGTGAGTGAACAGATGTGGCTTTTGGTAAAAGAGTTGAAAAATATTCCTCTTCGTAAGGTTCATGGAGATATCATTGCTGATGCTTCGTTTTTCGATAACAACCTGCGGGTTAAGACGTGGAAAAAAGGAGGAGTAGAGGCATACAACGCCCCCTTGGGGGCTTTATCGTTCAATTTTAATACCGTTACTGTACATATTAAACCTGGGGAAAAGCCAGGAGATAGGCCGGTCGTGGTAGTTGACCCAAATATAGAGTTTATACGGGTGGACAACCGGGCTAGAACAGTCTCAAAGTCAAAACGCAGTCGATTGATAGTTAATCGTATTGATCGGGGTGGTCATAATGAAATCACCATAACTGGGGTTGTATCAGTAAATCATGCGCGAGAAACATACTACTTGAATATAACCAGACCTGCGTATTACGCAGCAAGTGTTTTTAAGGAATATCTTCGCCAAGAAGGAGTTGAGGTAACGGGTAAGGTTCGAGTGGGTTTTGTTCCAGAAGGTGCCTATGAAATCTTGAGTCATTCCTCAATGCCTCTTTCTCTGATTCTTAGAGGGTTAAATAAGTTTAGCAATAATTTTATTGCTGAACAGATTTTAAAAACTATTGGTGCTGATATTTATGGTTCTCCGGGCACTACTCTAAATGGTTTACGCGCGATGGATGAATATATGCAGTCCCTAAAATATAAACCGGAGGGATTTTCTATTTTAGATGGATCTGGTTTGTCGAGACAAAACCGACTGAGTCCAGATCAGATTGTATCGGTGTTTCAGGATATGTACGCGGATCTTGGGGTTTACCCAGAATTTATTTCTGCTTTAGGGGTAATGGGTAGGGACGGTAATGTTTTAAAACGAATGAATGGACACAACAGTGCAGAGCGTGCACGAGTAAAAACAGGAACATTGAATTCTGTGAGCGCGTTATCAGGTTATTTTCAATCAGCTGATGGAGAACGGTTTGCATTTTCTATCTTGATGAACGATTTAAAGTGTTCTAACGGACAGGCTAAAAGATTGCAGGATAGGATTGTGCGCGAGGGATTAAAGTTTAAGCGTATGAATGTAACGAAAAATTTTAATTAAGGTTTTTAACTGATGGTGAGTTGACAGCTATCGTTGACTAAACATTTTTGCATTTTCTTTTTTGTCCTCATCTAAAATTTTTCTCCAGTCCCTTTTTTTTATCGGCGCTTCTAAGAAATCCTCGAAAATGCTTCTCCCTAACTCTGTACGGTTGATTCCTTCGGGTGCAACCTGAATGTCAAGTTGTGCAAGGGCCATATCAAAGTCTCGGTCAAGTAAAGATGCTGAGTCCATTCCATACTCTTTTAATATTTGCCGAGTCGTACCAACGTCAACTTTAAAACGGTTAGCAACATCATTAATATTTGATGGGCGATACTGATTCTGAGAAGTGATCCCTAAATGGTAAGCGCAAAATAGTTCAAATGGATCTATGCCCATGGTATTTGTTTTAGATTTATGAATTTTATCATGACCAATTTTTTCTCCTTGCGTTGAAGCATTAGAGGTGGTTGGTGCTCCACTGGGTGATTGTTTTGTGTGAGCTAAATTAGATTTATTATTAGGGTACCTTTTATTGGTGTGTTGTTGAACTCCATTTCGGGTTCGCCCATTTTTTTTATGATTAGACTGCACTCTTGGTTTTCCGTTTGACCTTTCTGGCGAATTCGTATTTCCAATATTTTTTCCTGATCCATCCTGATTTCGCCTGTTGCCCATGGAGAGGTGCGAGGTCAATGTCGTGGATGAAGAAGCGGACGAAGCCCAAAGATGTGGTTCGTGTGATTTTCTTCCATGCCTAGTATTTCGATTTTGGCTTCCATTTACATTGCTATGGCTTTGACCATTTTTGGATACATTCGAATTACCTCGTTTTCGACCATTACCTCGATTAGGTTGTTGGTGGCTCCCGGATTTTTTTAACATTGTATTCCTTTAAATAAATATAAATTGATAAATGGTCAGTTGGTTAGAATCTCAAGCTGATCAACTAGAGTCGAAAACTTTTTCAGAGCGGTGCAAACTGGTTCTGGAGAAGTCATGTCCACGCCTGCGCCTTTTAGGAGATCGATAGGGTACTTCGACCCCCCTTCTTTTAGAAAATTTAAATAGTCGTTCAATTCAGTCGTCCCTCCCCCCGAAACCATGTCTACTAAGGCATAGGCGGCCGAAATTCCAGTAGCATATTTATAAACATAAAAACTAAAGTAAAAATGTGGAATTCTAAAACATTCGTAGGATAGGCAATCGTCAAGAGTAGTATTTTCACCAAAATATTCTTTAAGTAGTTTTTGGTAAATATCCTTAAAGGCATCCAGAGTCATGGGTTGGTTTTTTTCTGCTGAGGCATAAACTAGGTGTTCGAATTCAGCGAACATGGTTTGTCTGTAGAGAGTCCCTCGCAAATTATCTATTTCTCTGCAAGTGAGATAAATCTTCATACTTTCATCAATGTCCTGTGAAAAAAGATATTTTGTAAGAAGGGCTTCGTTGAATGTAGATGCCACTTCAGCAACGAAGATGGTGTAATCTGCGTAAAGGTAGGGTTGTGTTTTTCGTGAGAGAAACGAGTGCATGGAATGTCCTGCTTCATGGGCTAGGGTGTACATACTGTTTATATTATCTTCTTGATAATTCATCAGGATAAAAGGATTTGAATCATAACATCCTGACGAGTAGGCTCCACTTCGTTTGCCTTTTGACTCATAACGGTCTACCCAACGGTCCTGAGTAAGCCCTTTTCTTAGGACTTTTGTGTAGTCAGAACCTAGGGGTTGGAGGGAGTTGAGAATTTTTTTTACTGAATCGTTGTACCCGACATGCCAATGAATACTTTTTACCAACGGTACGTTCATATCATAGATATGAATTTGATCAAGTTTAAGGATCTTTTTCCTTAAGGAAAAATATTTGTGTAGAGGTGCCATGTTTTCGTGAACCGATGCAATGAGGTTGTCGTAGACCTCAACGGGAATATTTTCGCTAAACATGGCTTTTTCTCTGACTGAAGCATGATTTTTCTCACGTGCGTAGAAAATATCTTTCTTGATATTACTGGAAAGAAGAGATGCGAATGTGTATTGATGGTCAGAATATGCGCTATAGAACTCTTCAAAAGCTTCTTTACGGACTCTACGGTCTTGGCTTTGCATTATACTTTGAAAGTTTCCTTGCGTAATAACTACTTCATTTCCGTTTTCGTCCATAACGGCACCAAGTTTTAGATCCGCGTTGTCGAGCATTTCAAAGGCATCACGTGCAGTTCTAGCGATTTCTGCAGACGAGGCAAGAAGCTTTTCTTCTTTTTCAGAGAGGGTGTATTTCCTATATCGTAGTATTTTTTCTAAGTGTAGTTTGTAAAAACTTAATTCCTTACTCTGTAAGAATTGGTGCATCCGATCTTCTTCAATAGCCATGAGTTCGGATGGAATATAGCTATTCGCTTGCGCCGCGAGTGTATGCAAACGAACCATTTTTTCAAAATTACCTTGATTTATGGCGTGGGTTTTATCTTCGTCGTTCCGAAGGTGGGCATAAGTATAAAGCTTTTCTATCTTTCGAGATATGCCGATGTCAAATTCAACACATTCTTTAATGGCTTTCGCTGAACTTGAAAGGGTTCCCTTAAAAGATTCGTACCCCGCGAGGTCTGCTTCTAATTTTTTAAAGTCCTCCTTCCACAAGGATTCTTGCAAAAATAAACCAGTGAGATCCCACTTCGCTTCTTCAGAAATGCCTTCTCGTGTAATGGGTTTTGACGTGACTTCCATAAAATACGTATAACTTTGGGTTGTTTTCCAGCTTAATCTTAGATTTGTTGAGAGAGCGCAATGTTAACAGTTTCAAGGTGGATCTTAAGTCGCGCTTGCTTTTCAGAGAGAATTTTTTTTCTCTGACTATCCTTCTCGATAACCTCTGGGGGTGCCTTATCGATAAAATTCTTATTGGAGAGTTTCTTAACTAAGACTATGATATCTTTTTTAATTTTATTCAACTCTTTTTCGACTCGGTTTTTTTCTTCTGTAAAATTAATTTTTCCTTCAAGGGGAATGAAAATATCCATTTCACCGCAAACGGATGAGATGGATACCCTTGGTTTTTTTACTGTGGGGCCTGATTTGATAAGGTTTGCCCGGCCTAAACTATTGATATATTGCGTGTTGTTATTTAATGTTGTGACCTCATGATCGTGCCTGGTCCTAATTAGAAGATCAAGGTTGAGGCCAGGGTTTAAATTCATTTCCCCGCGAACATTACGCACACAATCAATGACATTAATGACAGTGGAAAATGTTTTTTCTGCTTCTAAATCAACATTATTTTCTTTGTATTCCGGAAATGTGTCTTCCATCATGCTACCGGTTGTTCCTGGCAGTTTGCTGTGTATTTCTTCCGTGATAAATGGCATAAATGGGTGGAGTAAGCGCAGGCAATTTCCCAGTACATAGACAAGTATATTTTGAGTTTCTTTGCGGTCGTTTCCACCATACAAATGAGGTTTGGATAATTCCAAAAACCAGTCACAGTATTCGTTCCATATAAATTTGTATATGGAAGAAGCCGCGTCATTGAATTTAAATTCCTCAAGCGCATGGTTAACTTCGCGGCATGCTTCATTTAGGCGACTTAGAATCCAACGGTGTGATGCGGGACGTTCTTCATTAGGGATTAATTTGTAGGTTCCATCGTAGCCATCTAGATTCATCAATACAAAACGAGAAGCATTCCATAATTTATTACAAAAATTTCGGTATCCCTCGATGCGTTCTTCTGAAAGTTTTATGTCGCGACCTTGTGCGGCAAATGCTGCTAATGTGAAGCGGAGAGCATCGGTGCCATACTTGTCCATCATGGTTAATGGGTCGATTACATTTCCTTTTGTCTTGCTCATTTTCTGCCCTTCAGAGTCGCGAATTAGCGCGTGGATATAAACACTGTGGAAGGGGATATTGTCCATAAATCTAATCCCCATCATGATCATTCTTGCTACCCAGAAAAAGAGAATGTCAAATCCCGTGCAAAGCACTGAAGTGGGGTAAAACTTGTTCAGAGTTTGAGTTTGTTCTGGCCAGCCTAATGTTGAGAACGGCCAAAGCGCAGAACTAAACCAAGTATCAAGAACATCGACTTCCTGAATTAGGTCACCTTCTTCGCAGTAAGAACACACCTTTGGAGTTTCTCGAGCAACTGTTATTTTCTTGCATGCTGGGCAGTTCCATGCAGGAATCTGGTGACCCCACCAGATTTGTCTTGAAATACACCAGTCGCGTATATTTTCCATCCAGTTAAAATAGGTGTTTTCCCAAAGTTTAGGGACTATATGTATGCGGCCACTTTTCACGGCTTCGATCGCCGATTTGGCGAGAGGTTTAGTTTTAACAAACCATTGAGTGGACACATAGGGTTCCACCACTGTATGACAACGATAACAGTGCCCTACGGAGTGCGTATGCTCTTCGATACTTTCCAAAAAATTTTGTATTTTTAAATTTTCAACTAATTTTTGTCGGCAGGTAAAACGGTCAAGCCCTTGGTAGAGTGGGCCAGCTGCTTCGTTCATAGAACCGTCAGGGTTCATAACATTAATCAGCTCTAGATCATGGCGACGCCCAAGTTCAAAATCATTAGGGTCATGCGCGGGGGTTACTTTTAGTGCTCCCGACCCGAAAGAGGAGTCAACATAATTGTCTCCAATCAGCGGGAGTTCTCTTCCAAGGAGAGGAAGGATGAGCGTTTCACCAATCATACTTTGGTAGCGCTCATCTTTGGGATTTACTGCAACAGCGGAATCACCTAGTAAAGTTTCAGGGCGTGTCGTCGCTATAGTTAATGAATTTTTACTGTTTTTGAATTGATATTTTATGTTGTAAAGGTGCCCCTGGGTCTCTTGGTGTTCCACCTCCAGATCCGAGAGTGCTGTTGTACATCTAGGGCACCAATTGATTATGTAGTCCCCCTTATAAATTAACCCATCTTCATAAAGAGAGACAAAAACTTCTCGCACTGCTTTTGAAAGACCTTCATCCATAGTAAACCGGTCTCTTTCCCAATCCAAAGAACTCCCCAGTTTACTTAACTGGTGATTAATAGTTCCTCCCGATTCTTCTCGCCACTTCCAGACACGCTTGATAAATTCTTCGCGACCTATTTCTTGGCGATTAATTCCCTCCGCGTGTAATTGACGTTCAACGACATTTTGAGTGGCGATGCCAGCATGGTCGGTTCCCGGTTGCCATAGAACTTCAAACCCTAACATACGTTTCCAGCGGGCAAGAACATCTTGGAGTGTGTTGTTGAAGGCATGCCCCATGTGTAGGGACCCGGTGACATTTGGGGGTGGAATTACTATTGAAAATGGTTTTTTAGTTGACGTTTCATCGCCATGAAACAATCGGTTTTCATCCCAGTATTTTCCCCAGCGTTCCTCAACTTCTTTTGGGCTGTAAATTTTTTCTAATTGATCCATGAAGGAATTTTTATAAAGCCAGTTTCTTTATAATTAAGGGAAAGATTTTCCCGTAGAATTTAACTCTGAGAAGATTTGGAATAAAAAAAATATGCGTAGATGTATTACCACGAAGATACATAAAAAAGTAAAAACGTTTTATTTTAATAAATAGATTGAACCGGAGAAGCGGCTTATGTTTCTCATGAATTTTTGATCTTGTCGATTTCTTCTTTAACAATTTCTCTAACAATTTTTGGGGTAATTTCATGAACTATTTCTCGTACAGATTGCGTGATGCTATTTGACAGTTCGGAAAGTTCTCTTTCTATAGAAGAATGAATCATGCCTTCTAGGGGATGTTTGCCTTTGTCCGTCGAACTCGGGACAGCTAGCCTTTCCCCCCCTTTCACCGCGGAGGAAGTTATTTCACCCAACAAATCTTCCGGTTCGGGGATAATACTCTCTTTGGAGGAGGGTCTACTAACCAGTTCGAGTTTGACGCTTGAAACATTATCTGGTTCTTTTGGAGAGCCACAACTTACTATCTCCCGGAAAGCCATATCCAACTCATCTCCTACGGCATCTTCGTGCGTAGGGGCAACTTCTTCGCTCAATTCGTCATAATCAATATCTGAAGGTTTGGCTGATTTTTTTAAGACATCGACATCCTTGATCATTGCATCGAGCGTATCTTCGTCAACTTGTTTTTGTTTCACCTCTTCTACAGGATTAGAATTTACTGGTTCTTCAAGGTTTGTCGAAGAAAGATTGATAGTAGAAACCTCTTCTTCGACCATGTCTTCTGTAGAAAGTTCAATAGTTGTTTCAGTAGATTCAACAGACACGTCTAAATCAATTGGAGTTAGGTTGATAGTTTCAATGCTGGAGTCAGGCGATTTTTCTGAAAGTAAATCCTTAACTTTTTTTATAATATCTTCTGATTTAAAAGGTTTTGAAATGTGGTCATCGGCGCCGGAACTATCGAATAAATTTGTATTGAATGATTCGAAGTCACCAGCTAAAAGAAGTACTTTTGTGGAGTGAAATGTTGGATCATTTTTAATTTTTTTAGACAATTCAAACCCTGTCAAATCTTGCATGTCAATACCCGCTAAAACAATGTCTGGTTTAAAAATTTTCATTTTATCGAGTGCATCTTTCCCTTTACTAACACCCTCAACAACAACATCTTCATGTTCAAAGGCCATGGTCACGATCTTTTGGATAGTGATACTGTTGTCTGCGACTAAAATTTTTTTTATCATCGAAGGTTTTTCCTGAACGCTGAGCCTATAGATTGACAATCAAGTCTTTTATTTGCTTGATCAGCTTTTGGGTCTCGCGGAGCGGAAGGAGTTGTTATGAAATACAGCATCAACAATATCGTACCATATATCTAAAAAATAAATCAAAAAATGGGGGTTATGTGACTGGTGGGCAAACAAAAACGAAATGAATGGTGACGAGAGTAAAGACTTGCTAATACTTTATTGGCGTATTTGACTACCCCTCTAGGTAGCTGCCTTTAAAAATGATAACATGTCCTGCGAGTTGGTCTGATGGTCAATGAATTTCTTAAGAATAACTTAAAGATGAAAAAATATAGAGTGAATTATTATTTCACAAAAGAACCGTATCGCTTTCAGGTGCTTTTTACTTTAGTCGGAGTAATAGTTATTTTGCTGGCATCAGTGGATATTATTTTTGCTGGTTTTATACAATTAGATGGGGTTGCCGATGTAAAAACTCGCTTTAGTCGTGGGTGCTCTACGCTCCAGGAAGTAGCTAAACAAGCCCGTTTAAAGGGAATCGATGTGGTGATTTTTGGTGATCAAGCTCGTGACGCATTGGAATACGGGATAGTGCCCCTAGAGCGTATCATTAGGAAGCGAAATGAGAGCTCGTCAATTCTTACCGTAGGTGCGCCGGCTTATATTTCAGAAATCAATGATAACGACAAGCAGTTTGAAGAGACCCTTCTTATTTCTGGTGCGGAGGTTGCTCCATTTTACTATTGGACGGGGAATGTTTTTAAAGGCAACCTTGTTGCTAATAATCTAGACAAGCACCTCTTCGTAGTTGGGTTTGATACACCGAAGCTTTATGAGCAACTACCTATTTTGGATAGTAATTTTTCGAAGCGGTACTTAATACATTATCAGCAGTACTTTGTAGGGTGCGTTGTCTTTTTTTTACTGTTCCTCGTGGCTTTTTTGAAAGGATATAAAAAGAAGTTTACCAGGTTGATTGCAGGAATCATGTTTCTCCTTGTTCTTAATAATATGCCGTTTAGAAGCTCTCCATTTAGTCAGTATAAAGGGGACTTGGGTATTCAACCCTATCAAGAATTAATTAATTATGTGAACAGTAACGGCGGGTTGGTTTTTTGGAACCACATGGAAGCTCCTAATGCAATAAAACAAAAAGGACGGATTACTTACAAGACCGATCCCTACCCAAAAGACTTAATGTTAACTTCTGATTACACTGGTTTTCAGTCCATCGCCGATTTTCCAGTTATGCAAATTGAACCTGGGAACGAATGGGATAATGTGTTGGGTGAATATATTCAAGGAAAGCGAGAAAAACCAGTTTGGGGTTATGGTGGAAACAATTACTTATGTGAGGACGGAAGAACCAAGTTTGGTGAAGTTCGAACGATATTCCTCGTTCGCCAAAAATCACGTAACGATGTCCTTGATGCTATGGCCAGCGGACGTATGTATGCAGTGCGCCAGACAGGAGGTGAAAGAATTTCATTAGATGATTTTACGGTAAGTGATGCTCTGTCAGGCCGTCAAGCTAACATGGGTGAAGAACTAGTATCTAATGATTTCCCTGAGTTGAAAATCAAGGTTCGGATGACAAATGGAACAGAAAAAACGGTTCGTTTGTCAGTCATCCGTAACGGTCTGGAAGTAAAAAAGGAAACGATAGCACTTCCATATGAATTGACTTGGCGTGATGTGAATTTTGATAAAAATGACGGCCCAGTTTTTTATCGGCTTAAAGTGGAAGCAGATCCCGAAAATTATTTGGTGTCCAATCCAATTTTTATTCATTTTGATGAAGGGGTAGGGAGTAAGGACGTCCCAGTCTCTCAAATCACGAGAGAGAAAGTAAGTATGGTTGATCCAATTGAACCGAAGGTGGTAGCGCCACAAGACCCAGCGATCCCAGAGGTCGAATCTCTAAACGAGATTATCCAGGGTAATAAGGTGGCGCCTACGACCAGACCGTTAGAACCAGAAAATATATTGGCATCTAACCTCACTCCTCCAACCTTAAAACAGCCCACGTCCCCCATAGTTAAGAAGCCCATACTTCCAGCCTCTCCTGTACCATTTACTAATACTAGATCAGTAATTGCTAAAATTGATGGGGTTTCACTAAAAAACGGTCCGGGCCCAAAATTTCCTGAGGTAGGGCAATTAAACAAAGGTGACCGCTTGGTCTTGATTCGCAGGACAAAAGTTAATTTTAACGGAAAACCTTGGCTTTTGGTTGACTTAGGTGGGAGAAAAGCTTACGTCTGGAGTGATCTAGTTGTGACAAAGTAAAACATTTTAGTTAAGTTTTTATTCAAAAATTTTATTAAGAATATTCATTCACTGTCCTCCCTTTGTTTAAGTTGTATAGAAACAGGTTTTTATCATTGTTAACTTTAGTTGGTTCCAGATTGCGAATGCAGAATCGATAGCAAATGATCCGCGCGGAAGGTTTCATTTGTTCTAAAATTTCTGGGAACAAACGGTCTAGGGCCTGATGAGTAAGATAGAGGTATAGGACATCAGCTTCGCTCACATCAAAATTAAACATATTGCCACGATGAATGCAGACCTTGTCAGTAAGTTTTTTTGTTATTACAAAATATCTGGAAAGCCAGACTTTTATTGGGTCAATCTCCACACCAACACCGCGAATAAACCTTTTTCTCGATGCTGCTATTAAAACCCTGCCATCCCCCGACCCAAGGTCGTAAAAATTTTCTCCGGGGTTAAGATCAGCAAACTTTATAATCCTATTAATGTTTTTGTCAGACAACGGATGCCATGGTGCGCCAAAAAACACTGGAATAATGGCCATGCCGGCAAGTAAAATAAAAAATATCAAAACTAGGCTAGAAAAAATAGTTACCATCATTGGCTTAATTTTTCAGAATACTGCTTTTATTATAACTTTCAATTTGAGATGAAAGTTTATCCCACTCTTCAGTGAGAGATTTTTCTTCATTAGTCAGCTCTATTTGCTGATTTAGCGTTTCTAAAAGTTGATCCCTGTTCTTTGGTTCATAAATACTCGAGTTGGCCAGTTTGTTTTCTATAATTGTTTTTAATGTCAGCACTGTTTCTAGCCGAGTTTCAATTTTTTTAAGATTGGATCGTAAGGGTTTCAATGTCTGGTGTTTGATGTTTCTGTTTTCTGCTTCAATACGTTTGCGACCATGCGACTGCTGGGGAGGAGATATAGATGGTTTTCTGGTAGATGTTGTCTGGTTTGATAATTTAATTTCTCGTTCCTGAGATTTTGAGTTTTCATAGTCACTATAATTACCAATATATTTGCTCACAGAACCTTGTTTGATTTCCCAAACTCTGTTAACAAAACCGTCAAGAAAAAATCTATCATGAGAAATGACACAAAGGGTTCCTTCGTAGTCAGCCAATGCAGCAGAGAGAACTTCACATGAACGCATATCGAGGTGGTTGGTTGGTTCATCTAGAAGAAGTAACGATGAAGGTGATGCTAGCATACGAGCGAGGGAAAGCCTTGAACGTTCTCCACCAGATAGGACGCTAATCTTTTTGTTTACATCATCACCAGAAAACAAGAATGATCCAAGAATCGTTCGGATTTGGGTGCGCAAGAGGTTATGGCTCAATTCATCAATTGATTCCAAAACGGTTTTTTTGGGGTCGAGTGTGTCTGCTTGGTGTTGAGCATAGTAGGAACGCGTGACATTATGACCGAGTTGGATTTGACCGCTGTCATGAGGAACGATCCCTGCGAGCAGTTTTATGAGTGTAGATTTTCCAGCACCATTTTCTCCTACAAGAGCCACCTTCCATCCCCGTTCTATTCTGATTGAAAAATTTTGATAGACGATATTATTTCCATAACTTTTTTCGATTTTTTCCAACTCCATAGAGATGCGACCGGTGCGAACTGGTTGTGGAAAGCGAAAGCCTACGGTTTTTGTGTCTGTCATAGTCTCGATGCGTTCCATTTTATTGAGCATTTTGATTCGACTCTGAACTTGAGTAGCTTTCGTATTCTTGGCACGAAAGCGTTCTATGAAGCGCTCGATTTCGCTGATGCGCTTTTGTTGATTCATTGATTCTGATACGAGTTGGGCCTCGCGTTCTTTTTTTAAGCGCTCAAAATCATTGTAGTCACCTGAATAGGAGGTTAAGATTCCTCGATCAAGCTCAACAATTCTTGTGACGAGGTTATTAAGGAATCGCCGATCATGAGAGATAAGCAGCAGGCTACCGTCGTATTTTTTTAGAAATCCTTCAAGCCATTCGACTGATTTTAAATCGAAATGGTTAGTCGGTTCATCAAGTAAAAGAATATCCGGATTTTGTAAAAGGAGTCGTGCCATTTCAACTCGCATACGCCATCCACCAGAAAACTCATTGAGAGGTTTCTTGAGCTTATCATTGCTAAACCCAAGCCCTGAAAGAATAGCGCACGCCCTTGGTTCGAGGTCGTAGCCATTCAGCTGTTCAAACTGATGCTGTAGTTTTCCATAATGCGATGTTGCTGTCTCAGAAGTTGGCTTGGAACACATTTTCTTTTCCAAATCGTCCATTTTTCGACGAATAACTTGTAAAGAATGGTTTCCTGATATTACGCGTTCTAAAACGGAACCGCTATAAGCATTGAGTTCTTGTTCGAGTGTGGCTGCTTGGGCACCTTTTCGAAAAACAATTTTTCCGGAATCAGATGACTCTGTGTTCATCATGATGCGAAACAAAGTAGTTTTCCCGGTTCCATTTTCCCCGACCAGTCCCACGCGCTCGCCAGGGCGTAGGTGGAAATTAATATTTTTAAGGATTATTTTAGAACCAAATTGCTTGTGTAGGTTTTGTAGGTAAATCATGTTTATTTTGCTTAGAGAAAAATCATATTCCTTCTTTGAGCCTAGGATTAAATGCTTCACGTAGTCCTTCGCCGCAAAGGTTGAAAGCGAGCACCACAGCTAAAATACTGAATCCTGGAATAAAAGTAATCCACGGGGCATCAAAAATAAATTGTTTCCCGTCAGCAAGAATGTTCCCCCATGTGGCGTCTGGAGGTTGAACTCCGAACCCGAGAAAACTAAGGCTTGATTCAGTGAGGATAGCGGTTGCGACACCAATAGTAGCTGAAACCAAAACTGGGGCGATAGCATTTGGAACCATGTGTATGAATATAATTCTCCATTCTGGAATAGCCTGACTGCGAGCTGCAGCAACGTAGTCTAATTCCCTCAGTGCTAGAAATTCAGCGCGGACAAACCTGGCTGTGCCCATCCAACTAGTTAGCCCTATCACAATCATGATGTTGTATATGCTTGGAGGTAATAAAGCCACCACGGTAAGAATTAAAAAAAAAGTTGGAAAACATAACATGATATCTACAAAACGCATGATCATTGTATCAATGGTGATAAACCCAATCTTTAGTCTGCCGTAAAACCCCGCGATTCCCCCAAAAAATATCCCAAGAAAAATAGAAATACTCACAGCGACAAAACCTACCGTTAATGAAATAGAAGTTCCCTCTAACATGCGTGCGAATATATCGCGGCCAAGTTCATCAGTTCCCAAAAAATATATATTGAACTTAGGGGCGTACTCAGCGGAAAGAATTTCACTGGTAAAGGGAGTTAAGGGAGGAAGAAACTTTTCTGGCAGTCTTACTAATTGCGGGTCAAACACAACGATCCAACGAGTCAGTACTTTTCCTATAAGGGCGAGCGCAAAAAGAAAGATTAAAAAGATAAAACTAAAATAGGCAAGGCGATTTAGTTTGAAGATATTCCATCGTTCTTCGAACAGGCTGACTGACGGTTTTAGCCCTTCTATATTTAGCGTGTCTTCTGTTTCGTCCACCCTAGGATCCTTAAAATTTGATACGTGGGTCTACTACTGCGTAAAGAATATCTGACACAAAAGTGCCTATGAGTACTAGCACAGCTGAAATAAAATTGAGTGTGAGTATTACCGGAAAATCTCTAGCAAGAATTGCCTCGAAGCCTAGTCGACCCATCCCTGGCCATGCGAAGATAGTTTCAAATATGACAGAACCACCGATTAGACCTGGAATGGTCAAGCCAAACATAGTAATAAATGGAAGTAAGGCATTCCGAAGTCCGTGCCGGTAAATGACAGTATTTTCCGATAGCCCTTTGGCTCGAGCGGTACGAATATAATCTTGATTAATGACTTCTAACATTTGAGATCGTACATAGCGGGAGAGAATAGCTACCCCTGCGACTGCTGACATAAAAGCTGGTAGAGTCCAATGCCATACACGATCCATAGAGCGTACCATCAGGCCCGCATTTTCAAGGCCAAACGTTCGCATGCCAATTACGGGAACGTTAAATGTTTTAACCATAAAAATAATACAAATATAGGAAAGAAAAAAACCCGGAATTGAAATTAATGCATAAGATAGAAACGTCCCCACCTTATCAAATACCGACCCGCGACGGAGCGCTGCCTGAATCCCAACGGGGAAAGCTAGAAACCAGGTGATAAGTATTCCGACAATGAACAACGGGAGCGAATTAAGAAAACGGTCCCATATTTTTTTTAGAACGGGCTGATTGTCTTTGAAAGATTTGAGTTCGGCGGTAAACAAATCTTTCATCCAGTAAATATATTGGGCATAAAGTGGTTCATCTAAATGAAAGGCCGTACGTATTCGTTGGATATCCTCAGCTTTCATTCTAGGGTTGGAGGGATCAACCAAACTGGGTTCTCCCGGCGCTAAGTGGACGATCGCATGAGAAATGATTGAAATGAAAAATAGAAGGACAACACGTTGGCCTATACTTTTGAAGATGAACTGAGTCATTCTATTGTAATATTCACTTATTAAAGAGTGCCCGTTCGACCCTTAGTGGTTGTGAATAGGGAAAGGGTGTTAAAATATTTTGTTAATTACTTTTTGCTCGTTTATACTTTTTTTATGGACATTTTACAACTTAGTCATTATCTAGACAACTTACTTGATATTAAAGAGATCAAGGATTCTTCTAATGCTATGAATGGGCTGCAAGTACAGAACACCGGCGACATCAAAAAAGTCGGACTAGCTGTAGATTTGTGCATGGCGACAATTGAAAAAGCTGTTGCGGCAGAGTGTAACATGATGTTTGTTCACCACGGAATGCTTTGGGGTGGGGTAAAACCGATTCGTGGAAATTTTTACGATAAAATTTCTACCATGATATGTAAAAATATTGGTTTATATTCAGCGCACCTCCCATTAGACATGCATCCGGTATTAGGAAACAACAAGGTGTTGGCAGATCAGTTAGAGATTAATGAACTTGAACCTTTTGGAGAATATGAGGGGCAAAAAATTGGATTCAAAGGCCGATTGAAATCACTATCATCAGAAGAACTGGGCGCGAAACTAGAAGGCAAACTAGGGTCACCTGTTAAAGTGATAGGATCAGGAGAGGTCCAGACTCTTGGAATTATTTCTGGCGGGGCGGCAGATATTTTAAGTCAGGCTGCTGAGGTTGGTCTTGATGCTTATCTCACGGGAGAGGGTTCTAATCACCATTACCACGAAGCCATAGAAAATGAATGTGTACTAATTTTAGCTGGCCATTATGCGACAGAAACCGGAGGAGTTAAGGCCGTAGGGAAACACCTTGAAGAACAATTCGGAATCGAGACCGAGTTCATAGACTATCCGACTGGAATATAAAATAGAAGAAAACTACTTTCGGCGAGATTTTGGTTTTTTAATTTTTACCGGTGCGGTTTTGAGACTCCAATTGAAGATGGTGAGCAGAGTACCCAAAATACCTAGTCCAACTGGAAATATCCAATCTACTGTAAAGTCCATAATTCCCCTTTCGGTTAAAAACTGAATCGATATTTTTCAAATAGCTCCATCGTAACTTCCTTGTCTGCGCCCTCTTTACTGACCTCCTGTTCGATACGTTTGATGGCCATATCTCTAATAAATGAAATCGGGATTCGCATGACTTTCTGAATCGCATCGTCCTGCCATTTAAGTTCGAAGGTTGGTAAATCCGGAGGAACATCGGACTCGGTTTGTTCTTTTTTTAAGTCCTCCTCAGTTACCTCCATACCCATAGCCTGTTTGGCTGAGGCTGGCATAATATTTGTGAAAACTTCTTCAATAATATCTGGGGTGATCATCTTGTCGCCGCGTTCTCTGGCGCGTGCCTCGATCGTTTGTTTGGCCATGCCCAGTACAAATGGAGGAACCTTTTCCATCTTGGTCATGGCTTCTTTGTTCCAGGGCATCCCGCTGGAGGGGGCAACGTCCATATAGTTTTTAAATTTCTCAACAATGTCATCTTTTTTTTCTGTTCGCATTGCTAAAAAATCTTCAATCTCTTCAATTACTTCAACTTTCCGAGGGCTTTGCCGCATTTTTTCCTTTGCTACTTCAAAAGAATCCATGGTCAGTTCCTCAAAACCAAACCCTTTGACCCTTTTGGATACAAGCATCATCGACTCATTTCTAATTTCAGTTAAAAAGTCGGAAGTAACTATTTTATATCCTCTTTTAACGCAGCGCTGAACCATCAGTTTGCGGATACCCGGGCGCACAAACTCTGGGGCATGTTTTACCCTCCCCCATGCCTCAGTACTCCACTCGACATTATTTTCACGAGCATAAGGGTGGTCTATGATTTCTGTAGATGGTACCTTTTCGTTCATAACGTCAATCCGCAGGTGGATATATCTGTTATATTATTTTATTAAATTCAAAGTATATTTATGCTTCAAAATTACTTGAAGCAGATTTGAATGTCAATTATTTTGGGTGTTTTCTTGGCCAGTTTGCCTTAAGAGATAACCACACATAAAAATGGCACGTTCCTCAATAGTTTATATTTTGTTCCTATTCTCTGGAATCACTGCGTTGATTTATGAGGTTGTTTGGACTCGCATGCTTACGCTCGCATTTGGACACACTGTATATTCGGTGTCCATTGTTTTGGCTGCATTTATGACTGGACTGGGTCTGGGTAGTTATTTTTCTGGTCATGCAATTGATCACTCTTATGGTGAAAAGATATATTTAGATGGCAAAAAGTCGGATAAGGATTTGTCGGAAGATTTGGGAACATCTTCTTTGCTCTTAGTCTATGGATGGATTGAGATCCTGTTGTTTTTTTTGTGTTCTATTATTTCTCTTATCCTTTTCAAGTTTTCAACTGTTTATTCGTGGTTGAGTTTTTTTATTCCAGACTTTTGGGCTATTCAAAACGTGGTTAAGTGTTTGTTGGCTTTTGTTTTGATGTCTGTGCCTGCATTTTTGATGGGCGCGACTTTACCGATAATTAGTAAATACTACATTACATGTAAAACCACACTAGATAGTCGACTGGGGGTTATCTACGGTATCAATACCCTTGGCGCAGCATTTGGTTGTTTACTAGCTGGTTTTTTTCTAATTGCTAACTTTGGAGTCTTGCAAACAGTACTGGGTGCGGCGCTCCTGAATCTTTTTGTTGGTGTTAGCGCAATTCGAATTTATCAGGAGGTAGGAAAAACTGAGCAGGGGTTGTACTTCCCGCATTTTACCATGCCTGCGTTAGCATGGGGACAGAAGCAAAATATATGGATGATAGTAAGTTTTATATGCGGTTTTACTGCCTTGGCTTATGAGGTTTTATGGACAAGGTTGCTGATTTTCAGTACTTCCAGCACAGTTTATTCTTTCAGCATGATGCTGGGTGTATTTCTCATAGGAATCACTCTGGGAAGCTTTTTAGCTGTGGCTGTATTTCGATCGAACCTAAATTTAAGAACGGTATTGATATTTCTACAGGCAGGCATTGGGCTCTACGTGATTGGTTCCTTGTATAACATGGAGCTACTACTTTCAACTCCATGGAACAGTTACAACTTGCAAAAACCGATTTTTGTATTTAGTCGGTATTTTGCGGATTCGTCGGCCTTAATGTTGCTGCCTACGATCGCATTGGGTATGAGTTTTCCTATTTTAATAAAAATGATATCTGGTGGTCACGAACATGTAGGGACAGGAACAGGCCAAATCTATGGAGCGAATACTTTTGGAGCAATTTTAGGGTCACTTATTACGGGTTTTCTGCTATTACCCAGGTTAGGGGTACAACAGAGCCTACTTCTTGTTGCCACATTAAACCTATTAATGATGATGTACTTGTTTCGCACGGGAGATTATTTTGCGAAAACGTTACGTAAATTGATGACAGTAGTTTTGGCAGGGGTAATTCTTGTAGTGAATATGGGTTTCCCTTCAGATTTGCTTGACCGATTTTTTATGCGAGATAGTACTGGTCAAAAAGACATTCGAAAATTGCTGTATTTTGAGGAAGGGCTTACTGATACCGTTGCCGTTTTTAAGGATAATTATGGTGCTTTGGATCCAGATGCAAAGCGGTTGGTCACAAATGGTGTTTCCATGTCTGCAGTTAATTTTATTGCTTCGAGGTATATGAAGCTTTTGGCACATTTACCTATAATGCTGGTAGACAATCCAGAAGATGTTTTGGTCGTGTGTTTTGGTACTGGGCAAACTGCAGGAGCTGCGGCTATTCATCCGAAAGTAAAAGCCGTCGATAGTGTGGACTTGTCTGGGAGTGTTATGAGGGCAGGTAATGTGTTTTCATCACAGAATTACAACGTGTTGAAAAACGAGAAGGTGAAAGTTATCCTACAGGACGGGAGGAATCATTTACTGACGACTAAAAAAATGTACGATGTTATAACCTCGGAACCTCCTCCTCCACGCACCGCGTTTACTGTAAATCTTTACACTGAAGAATATTATGAAGTAGCCCAAAAGCACCTCAACCCAGGAGGGATTATGGCGCAATGGATTCCGTTGCACAGCCAGGGGAAGCAAGAAGTATTAATGCACTTCAAAACCTTTCTTTCGGTGTTTCCTCACGCAATAGCCTGGATGCCGGTTGCGAATGAAATTCTTATCATCGGGTCAGATCGCCCCATTGACATTGATTTTGAAAAATTAAAGGGGCGGTTTTTAGATCCTGTTGTGAGCCGTGTTATGCAGGAAATTAAGGTTCCAGATGCTTTTTCATTTCTCAGTAATATCTGGTTTGTGGAAGATCAAATGAATCATTTAGCAAGAAACCACACCATGATAACTGACAATAGGCCTATTGTTGAATTCTACCTTAACCTAGGAGATGTAATAGGTGTTTATGGTCGCGAAGACTTTTTGTTTGAAAGAATTCCGTTTAAAGAAGTTATTAATCGTATATCCAACATTGCTTACGAGGAGCAAAAACAACTTGAAAGTATTTATAGAGGAATGGATCTTTACCAACGAGGGGTCATGTACGGAAACCGAGAGCTACTTTTGGAATCTTTGGTGCTGTTAGGAGGAAGTGATCTAGTCCGATACCACTTGCAGGCAAGTTCAAGGCAGGTGTCCACTTTGATGGAGGAAGTAAGGTCCAATCCTTCCAACTTAGAAGCTTTGCTAAATTTAGGTCATGCTTATTATCAGGTTGGCGAGTACGAGAAAAGTTTTGGAATTATGAAAATAATACTCGCCAAAGACACGGCGCATTCATATGCCAATCTGTACGCAGGTTATAACTTGATGGAATTGGAAAGACGAGAAGAGGCTAAAGTGTTTTTTAAAACATCTATCCAGCACAACCGTGCCAAGTTTGGTTCTGTTATGCGGGAAATTGCATTGGCTGATTTACACGCTCAATTAGACGCTGATCCAGAAAACCTTGGCCTGCTAAATGCGGTAGCATCGTTTTATAATATTAAAAAAGAGTATAAAAAGGCGTTGAATTATTCCACCCAAGTTTTAGAAAGAGACTCTCTCAATAAACAGGCACTAAAAAATATTATTTTTGGGTATCGTGGGAGGGGAGAACCTGGAGATGTGCTGGACTATGCCAACCGATATGCCATGGTTGACCCAGATGAAATAAATCTGCAGTATGTTCTTGGGGAGGTATTCGCAAAAACTCTGCGGTGTCAAAAAGCAATTCCTTATCTGCAGCAAGTAATAAAGAAGGACGATACTTACCGTAATGCCGAGTCTCTGTTAAACCAATGTTTACAGTATCAAAGAGAAGAAGAGGTTAGTGCTAGCTAAAACGACAGAGTATTTGATGGTCGTTTTTTTCTGGAGTAGTTTGTGTTTAATGTGGATTTAGGCGGTTCTTAATTAAAAATAAATTTCCAGATTTTCAGAGCTTTAAGTATTGATTTGATAAAGAACAATAGTTTGTGCTTTAAATATTTAGATTTGCTAAATAATTTTTTATGAGTTCCCATTAGTAGTTTTGGGATATCCAAACTCTCCGGACAGCGGGGAAGACAGTCTCCACATTCTGTGCAATGGAAAGCAAATGTGCCAGGGAACCAGTGCCCCTGTCCTTCAAACATGTTATAGCGAAAACGACCGTAGTCCAACATGTCATAACCTTCGGTGAGATTCCTAAACCGTAGAATTTCCGGAATATTTATATTTTCAGGGCAAGGTAAGCATTCATGACATAGAGTGCATAACCCCGAGATTTTTGCCAAAGGAGCGTCCATCTCAGCCTTAACTTTAGATAAATCACTATTCAAATAATTTTTCCCGCTCAAAATGGCTAGGTTTTGAGAAAAATGTTTTGGTTCATGCATACCCATGCTTAGAGTGGTGATTTCAGGGTGAGATAAACAGAATCTTCCATTAAATACGATGGGTGTAAGTGGTTTGCAAAGATTTTTTACTTTCTCGGAGGGCTTAAATAACATCCCGCCTTTTTCGTTGGGTGAAATTATAAAAACACCCATATCCATTTTTTTTGCCAATTGTACAGCTGGAAGATTGCGTTGAAAAAAATAATAGTAATGAAGGTTAATAAAACTAAATAAGTTGGTTCTCATGGCTTCCATTATTATGTTAAGTGGACCATGAGTTGAAAATCCAATATGGCGTATCAATCCTTCATCTTTTAATCGATGTAATGTTTCTACCGGACCATTCTTTTCCGCGGAAATTTTTAAAAGCTCTTTGTTGTTAATACCATGCCATCCATAAAAATCGATATAATTTAACTTAAGAGCCTCAAGTTGCTCTTCTACAAGTCTTCGCGTTTCATCGCCTGACATTGGCGTTCCTTTTGTCATCATCTTGAGCTGGTTTCTCGGAACACCTAGTTCCTTTAAGGCATGACCAAACAAGAGTTCACTTTTCATATACCCGTGGGCTGTTTCAATATGATTGATTCCTAGGTCTAACGCCATACGAGTTGTAGAAATACAGTGTTCAATGGAATCTTTAGGTAAGTGGTTTCTAGGAGGGGTCCATCCATGTTTAAATCTCATGCCTCCAAGAGTGATCACGGAAATTTTCTCTTCGGTTTTACCAAACCGCCTGTATTCCATTGGAAGGGCCATAATTTATGATATTTTTAGCTATAAAATATTAAGCGTATAGGATAAGTTTTAGTACTGTCAGTTTTAAGTAAATTTATAAGTAGTTTTTTCAGAATGGCGATAAAGCATTCAAAAATTAACATATCAATATCTAAGGAATCTGAGGCAAAAAAAAGCGACGTCGTATATAATGTCTGAATTAAAGCCTTTGATCTTATATTGATATTTTCACATTTTTTGAACTACGTTACGATGACATTTAAATTCATTCATTGTTCTGACCTACATATTGATAGCCCCTTCAAAGGATTTTCTTCTGTGGAAAATTCGCTAGTCGAGGCCCTCCGAAAATCAACTTACCAGGCATTTCAAAATATTATTGAACTTGCATTGAAAGAAAAAGTCGAAGCGGTTTTGATTGCTGGTGACATATATGACGGAGCTGAAAAAAGCTTGGAGGCCCAGCTCAAATTTCGTCATGGGTTGCAGAAGCTTTCTGATAAAGGGATTGATACTTTCATTGTTCACGGTAATCACGACCCCCTTGATGGTTGGTCAAATTCATTCGAGTGGCCTGCACGAGTTCACATCTTTTCTGGTACACAGATTGAATGCCTCCCGGTTGAAAGAAATGGAGTAGTTAAGGCACATGTTTATGGAATAAGTTACCCCAAACGTGATGTAATAGAAAATTTAGCTAAAAAATTTTCTCGAGGCAATGGCGAAGGTTTTGCTATTGGTTTATTGCATTCGAATGTTGGGCATCAGTCCGGCCATGATAATTATGCCCCCTGTTCTATGGACGATCTAATTGCTGCGAAAATGGATTATTGGGCTTTAGGTCATATTCATAGGTTTCGCGTATTGCGTGAAAGCAATCCAGCCGTAGTATATTCCGGGAATAGCCAGGCTCGACATATGAGAGAGTCTGGCGAAAAGGGCTGTTGCCTGATTACCTTAAATGAAAATGCAGATCCATTAATTCAATTTATACCTGTTGACGCAGTTCGTTACAATCAAGGTGAGGTAGACCTTTCAGGAACGGTCACGCTAGAGGAAGTGATACATGCCGCACGCTCAAAGTGCGAATATTTTTCAGATCAAACCAAACAGAGAGATGTGTTTATTGATTTATCGTTAAAAGGAAGGACGCAGGTTCATTCTGAGTTACAAAGAGGGGATGCTCTACAGGGACTTCAAGGAGAAATTAGAACTTATTTTCAAGGAAGAACACCTTCGATTTGGCTGAACTTGAAATTAGAGACCGCTGGTATATATGATGTTGAGTCTTTGCGAGAGGGAAGGGATTTTATTGCTGACCTTGTCAATCTCTTTGATATAGAGGGAAAGGCGGAATCTTTCGAAGACTTGAAAGAGGTACTTAAGCCAGCATTCGAAACTTGGCAAGGTAAAAAGTATTTACACGACCTGTCTGACAAAGAAATGAAAGATTTTTTAGTTCAAGCCAAGTCATTATGCTTGGATAAACTGTTGAAATAAAATTCGTATTAAAACAAAGCAAACAGACAACTTTTAATCGTTGGGGAATAGATGGAAATTAGAGAAATACAAATTAACGGATTTGGGGTTTTTTCTGCTAATAAATTGAAAGGCGTGTCATCGGGTCTAAATGTCATCTATGGTCCGAATGAATTTGGCAAGACAACGTTGCTTGAATTTATACGATGCATGTTGTTTGGTTTTCCTGGAAAAAACCAGAAGATCAATCAATACACACCAGTTAACGGGGGTAGTTTGGGTGGGGTTTTGAAATGCACTTTAGCATCGGGGCAGTTAATTTCAGTTGATAGGCGAGCAGATAAAAAAGATGGCCCTGTGATCCGAACGGAGTCGACTGAAAATCAGGGGCAATCTCATCTTGATTCTCTTTTAGGATATGCGACTAAAGATATTTTTAAAAATCTTTATGCATTTACTATCGATGAACTGCATGACATACAAAGTTTGCGGGGTGAAGAAATTAAGAGCCGTATCTATGGTGTTGGGATGGGGTTAGGGGATGTGTCTTTAGGAAAAGTAGAACAAGAGATAGAGAAATCTTGCGTAGAGATATTTAGGCCAAGGGGGCAGTCTAGAATGAGGGAGGCCCTTGGTGAAATAAATGAAGTTGAAAAAAAAGTAATACAAGTTCAAGGAAACCTTGGCAAGTTCAATGAATTAACTAATTCGTTATCCCAGATGAATGGTGAAAAATCAGTAAAAATCCAAGCAATAGATGATCTGGAATTAACAAAGAAGTTCCTTGAAACTCGGCAGAACTTGCTTGAACAGCTCAAAGAGGAGGAACAAACCCATGACGAATTAAAAATTAGCCTAAGCGAGATAGTGGTAAATGATGATTTATTGGAATGTGAAGGGGATGTTTTGTTTCTTCAACAATCTCTTAAGGAGATACAGTCGGTCATAAAAGACGAGTTGAAAGTAAAAAAAGAAAGAGAGCATTTAAGTGCGCAGATTATAGTGGATCTTAATTCATTGGGGCAAGGATGGACCGAAGAACGAATAAATGAATTTGAATTGTCAGAGTTGGAAAAAAAAGAAATCCAAGAGTTTTATAACCGGTTGTCTGAATCAAGGCTAGATGAAAATAGCTCTAAAGATAGACTAAGTTTGCATCGCAAACAAAAAGAAACTAATAAACCAGACCCAAAACTACCTCCTTCCCTATGGAAGCGTGTTTTGCCATACGGGTTAATCGGGGTTGGTGTTTCTGGAATAGCGGTTGGGGGTATTTTGGTTGATTACGTTATTCTTATTGTGGGGCTAGCTATGGTTGGCTTTGGAGCCTTATTTCGAAATAAAATTTTAATTGAAATAAAACCAGAAGAGGAACCTGTGGATAACACAGAAGTTTCTCTTGTGAAACTTCTGGAGGAGGCCACAAAAAAAAGGGAGGAGATTTTTTGTGAATGGTCATCGTGGCTTGGCGAAAGAGGCCTTGATCAGCACTTAAGTCCGCTAGCTACAGAGAAATTAAGTGATAAGACGTGTGGTGTTAAAATTAGAATGGTGCAAAGAGAAAGTATTGACGAGCGCCTTAGCGACATGTCTAAAACGATAGAGGATGTGTCAAGGCGCATAGAAAAAATAGCCCCTTTTTTAAAAAACTTCGTTGTAGATAGAGATATCCCAACGAGCATACAGGTGATTTGTCGCCACTTCGATGAGATGCGTACTTTAATAGGGAAAAGAGGGAATTTAGAAACTCAAGGTCGGGTATTGGCGGAAAAAATAAATTCATTAAAAAGGAAAATAGAGGAAAAAAATGGTGAACTTTCAGAGTTTTTAAGGTCGGCCGACGCCTTAGATGAAGATAGCTTTATTGAGAAAAGTAAAACTGTTGAAAGGAAAAAGTACTTAGACAGGATTATTGCTGAAAAAAAAGGATACACTCAGTCGCGAGTCGGGTTGGGAGATGTCCGTGATAAACTCATTAAATCCGTTAAATCAAGCAGCCTAGAAGAAAACCATCAGGAACTAAACAGTATTTCGAACAGCTTGAGCGAATTAAACGCCGAAAAAGATCAATTGCTTCAGCTTATAGGAGAAACGAAGACCCGTGTTGACTATTTAGTCGGTAATGAAGATATGTCAAAACAGCAGGCAAAACTAGAGATCGGTCGACAAAAAATTAGAGAGTGTAGCAGAAAGTGGGCTGTTAATAAAACTGCTCTTTATATATTGGATAAGGCAAGAAAAAAATATGAAAAAGAACGGCAACCTGCAGTAATAAAGTTGGCCGAAGAAATATTTGGCTACGTGACAAAGGGTAATTACTCTAGAATATTTAAACCGATGGACTCGGATGATATTTTTATTGTAAATAAAAATGAGCAAACAAAGGGTTTGCTGGAGATGAGTCGTGGCACAAGAGAGCAATTATATCTTGCTCTTCGCTTTGGTTTGATAGGGGAGTATGAAAAACGGAGCGAACCACTGCCAATTGTCATGGATGATATTTTTGTTAACTTTGATGATGATCGCAACAATCAAATGCGCGATAGAATAATACAATTTTCCAAAAAACGACAAGTTATCATTCTTACCTGCCACAAGAATACCTTTGATGCCTATTCTTCCCTAGGCGCAAACGCCGTGACCATCTCATGACGAGACTTGCCCGAGGAAAGAAACTAACGAATTGTTTGAGGGTTACTCTACTAGGAATAACTTTTATGACACTTTCCTCTTCCTCGAGTGAATCTTTTGCTAGTCCCCCTAATAAATTTAATCAACTGATTCTTGCTAAGAGTTCTTTGGAATCCAAGTTTGGTGTGCGTTTCGTTGAATGCTTTCCGTTCAAAGAGAATATTGGATTTACGGAAGGCCAAATCCAACTTATCGAACAATGCCTTGCCGGGGTTCAGCTTTTTGAATCGGCATTGAATAAGGTGCCTAATTCTGTAATCCATTCACTTGGTATCAGTACACGGTTTTTGAGGACAGGTGGGTTTAGTACAATTTTGATTCCGTGGGATTCTTCTTTAGAACAAGTTATGTCTTTTTTGAGGGCGAAAAAATCGAAAGCAGAGCAGGAGCGCTTTCTTGAGAAAATATCAACTCTCAAACGTAAAATAAATAAAAATTTTAAAATTTTTTCTCTTTATTGTTCTCAACGAATTTCTAATGAGCAATGTATGTCCGGGTATAAACAATTGGCGTCAATTGAGATAATTCCGAACGCACAGCCAATGCAGTGGCAGGAAATAATACTCGATGATAGGCAGGGATTGGGGAAAGATTCGCATTCATTTAGAATAAAATATGATGCCTCGCCAAAAGAAATTCATAAATCTCTTCAGCAAGATCCGCAGAGTGTATGGCTTCCTCGAAAAAAAATGTACGAAAATATTAAGTCAAAGCATAAGCAATCTATTGAAAAACAACTTCAGGTTGCCACATATTTTTGCTCGCCTGAATTAACAGAAAAAAATTGTCTAGATGGAGTGATAACTTTGAGTAAAGCCAGTAAAAGCCAAGATATGCGTATGAAGCCCTGGGGCGAAGTTTCCATAGAAAAATATAACACGTTTATTAAGGACGACTTTGATGTTTCCATCAGGTTTGATTTGTCGGTGGATGAGTTTGTGGCTTATTTTTTATCGAAAACAAACAGGGTGGAGGCAACAGAAAATGCCGTTCTTGCTGAAAAACTTGAGAAGCGAACCTTGAATAACTCGAGTGGCCTTCGTGCTATATGTGACCTGGAAGGCATGCGTTCAAAGTTATGTGTGAAAGCTTTTAAAAATTTTATAAAATTTGTGTCGGGACGGCGAGACTATCGAGTGAAAGAGCCATGGGCAAATATTATGTTTGTTGATGGAAAACAGCTTGCCCGTGTAAACTTTGCTTTAAACTCACCCGTGCGAAATTCGTACATTTATATTGATGCAGGAAGTGGACTGGAGGAATTGAGGTCCCACCTAATGAAGTTCGGAAATTAAAATTTCTTTACGTTCTTCCCCGTTAAGGGTGAGTTAATGCCAAAATTATGCAAACAAAATCCTAATTTTAAATGAGTTAAAGAGGTGGGACGGGACGGAATCGAACCGCCGACACGAGGATTTTCAGTCCTCTGCTCTACCGACTGAGCTACCGTCCCATGTATTTCAAAAAAAGTTTCGGAAGCGAGAGAGGATAAGTATCATAATCACCAAATAGAGTCAATGAATATCCCGTTTGCTTTAGTTGTGCAGCCAAGAGACTAGCAACAAAACCAGCCGTTATTTTTTTATTTTGTTATAATTTGCTCGGCACTAAAGTGAGAGTGAGTTAAGAAGTATTGTTACTTCAATCTGAGGAATGGAATCCGCCCATGCTAGTTCTTACGAGAAAAGTCGGTGAAAGCATTCAAATTAATGATGATGTTAAAATTACCGTTATAGAAGTAAAGGGCAAGAATATTCGGTTAGGAATAGATGCTCCCAAAACTACCAAGGTTTACCGCGAAGAGGTATTCCTTAAAATTCAAGAGGAAAATAAAATAGCCTCCTCTACTCCTGCTGGGTTTGACCCAGGAAAAATTACCGATTTTATTTCTGATAATTTAAAAAAATGAAATACGAAACCGCCCGCTTTGGCTCACTCGAAATACAAGATCAGGATATTCTGGTTTTTCCCGATGCTTTGTATGGATTTGATCAGGAAAAAGAGTTTGCCCTTCTTCCTCTTGACCCCACTATTGAAAGTCCTATGGAGTGGTTGCAGTCACTGACAAGTCGAGAGTTGGCCTTTATTGTGACGGACCCATTTTTATTTATACCTGAATATAAAATGGTTTTAAGTGACAGCGAACAGACTCAACTGGGAATTGAATCAATGGAATCGGTCGTAGTTCGAGTCATCGTCACTATACCTAAGGTGCATACTGAAATGACGGCCAATCTGGTTGCTCCCATAGTCATTAATCAGAAAAAAGGGTTGGCTAAACAAGTTGTCCTCACAAATGCTGAATATGATACCAAGCACTCCTTGATGTCAAAAAAAAATAAAGAAATATCCTGAGCAGATTCTAATTTTTTAAAATATTTCATATAGTTAAATTCTATTTAATACGTTTTACTGAGGGTGTTTTTTTTTAACCGTTTGAGAGGTGAGTTGTATCTAAATGGTTGGCAGTATCCTTGCAGTTTTCCTTACCGCCTACCTGTCATTACTCAGGTAGGCGGTTTTTTATATGCAAATAAAAAAAGAGGTGATTAGATTATGGCATTTAATGAGGAACTGAATATCCTTTTAAAAGATTTGGCAGAGGAAGCCAATAACTTTAAAGAAGCTGAGAATCCAGAGGAAGAGAAGGAAGCACTCAAAGATATGCTCGATATTTTCATGCGGGGAACCCAAAGCGTTCGAGAACGAATTGATAGGTATAATGAGCGCCGTTGGAACAGGTAATTCAACCGTTAATCAAGTAAAAAGGCTCACAAGGTTTCTAGTTTCCGCAAAGTGGAAGTTTCTTTTTATAAGGGTGGTCAGTTTTTTTTAGGGCACGGCAAGAATCCATGTGAGATTTCCATAACTTCGCGGCTGATTCGTCGTCTATATTATTTTTTACGAAATCAATCTCTTGAAGGCTGACAAGTGTACTAGATTGAAGTATAGATTTGAGGCCTTTGATGGTGATCTGATTATTGAATAGGTCGAGTTTTTTTAGGTGTGGGATCCCCGGGTACCGAG
>JGI24922J38493_100331_pt1 | contig 34623 bp, 24 predicted proteins | sample LinPFosplate10_FD_38493 | JGI IMG/M metagenome (IMG submission 38493)
CGAGCTCGGTACCCGGGGATCCCACAATCTGATTATGGATGATGAACAGCCATATCAGGAATGGATTGATGATCCTCAGGTGGTCAATCAACCGATGATTTGCCAACACTGTGAAAGCGCACCATGCGAAAGTGTTTGTCCGGTCAATGCAACGGTTCATGATCATGAAGGCCTCAATGTCATGGCCTACAACCGGTGCGTTGGTACGCGGTATTGCTCCAATAACTGCGCATGGAAAGTTCGTCGTTTTAATTACTTTGATTACAACAAACGTCCCATTGATCAACTTTATGAGGGACCACTTGCTTCACGGCCTGAAGAGGATATTGACCTCATTGAAATGGCCAAAAATCCGGATGTCACGGTTCGCATGCGAGGTGTGATGGAAAAATGCACTTTCTGCACCCAACGGATCGAACAAGCCAAAATTGCACAAAAAGTGGCTGCTCGTGATTCGGGTGATGTGGAAGTTCCGGATGGCACCATTAAATCGGCCTGTCAACAGGCTTGCCCAGCAGATGCCATTGCATTCGGTAATTTATTAGACCCTGAAAGCAAAGTTTCAAAGCTTAAGAAGAGTCCCCGTAATTACTCGGTCCTCGGCTTTTTGGATACCAGGCCACGCACGACTTATTTGGCAAAGATTCGTAATCCGAACAAAAACATGCCCGACTATCATACGATGCCTTTGAGCACTTTGGAGTACACCGAAAGTATGGGGAGTCCGTTTGAAGAACATGGTGCAGCTCACGGAGCAGAAAGCCATGAAAATGGACATGCGGTTGAAACGCACTCAGAAGGAGGTCATCACTAATGTCATCACCAGGTTTACTGCCTTCTGCTAAAATTGCACCTCCGCCTCGTGAAATCGAGCGCGAGCCGTTAGTTCTTAACAATCGATCTCTCGGTTGGATATCGGATCAAATCGCCGGAATTATCGAAGGCAAAACTCCTACATGGTGGTGGGTAACGATGTTCATCAGCTTCCCGCTCATGGTAATGTGCTTTGCGATGATAGGGTATCTCATTTCCACCGGTGTAGGCGTTTGGGGATTAAATCATCCGATCGCCTGGGGTTGGGCTATTGTAAATTTTGTTTTCTGGATTGGTATTGGTCATGCAGGGACGCTCATTTCGGCGGTGCTATTTCTTTTGAGGCAAAAATGGCGAACATCGATCAACCGCGCAGCTGAGGCAATGACCATTTTCGCTGTGATGTGTGCCGGTATCTTCCCGATGATTCACGTCGGCCGTATCTGGTTTGCATGGTGGTTATTTCCGCTACCAAACGCGAATGGCCCCATTTGGCCGCAGTTCAGATCACCTTTGTTGTGGGACGTGTTTGCAGTTTCAACTTACTTTACAGTATCCTTCCTATTCTGGTACATGGGCCTGATTCCTGACCTGGCTACAATTCGTGACCGTTGCAAAGGATTTTTCAGCAAGTTTGCGTATGGGTTGTTTTCTTTAGGTTGGACCGGATCAAACCGCCATTGGAGCAACTACGAAAAAGCTTACCTCCTGTTGGCCGGGCTTTCTACTCCTTTGGTATTGTCGGTTCATAGTATCGTTTCTTTTGACTTTGCTGTCTCACAATTACCAGGGTGGCACACAACCATCTTTCCTCCGTATTTTGTAGCTGGTGCTATTTTCTCAGGGTTTGGAATGGTTTTGACTTTGATGATTCCGTTGCGATCCCTCTTTAAGTTGCATGACTTGTTAACCATACGGCACATCGAACTGATGTGTAAGGTGACATTGGCGACGGGATCAATCGTCGGTTATGCCTACGGTATGGAATTTTTCATCGCTTGGTATGGTGGTAATCCTTACGAAGCTTATGCATTTCAAAATCGTGCTTTTGGTCCTTATTGGTGGGCGTATTGGATAATGATTTCCTGCAACGTGATCACGCCTCAGTTCTTCTGGTTCAAGAAATTGAGAACCAATGTTGTGATCGTGTGGATACTTTCTATTTTTGTGAACATTGGTATGTGGTTTGAGCGATTTGTGATTGTAGTGACTTCTCTGCACCGCGATTATATTCCAGCGAACTGGGGTTATTATTCGCCTTCCAAGGTAGATGTACTTACCTTCGTTGGGACTTTTGGTTTGTTCATGGTTCTGTTTCTTTTGTTCATTCGATTCCTGCCTTTGATTGCCATTTCTGAAGTGAAAGGCGTCACCAATCACGCGGATCCACATCACCCATTGGGTGGTGCGAAAGGAGGTCATCACTAATGATCAACAATATTCAAACTTACGGCCTTTTGGCTGAATTCAATACGCCTGCGGATGCGATGCATGCTGCTGAAAAAGTCAGGGACGCGGGCTATTCTCGTTGGGATGTTCATACACCATTTCCCATTCATGGCATGGATGACGCTATGGGATTAAAGAACTCCAAAGCGGGCTGGTTCTCTTTTTTTGGAGGCGCAACTGGATTCACTTGTGGGTATTTAATGGTTTGGTTCATGAACAGTTTTGACTACCCTATTGTGGTGGGTGGTAAACCTCTAATGAGCCCGATGTATCCGTTTCCTGTTGTCTATGAAATGACCATTTTATTGGCCGCTTTCGGGGCAATATTTGGAATGTTGTTTCTCAATCGATTACCTAGATTATATCATCCTTTGCTCAAGAATTGTCGTTTCAAGGGTGCGACGCATGACAAGTTCTACGTGATTATTGAAACTGCCGATCCTCGGTATTCTGAATCGGAAACTCGCGAACTGCTTGAATCGGCTGGTTGCAAACATATGGAAATGGTGGAGGACTAAGATGAGATATTTTTTAACCCTTTACATATTGGCGATCGTTGCCTTCGTCGGCGTGGCTGGCTTTCGTGGAAGTATTTCCCGCAAACCACCCATTGAAGTATTTCCCGACATGGACCGGCAATGGAAATTGCGGCCACAAGAATCAAATCGATTTTTCGGGAACCAGAGAAGCTCACAGCTTTTTGTCGAAGGAACCATTGCTCGTGGCATGCCATATCAGGATATCCCAGTCAATACGGGTAGGGTGACTGGTTCCACCAATTGGGTGGACATTAATCCCCTGGACATCACTGAAGCCTTAATGGAACGAGGTAGGCAACGTTTCGATATATATTGCCTGCCCTGTCACGGTGCAGCTGGAGATGGCAAAGGTATCACTGCTAAATATGGCATGGTCGCCGTCGCGAATTTCCATGAGGCTCGTTTGGTTTCCATGACAGATGGCGAAATTTTTAACACGATTACCTACGGTAAGAATTTAATGGGGCCTTATGGTGCCAACATCGAGATCGAGGATCGATGGTCTATCGTAGCTTATCTACGCGCACTTCAGCGCAGTCGGTTGTCCACTATGGACGATGTGCCCGAATCTCAAAAAGCAGCACTTCAAAATTAACAACCTATGAGTTCTGAAACATCCAACACATCCGAACCCAAGCTGGATTTGGCGAAATGGGCCAACCTTCCCAACAAACTCATGTTGGGTGGTGGTATATTTTTGTTGATCGGCTTTTTGCTTCCAGGTTGGCGCGATCAATTTTTTTACAGTTACCTTACCGGATTCATGTTCTTCTTGAGCTTGACGCTCGGTTCTCTGTTCCTTGTTCTGCTTCATCATCTATTTGATGCTTATTGGCTGGTGCCGATTAGGCGTTTTCTGGAGCACATTGCCTGTCTTGCTCCAACCATGGGGTTGTTATTTCTACCGATACTGATTTTTTCATCGCAAATATATCCATGGATGAGCATTGATCCGCATACTGATCATGCTCTGCATGTCAAAGTCGCGCTTTTCAATAAACCCACATTTTGGATTGTCTCCATTTTGTTGTTTGTGGTCTGGTGGTGGTTAGGGGAAAGCCTCCGTAAACAATCACTCGGCCAAGATGAGACTGGATCGGCTTCTCATACGCATGTGCTGAGGAAATTGGCGGCACCGGGTGTCATTATTTTTGCTGTTACCCTGACGCTTGGGGTGATTTTTTGGATGAAATCACTCGAACATCAATGGTTCTCAACCATGTATGGTGTGTATTACTTTGCTGGCAGTGTCTGGATGACTTTGGCCACCGCATATTTGTTGACGGCGATTTTGAAACGCACAGGTCATTTAGCTCCTGTTGTGACTGACAATACGTTCAAGGACATAGGAACTTTGTTCTTTGCATTCACGGTTTTCTACGCCTATATCAATTTTTCTCAGTATTTTCTCATCTGGAACGCTGCAATACCTGAAGAGACCTTTTGGTATGTCAAACGTGAAAACGGTATCTGGTGGAGTTTAGGAATCTTGATTATATTTGGACATTTCTTTGTGCCATTCCTGGCAATGCTCAGAATTGACGTTAAGAAATCACTCACATTTATGGGGCCAATGGCGCTATGGGCATGGTTGATGCATTACGCCGACATGACTTATAACATCAAGCCTGTGCTCGATCCACAAGGTAGCGGCATTAGCTTAAGTGGGTTTATTCAGAGCATCGCCGCGATCGCATTCATGGGTGGGGTTTTGGCCAAGGGCTTTTTGAAAGCATTCATCAGTCATCCTCCATTTCCGCAGAAAGATCCTCGGATCGCCGAAGCATTGGGTGTTTATGTTGAATTGGAATCTGAAGCAGCAGCCAAGAATAAATCCGCAGACGCTTGATTGAAAAACGATGATTCAGATCTCGAAAATTTCCTGACTAATGAGAACAAGCATCCGAACAATAAAAAAAAATAGGGGCGCTGCCTTTATCTATTTTGTGGCGATATTGGCCACCTTTTTCCTTATGGCCATACTTATCTGGGGGACCAAGGAATACACCGATCCCGATTCGATTACCTCGAATCGTGCAAAAGACCGCGTAGAAAATCTAAAAACACTGAAAGAAGCTGTCGCTCCTTCTCTCAATGAATATGGTTGGCAAGATCAGGAAAAGGGATTTATTAGAGTGCCAATTAGCCGGGCGATGGAATTGACAGTCAAGGAATGGCAAAACCCGTCTGAAGCAAAAGCAAAACTGATTGCACGAATGGAAGAAGCAACAGCTCTTCCTCCTCCACCTCCAGAGGAACCAAGCGATTTTGAATAATAACCGGTCAACATATAATTAATGACGTTGCTGAACAAGTGAACGGTATGGACGTTACTCAATCATCTAAATCACCATCTGACTGGACGGAAATCGATTCATCTTATCGATTTCCAACGCTCTTTCTTGCTTCTAAAGCAGTGGGCTGGCTCTTGCTAGGGAGCATCTTTTCTCTCATTGCATCCATCAAGATGCATTCACCGAGTTTTCTGGCAAGTTGCCCTTGGGTTACTTACGGCGTTATGATGCCCGCAGCATTGAACGCCGTCGTTTATGGATTTGCGTTGCAAGGAGCATTCGCTGCTTTGCTCTGGATGACCATGCGATTGGGGCAAGTAAAATTGGTTGCTCCAGGTTACCTTTTCATAGGGTCACTTCTGTGGAATATAGGAGTATTTGTTGGAGTCGTCGGAATAATGGCTGGACACTCATCCGGGCACGCTTACCTAGAAATGCCTGGATACGTCACTCCTATTCTCTTTGCTGCTTATACGTTAATTGGCGGAATCGCCTTAGTGACATTCCATAAACGGCAAGTGCGAGACCTATACCCTTCCCAGTGGTTTATTTTTGCAGCACTCTACTGGTTTCCATGGATTCTCACGGCTGCAAGTTTCCTTTTGCATATGTCTCCTGTAAGAGGCGTGACCCAGGCTATTATCGGGGGATGGTATGCTTCAGGTTTGAATGTGATCGTTCTTGGATTTATCGGAATTGCGTTGATCCAATACCTGCTTCCCAAGTTAGCAAAACGAGATCTGCATAATGGATATCTTTCCATGTTTGCTTTTTGGGTCATCTTGTTTTTTGGTGGATTTACAGGTCTGTTGCCTGGCCAATCGCTGCCGGCTTGGGTGGGGGCATTGAGCGCGGTGTGCAGTGTGTTTGTAGCGTTTGCCTGGTTGATTTTGGGCTATAATATTTACAGGACCATTGAAGGTGCTTCCAGCAAGTCAGCGGGTCTCGGTTACAAATTTGTGTATTTCTCAGCAGTTGCTGGATTGATTTCGGCTTTACTGACTGCTTGGGCTTCGCGTGTGTCCATAGCCGAGGTCGTTCAATTCACTTTGTTCATCCCAGGTTTGAAATGGCTGCATCTATACGGGTTTGTAGGAATGGGATTGATCGGTTGCATTTATTTATTCCTTCCCAAGGTTACCGGCACTGATTGGAGTAAGCCGGGGCAATGGACCGCTATATTTTGGACCTATGCTATCGGTACCAGTCTTGTGACAATTGCTTTTCTAGTTGGCGGTTGGAAACATGGCAAAGGTTTGATCAACCCGGAGACTCCATTCATGGATGTCCTGCGAGGTGGCATTGCCCCTTTTATACGAATGAGCACCGTAGGCGAATTACTTGTATTGGTTGCCTCAGTGTTACTCGTTTGGAATGTATCAAGTATGTTTTGCCGGACTTATTGCAGCTGCTTATGTGGCGCGCTTGGATCCATAGGCAAAGCTGAAACTGAAGGTGATACAAAGAAATCTCAATCCAAAAAAAGTTCTAAAAAGAAATCATGAATCAGGGCCCCTTACTTTTTCTAGGCGTGCTTTGCGCCATGGCTGCTTCCTGGATGGGCTTCGTATTGATGCCGCAAGTTCAACTTGGCAATCAATCCACACGCCACGTTAAGGAAATCGGTAGACATTACCCTGCTGAACGTGGAGGTTTGGCCGATAAAGGTCACGACGTTTACCGGGCAGCAGGATGCGCCGCTTGCCATACTCAACAAGTACGTCAAACAGGTTTTAATTTTGACATCGTTTTAACGGATGCCGGCGACTTTACTGATTTGGTTATTTCATTAGTAAAGGAGTCCAATAGTTCTTTTTCAGATCAACAAGCTGCGGACATTGTCGCCAATGCACCGAGAACGATTCTCGAAGCAGTGAATCAGTCTGTTGCTAATAGCATCGTTAGATCCTTTAAGGATAGTGGGGCTAAAGTGGCAGCGAATATTCGCCCAACCGGACCTGACATTGATCGCGGGTGGGGACCACGTCAGACAGTGGGCTTGGATTACCTTTTTGATGAACCAATTCTTCTTGGTAACCAGCGCATTGGTCCAGATTTGGCCAATGTAGGTTCTAGGCTTACAGATCGTGAATGGCATTTCTTACACCTTTACCATCCTCACACCGTTGTCGGAAAATCAATGATGCCGGCTTATCCTTACTTGTTTGAAACGCAAATTATCGGTGATGATCCTTCTTCCGATGCGTTACCTTTAGCAGGGGAATTTGCTCCTGAAGAAGGGACGGAAGTGGTGCCGACCGCCGAAGCAAACGTATTGGTGGATTATTTATTGAGTCTACGTATTAGTCATCCAGTATTTGAAGCCCCATATTTATTTACACAAGCTGAACCCAGCGAAAACAACAATTCTGAAACGGAGCAGGCTGAATGAGCACAAAGCCCAAAAAAACGGTTCATAAGAAGAAGCACGCAGAAGACCGTGAACCTGGCGTGCATAAAGATCCCGTACCTGTCCTTCTCTTTGTCATTACCCTGCTTTTGGCATTCTGGGGAATGATGTACTTGCATACAAATGCAGGTGGATTTAATCGGTATGTTTATGGTCCTTTCAGTTCCTATGACATGGTTTCTAATGTTCAACCTGGTAGCTCAGATGATCCTATGAAAAAAGGTGCTGACATTTACAAAAGTATTTGTCTGCCATGTCACCAGGCATCAGGAATGGGCGCACCAGGTCAATTCCCCCCTTTGATTGGCTCTGACTGGGTAAACGTAGAAGGTCCCAATCGGATGCTTCGTATTGTATTGAATGGATTGAATGGTCCGATCGAAGTGAATGGTGAAAGTTGGTCAGGTGCTATGCCTGGCTTTGGTGACCTGATCGCATCTGATGAAGATTTAGCTGCCGTCATCACTTATGTTCGCAATAGCTGGGGCAATGAAGGCAGTGCTTGCACACCCGAAGAAGCTGCAGCTGTGCGTGCCGATTCAGGTGATCGAGGTCGTCCTTGGACTGGACCTGAGCTAATGGCATTACCTGTTGAGGTTCAATAAGTAGATTTACTTTCCATTACCTTTCTGAAAACGAACCTGAATCATTTCTAAATGATGTCCCACGTAGGCATAGGATACGATGTCCATCGATTAAAGGAAGGGCGGAAACTCGTTCTAGGAGGCGTTGAGATCCCCCATGTGAAAGGATTGGATGGGCATTCCGATGCTGATGTTGTTTTGCACGCCCTTTGCGATGCCATCTTTGGGGCATTAGGCGAACAAGACATTGGTCAATTTTTCCCGAATACAGATCCCCGCTGGAAGGACGCTCCCAGTAGTGTGTTCTTACACGAAGCAGGTAAGCACATCAAACTTCACGAAGGCACTTTGATCAACGCGGATATTACCGTGATCGCTGAAGAACCAAAGATTAACCCGCACGTAAAAGAAATGAAGCTCAACATCGCAAAGAGCTTGGATATCAATCCAAAAAGGATCTGCGTAAAAGCTACTACCAACGAACTTATTGGGTTTATTGGTCGAGGTGAAGGTATTGCTGCCATGGCAGTCGTCAGTATTAACTTACCTCAGGAGTGACCTATTACTCAGATTTCCCTTTGTAATTGCAGCGTCATTTCTCTGAATAAGCGAAATTATTAAGTTTTGTAGGGTGCAGTGTCATTTCGCACTCGGTGCAACGAAATGTCAAAAATTCGTTACTAAACTTATTAGTTGTTGAATGTAACTTATTTGACATAAGCCTATTTAGTGATTAATAAGAAATAATTACTCGTATCACTTAGGGTTCATCCTGCCCTGGATTAATTGTTTTTAAGAAAAATGTTCTGATAGCGTTGATTGGATCGTCGTTTCATTAGTAGCTTACGGTCGTGCGCATTGGTGCAATGGATTTTCAGTAAGCCTAACCGTTTTAAATATGATCTATACAATGGCTTGAAATAGACTTCTTTGGGCAGGAATGCTATCCGATTCCCTGGTGCTGAATGTAGCTCTTCTCGTAAAGACCAAATATTCGAATCAAGGATCTCACCAGGGCGCTGATCCTATTATTCTTCCGAGTCCATTTATGAAGTTGAAACCTACGGACGAATTGTTGAAGCATCCTATCTGAACAGTTTACCGTATGATCAAAAGGCTGAATTTGAAATCCGTTACTACCACCCAAACCCAAGTGACAAATATCATACGTATTCAAGGCTAAAACATTTGGCCTCTCCGGAAGAAAAGGTTAGGAAAGGTTGGATTTTAACGGAATACCAAAAGAATATTGAAAAAAACAACACCACCCGGAAACGAGTCATTAACATTCATACACATGAGAAAGAGGCAGGCGCATTTTTCGGGATTTTAGTGGCACCATAGGTTTAAAGGAGTGTAAAGAACCTTTTCGCGGTGATGTTGAGGAGTGTCGAAAAAGGCAGATTGTCATCATAGGATAGATGGCATGCACATCACTGATACGGAAACGCGTCCTCTATGGGATGCAATTCATGTTCACATGCTGGTTCCGTCTGGTAAATCAGTAGTCCATTTCCCGTTATTGTCCTCCAATGAGCCGGTAGAATCGTTGGTCTACTTGTGGATCAATTGGGATGCTGAGATTCATTAATCCTCCTTGATTAACTTCGATGATTTCCAGTGTGATCCAATTTGGGGCGAGCAAGTTATCAGTGGATTGGATTTGGTAGCTTGTGTTATCCAATGCCTCAAAAGAAAACTGTGCCGTTCCATCTTCACTTATTCCTGTAAAACTTAATTCAGGAGCTGATACGATGGTGAGATCAAATACAATTTCATCTGATAACGGTGGGTTTTGATTATCGCTGACCGTTATTCTGATTCCGAAAGTGCCTGTTTCTGTAACTGAGCCTGAAATGACGCCCGTTGACGAATCTATAATTAAGCCAATGGGGAGTCCAATTGCTTCATAGGTTAGGGGTTGGCTTGGCAAATCTGGATCGTTGGCGATGATGTGCATGGTGAGCGGAGTCATCAGTGGCCAGCTAAGATGATTGATTTCAGGCAGGACGGGGGCCTGATTTCCTGGTAGTGTGCCCGGTGTTCCTTCATTTGCAGAGGCAATCCACATGTAGGGATCGTTGCCGTAAGATGCCAATGGGGATCGTTCTAAACTGGAACCAAGTCCATCCGCTTCCAATGGCCAAGGATTAGTAGGCTCATACCTTGTTTCATCCACTGGATACAATGGAATTGTACCATCCATTTCGGGCGTTCCTGGTCGTCGTAATCGAACCAGTTCACCTGCGTTATTTAATACTCCAGACCAAGGTCCGAATATTTTGATTGTTTCTTCCAAGCCATATTGGGACCGGAAGACATCAGGTTCTGCGCCCGTGAGTAAAATGATTTCACCAGGTTCCAAGGTAATATTCTGAGGAAACTCCAGGTCAATGCCTCCTGAAAGAATCCACACATTTTGCAATCGCAAGGGGTCAAAAAGCGATACAGGCTCCGCGCTGATATTCGTTAATTCAACGTATTCAAGTCCACTTAGTAATGGGTGATACATGATTTCGCTGATAACCACAGGACCAATCGCAGGAGAGGCGTTTCCAACTCCCGCGGTTGCAGCATTCAGACGGGTGAAATCGACGATTCCATCTGTTCGAGTGAATCGGCCATACGGTGTTTCCTGATCGGTTGCGGGAACGTCGACACTATCTATGAATCGAATGATTTGGTCGTCATTAGCCAAAGTAAGGAGGATGTCTGATCCGAGTTCACTAAAAGCAAAACCGAGTTCAACTTCATGGATCACCATGAACCCACCTGCTGAAATCATGGTGTTTTCGCCAAATGCAAAACGAAATGGAGTATCGAATTGGTCGGATAAGTAGTGGTCTTTTAAGGGCAATTCAACATCCCCAGAATTGTGCAATTCGACCCAATCTACACCAATATTGCTATGGGTTAGGGTTTCATTAATAACAAGAGTTGGCCTGGCGAGGTCAAGACGTCCTGGCGAACCATTGAATAGAGAACTTGCTTGCCAATGAGAGGAACGACTGAGGAAGCTGTTTAGTGCTGCCACATTTTTAACTGCCGCTGTAGGATCTTTTAATTCGAGTGAACTACCTTTTCCGTCTGTCCTTCCGGGCCAACCGTTCGCATTGTCGTATTGCATCGAAAATAAAACGTTTCCGAGCGAATCCTTCAGTTCGATCCGCTCACCTGCGTCATCGAGGCGGCCCGACCATTCACCAGCAATTACAATGTTAGGATAGAAGTAAGTGGAGTTTGAGTCCAGATAACGATCAGCAAAGAAATCTTGGTTTTCTGCAACGACTAAGAAATCGCCTGGAGCCAATCTTGCATCTTGCGGGAATAGGAATTCAATGCCTCCTTCGAGTCGAAGGTTGGAAAGATCGACGGTTTGATTGCCTGCATTCATGATTTCGATGAATTCAAATTCGTCTGGACCCGCTGGATTGTATTGAAGTTCTGAAATGAGAAGATCTCCTGGTACTGGCGCTTGCGGTTCATCAGTCAGGAATTGGGCCTCGGTTAGTGCACTCCAATTACGTCCGTCAAAACTGCGTAGTTTCACCAGAGTTTCACCTTCGAAGGTGAGGTCCAATGATTCTCCACTTGCACCTGCTTCTAACCATGCATCGAATCGTAAATCCGAACTGGTTGGAGAAGTTTGATGCACTTCTGCAGCCAGTATATTGGTTCCGTTTCTCAACATATTGATAGGAACATTGAATTCTCTTTCAGCGGACTCTTCATCACCACCGGCAGCTGAGAGAGCGCGTGAATCGTAAGTGATATCTCCAGCTGGTAAATTGTCTCGCACTATTTCGGTGCCATTCAAATAAACGATTGCCCCGTCATCACGCATCAATTTCAGTGTCAATTTTTCAAGCTCAGTCCGATCTGTCACATTGAATTCACGACGGAAGTAGTAAGTGATATTTTTGTCACCTGAATCATCACCGAAATCCAGTGTCGTGTTCATGCCGGCATCTCCGTAGCCCAATGGTGCTCGTCCCTCTTTCCATGTGCTGTCATTGAATGCATTGGATGCCCAATTCGAAGCTGCAGCTTGACCAATGTCGAGGTATCGCCAGCTCGCTGTACGGGTTGTTAATGTGCCGGCTCCTTTGCCTCCATTGCCGAGAGAAACGGCGGTAGGGGAAACATCACCTCCAGGTAATCGAGGATCGGATCCATCCAAGGTGTAAAAAACTTCTCCTCCGACAGCCTCCACTTGCAGTGAGGCATTTCCTTGGATTGCTCCACCATGTTGGCTAAGTACAGGAGCAGCGATTGATGGGTAAAGTCCCCGGCTGCGGAGTCGGGAGATCAGCGTGTTGGATTGATTTGGGAACAGGTTGTTAATGGCGTCATCTGCCGCATTATCCCAATTAGCAGGGTTTCTGAATCCCCAGCGAGCTGCTTCCACGACAAGGCTGTCTTCAATTTCCTTCATGCGCTCTTCGAGTCGCTGAACATTGCGAGCGGGGGTCATGGCTCCACCATTGAACAGGTGCATGTGTGCGCGGTCGGCAAGGAGCGTCATGAAGTCCGGGTTCCTTTCTGAAACCAAATCGCCAAATAAGCCGCCAGGACCCGTGTTGCCAGTGCGATCGGATGGAGATCGGATGTGTCCATCGGCATCCCCTAACCAGAATTTGAATCCGCTTCCAGGTGTGATCGGGCCTGCTGCACGGTATTCGGATTCGGCGTTTCCGAAATTCCACATTAACATAAAATCGATGAGATGTTCCACGTCCAACCATGCTTTGACTTGTTCATAATTCCTGCTGAGTTCTTGCACCTTTCCCCATGGTTCGCGGTTCACTGGATCTGGGGTTCCTGGGACAAAACCACTGCCAGCATTGTCGTTTCCTCTGACGTTAGTGTAGTCTTCCGTCTTGCCTCCCAGATAATCCGCGAGGAATGCATCAGTCAGGCGTTCTCGAGCGTGGTATTGCCCCCAATAAACACCGTTAAAGTAAAGGTGAACAAAACGTCCATGTGGGTTCAAACTCCCCATTTCAAGCATGGTGTCTTCGCTGAAACGTGCGGACATGTAAAACCCGCGTGAGTTCATGTCGTGACCACCGGCGCGCAGATCCAATTCATCGAACTGATCCGTTGCAAGGATGCCGTGATCGAACCCCTCGAATAAGGGGAGTTGAAGTTTTCTGGCACCGTATTGGGGACGGAATTTGAGACGGTAGTTCTTTTTGGTAAATTCTGTCCATGCGCCACCGAATCGTTTTACCCCGGCGTTGACTTGAACAGGGTTTGCATCTGGGAGGAAAAACTCGACTGATGCTTCGCGTTCATCCCAGTCATCAGGTAATTCAGAAACGGAAACTGAAATGATGGGAAGGTCTGTCATTCCTTTTCGAAGGCGATTCGCATACTCGGCGTTGCCGGTAATGGATCGATTCATGTTGGAAGCGTTCAATGTATCTTCCACATAGATGTAGGTGTGTGTTTGGGTTCTAGGAGATTTAAAACCTTCACGACGCACATCTGCTCGCACGGTTGTGTTGCCGGAAATACGTAATGGAGCGGTGTAGGAGTCTGTTGGGGGTGCGCCATCTATTGAAACTAGAATGGATGAATTCGTATTCGAGTTATCAATTCGCAATGTAAATGGGTTTTCCAAGATACCTCGCTGTTGACTGAATTGTAAGGGTGCCAACCAACCTTCATAGGAGTTGCCAAGATTAGGCTCATTAGGGGTTGGTTCCATGAAAGTCCATTGACCTGTCATTGATCGTCCGTATGCCAAATCTTCCCTTTGAGGAGGAAATGAATCCAGCTTATCTGCAATGGTAACGCCATCGGGATTTGTTAACTGAAGGGATTCTCCTGCGGCATCCAAAGAAAAATTAGCATGCAACCAGCCTTCGTTATCAAGGAAATCATTTCGCCCTGAAGCAAAGATCAGTAAAGAACCATGCGGTTCGATGAGGGCGTTTTCTGGGAATACCCATTTCATTGGTGATGTGAGATCGTCACTCAAACCATAACCCGAAAGCGAAAGTGTCTCATTGTTTGGGTTTCGTATTTCGATCCAATCCGAGGACCTTCCTCTTCCGTCTTGCATGGAGACGACATTGGAGGCAACGAATTCATTGATGTATGGATTAAGTTTTTTGCCATCTACATATACGGTTTCATATTTCACTTGATGGCGATCAAATGCGGTGCCAACCAAAGCAAATTCAGTCGAATCGTTTGGAATGATTTCGATTTCTCCCATACCGGAAGCCAGGGTCATTGGTCCGAGTGAATTGCCTTGTGGATACAAATGTAAGGCGCGTAAATCGCGTTCACTCCAGACAAGTTTTACGGGCGAGCCCGGTGCGACATTTTTAAAAGTTGCGTCAAAACCGAGCAGTCCTGCATCGTGCAAAGGTAGGCCGAATGCCTGCAGTTCCATCAATCCAAGATGCCAGGAGACACCGGGAGGATCTGAGCGTTCCTTGTTTTCAAATCCAATTCTTACATATCTTGCTGCAACGGGGCCTGGTAGGTTCACGTCAAAGGTGGCTTCTCTTCCGTTTAAATGCTGAGAGAATACTGAATTATGATCACCGTCATAAACACGAACTGTGGTATGTGTCAGACGTCGTTGAAATCCGTTAGCGGCGATCACTCTTACTTGGTAGAGTGCCTTTTCTTCGCCTAAATCCGTTTCCCAAAAAGATCCAACTGCGCGATTGGTTGTTTCAGTGTGCGTTGAATAATTTCCATCATTTCCGTTAGCAGTTGGAGGCAATCCTTCATTGAATCGCATCATATATGCTTCCGCATCGAGGGCCAGATTTTCAGCAGTGAAAAGCATGACTTCAGCCAATGAGATAACAAAATCTCCTGCGCCGTTGCGCTGGTTTGCAGGTAGGCCTACTCGGATAAATCGACCTTGAGTGTTTGGAGGTGTGGAGAAACTCCAAACGCCTTCACTGCCAGGATCTGTTACTTGCGTGGTGGTTACCGGATTGGAATCTTCATCTAGGATTTCCAATTGTAAGCCACCCATTCTGCGGCTTTGTGTGCCTGATCTGTTCACCAGTTCAATGCGTTTGATATCACGAACTCGGTCCAATGAAAGTAACCAGTAACTTCCAGCAGCGTCATTGGATTCACTGTAAGTTCGGAAATCCCCATCTATGGCACGGTTTGCAGCGTTGGAACCTCCGGCCTGAGTTGCTACTGCGATGTTTTGCAATTGAATGGCCCCAGTAGCTGGCGCCGGGTCTCCGAATAATTTTAAATCAGCTAAAGCGATACGGTAATCCCCTAAGCCGTTTTTCTGTCCCGCATCCAATTCCAATCGAATGATTCGACCTTGGATATCACCTGGAATATCCAGTTTCCAAATACTGCCAGGATCGAGCGAAGATAATTGTTTTTCAAAGAGGATCCGATCGCTTAAATCGTAGACACGTAGCATCACGCCTTCCATCGTGTTCGCGAGAGCGGCGGAACTGGGCGCAGTGATTTCCAGTCGATTGATCAGGGCAGGGTGGTTTAATTCCAACTCCCACCAAGCGCCCGGAGTATTAGTAGTCACTGAAAAGGTATTGGAGCGCCCGTCTATGGCCAGTCCCGGAGAGTCTGCGCCTGGTGTTTGCGGCCATTGGTTTGCGGTTCCCATTGCAGATAGATCAAGTCGAATGTCCGCTCTGGCCTCCAAAGGATCAAAGGTATTAAAACTCCAATCAAAGGAACTAGCACGTCCTTCGGAATCCGTTGCTGTGATTCGTGCCGTGTAGGTCTCGTTAGCTTCGAAGGGGATTGCATATAACGCGGTTCGCTCGAGAGTATTTCCAGTGAAGGTTACTGAACTTGAAACATCGCTGCCGTTGATAAATAATTTCAAATCTTCGGTGCCCAGCGTGTTGGGTGATTCGGTGGAGACGGTGAATCCCAGGCCTCCATCGATTGAGTAAAATTCGGCTCCATCAGGCGGAAAGCTTTTACTGAAGCGTGGAGGCCATTGATCTCCAGATAAGGCGAGTTCAAATGGGGGAGTTCCTGAGGCGAGTGCTTTAATTTGATTTTCGGTTAATGCGACATCAAAAATGGCCACATCATCAAGTAATCCGTGAAATGCATTTTGCGGCTCTGTCGCTACTTGACCTAGGACTAGTCCGGTCCAATCAAGCAGCAATGGTGCTGCACCCGTGTTTTGTTCCAGTGCTAATTCACCATTCATCCAAACTTGTTTTGCTTCGCCTGATTTGACCAACGTCACATGGTTCCAATTTCCCCAATCGAGATCTTGAACAGCGCCCGTGACATTACCGTTTAAACGCGTTCCAGGTGATCCGCAGCATCCAGAAGTATCGAAGTAAACTTGACCATTGCCCCACGGAAGATGAGATTGAAATCCTCGGTCTCCGTTGCCTGCGGAAGGAGATGTAAACCACACCGAGGAGCTATTGGCAATTTGCCCATCATGCCAACGTTGCCAAAATGAGACTGAAAGAGTATCGTCTTCGTTGGAATTATTCAATTTTTGAACGAATTCAGACCCATTGGGAGTTCCACTTATGACGGAGGCATTGGAAGGATTGGCGATCGATCCACCTTGCCCAAGGTCTAGAGCCCTGTCGCCTGGTTTTCCGGTTTGTCCTGTTCTATCAGCACTGAACGCTGCGTCACCTTCAAAATCAATTTGAGTTCCATGATTCAAGCTGATGGCATGATTTACGGTGGTGGCATCATTGAAATCCCAAACTACAAGAACATCATCAGGATCGAGCGGCTCAAATGCTTGTCCAAACCCAATGTTACATATACTACAAAGGGCTGCCAATGTGCTATAAAGTCGAATTCTCATGGTTCGTAATGGTGCAATCGTAAGCAGAATACATGCCGACATGCGAGGCATACTGTGCCGGGATGGTTGAACCTTTTATTTTAAGCCATTTACAAAACGGCGGTGAATGATTTTCAACTGAATGAACGTTGAACTTACTGGCTGCAAAAAAGTTGTATCTATGGGTTGCTTAATCCCACTCACGGTAGGGCAGGGCACCTCGTTGGAGGTAATCATGACATCGGGGGCATCTGTCAGGTTCTTTCCAAGGTTGCACTCGATGTTTGGCTTTTGTCGGGCATTCGAGAATCAATTGGTACCAGACTTGCGTGAGGCGGTTGTGAAAGGGAGAGGCTGCCTTTATTTTAAACTTCAATGACTTCTTACGAGCAAGCGAGCAGGAGGGGAGCCCTAATCGATGTTCTAGCTCCTTCCATTGACTTTCTGGCAGATTTAAGTGACGCGCAGGATGCGAATTTTTGGTAGTGTCCGCAATAGGGCGATCAAGCTCGATGCGACTGAGTACGTCGTAGAGACATCGGCATTCTTTGCAGTGGATGGTGGTCAATTGGAAGCCCGGCGCCTCCACCTGAGCACCACAAACATCCGTCCGGTACCCACATCGGTCACATTGATATCGATAAACTCTGCCCATGTCGGGTTCTTTCCTATCAATTTGGCTGATATATCCCAAATCAAAAAGACTTAGGATTGCCAAGGGTGTCAGGTTCGTTTTATATCCAGACAAGTCCTGTTCACAACAGGTCAAGATGGCAATCATGAACGTACCCAATCAACTTACCGTCGCTCGATTTGTTCTGACCGTTGTTTTTCTGGCAGTGTTGTTCTCCGGTGTACCCTATCATTATACTTTTTCGTTATTTCTTTTTGGGTTTGCCAGTCTGACTGATTATTTTGATGGAAAGATTGCCCGACGTGATAATTTGATCACAGATTTCGGGAAGCTGATGGATCCATTGGCCGACAAAATCCTCACTGGATCCGCCTTTATCGCTTTTGTAGGACTGGATCTCATGCCTGCTTGGATGGTGATTATCATCGTAGCACGTGAACTGGCCATTACTGGACTGCGACTGTTGGCTGCATCCAAGAACATCGTTTTAGCTGCCGAACGGTTTGGGAAACACAAAACAATTTCCCAGATCACGGCCATCCTTTCTGTCCTGGTCATGATAAGCTACCCAAGCTGGGGCGCATTTGGGCAGGGTCTCTTTGGGTGGCAAATCGGAGGCCAGCCCTGGGTGGTTTCCTTTACCGTGTTGTCGCAGTGGGTCACGGTTTCCCTGACTTTTTATTCCGGCTTGGTGTATCTCTGGAAAAATCGCCAAATCTATCTTGAGGATATGTAAGAGATGATTCCTGCGATGCGTCATTCACCCTTTTCATGAGTCAAAAACGACAAAAACATTGGACCGCTACTTTGGCGTGCCTTGGGCCTTTCGGGCACCTGCCTAAAGCCCCTGGTACGTGGGGGACCTTGGTAGCTATCCCATTTGCGATCGCCTTGTTACTACTCGTCGGAGTATGGGGCACCCTACTAGTGAGTCTGGTATTAATACCCTTCAGTGTGTGGTGTTGTGGAACCGCTGAACAAGTGTTGCAGAAACGGGATCCGGGGTGCGTAGTGCTAGATGAATTTGTCGCAGTCCCCGTTTGTTATCTAGGGGCAGCATTGTTTTTTCCGCAAATCCATCTGCTGCTTTCTACCTCTCAGAGTATGTTTTCAGCTAAGGGGGTTAGCTTACATATAGCTGTGTTTATTCTTTTTCGAATCTTTGATATATGGAAGCCATGGCCTGTAGGGCCCAGTCAAAAATGGCCTCGAGGGTGGGGGGTGGTCATGGATGATGTATTGGCTGCAGGTTACGTCAATGTGGTTCTGTGCTTAGCACTTGCCTTGTTTTAACTTTCGATCACGGCGAAGCATGACCGACATTTAAGAATATGCGTATTGTGATTCAAAGAGTTTCTGAGGCCACTGTTACCATTGATGGAAAAATCAAAGGAAAGATTGGTGTCGGACTTCTCGTTTTGCTGGGTATCGAATCAGAAGATACTCAATCAGACATCGATTGGTTAGTTGGGAAGATAACGCGACTCCGGATTTTTTCAGATTCAGATGATAAAATGAATCACTCACTCTCCGATATCGATGGAGAGGTGTTGCTCATCAGTCAATTTACACTTCACGCCAGCATCAAAAAAGGGAATCGCCCTTCGTACATTCGTTCAGCTCCGCCTGATATAGCGATTCCTCTTTACGAAACTTTCATTCGAACACTGGAAAAAAACCTGAGTAATTCCCTAGCAACCGGAACCTTTGGTGCCGACATGAAAGTAGCCCTGATCAACGACGGCCCAGTCACTATCTGCATCGATTCCAAACGCCGTGAATAATTGGGGTCGGTCCCAACTATTGACACTTTTTCATTTCACCAGCATTTCAACTGCAGTTAAAACCGACGTTTTCAATGCGTCTATCCTAACTTGCATGTCGAAATCTGACGGCGATTCCAGCGTGAGAGAGTGATTGGTTTTATGTCGCATTAAATAGAATGCCTCAGGCCAATCGGTTCGTTGATTGAGATGGTAAGGAGGGTGGATGAGTCCCTTGCTTGCCTCTAGTCCATCGATTTGCGCGCTGGTTTCGATTGGGCAAATTTTCGAAACCGCATCAAGCACTTTAGGGCCAAATCTGGGAGGGGTGTCAGGTTTTGTTAATTCGTACAGATAGAAACCACTCGATTCCCAATCTTCGTGAAGTAATAGTGCCAGTTCAAATTGATCAACACTTTTGATTTTTCTCAATTGAGTTTGAACTTCGCCGGTTTCCTCACCTAGATAGTCACGATTCAGGTCTTTTCCTTCGGGAGTTTCACGGATGCTTAAACGCATTCCGCGCGGATTCATGCATGGAAAGATGAAGTAGGAAAAAGTCTTTGGTAAAAGATCGCTCTGTATCAGGTCACAAATCGCTAAAGTCGTGGCAGGTTCATTGCCATGAATACCCGCTGAAATGAAGATTTTAGGGAGTTGTGTGTTAGAATCGCGGTGTAGAAAAAGAAGTGAATCGTTTTTTTCCAGCGGCAATGACTCAGAGACCCAACCACAATGTGCAGACTCATTAAGCAGTCGCATCAGAAGGTCGTCTACAGGAATAGAGTCTCCTTGATAGCCTTGCTTATTGCGTCTTGATCGATTTGGTAAACCTGCATCCATTGCATTCTATGGATCGGGAGCTTGCCAAATTAAGCTGTCACTGTGTCCTGTTTCGAAGCGCATCCACAGGATTCGCTTGATCCGCATTCCTCAGATACCATGTCTTCATGGGGTTCCCAATCAGGATCCAATCCAAGGTCCTTCAACATTTGGAGGTCTTGTTCCGCTGGCTGGTTGAGCGTTGTGAGGTAATTTCCTACCATCAGGGCACTTGCCCCAGCCATGAAAACCATGCTTTGTAGGTCTCTTAAGTTAACCGTGCGGCCACCTGCCACCATGATTTCCTGTTTCGGTAGAATAAACCGAAAGCAGGAAATCGTTTTTAAAATTTCCATTGGAGCCAGTGCTTCCAGGTTTTCATAAGGAGTGCCTTCAATGGGGTTCAGGAAATTAACAGGGACTACACTGGCTCCAATCTCACGCAGTTCCATCGCCATGTCACAACGGTCAGCGCGTGTTTCACCCATGCCGATGATGCCGCCACTGCAGATTTTGATGCCCGCATTTTTCAGGAATTTGATGGTTTGCAATCGATCTTCGAAAGTATGAGAAGTGCAATGTTCGGGGAAGAATCGACGTGAACTTTCCAAATTGTGACCATAACAGGCGAGCCCTGCGTCTTTCAAACGATCTGCAACTTTCTGGCTATCGATCAACCCTAAAGATGCATCAGGGCGAACTTTGCCGTCTGCGGACATCTCACGAATCCGATCGCAAACTTCATCCAGGATAGGACCTTCACGCAGTCCTTTCCATGCAGCGACCAATCCAACGGCAGTGACATTGTTTTGATGTGCTTCCTTTGAAGCTTCTCGGACAGGTTCAGCATCGACAAATCCATAGCGCGGTGATTCGGTGGTGTAGGCAGATGATTGGGAGCAAAATTTACAGTTTTCCGAACATCCACCTGCCTTGGCATTCACGATGGAACACAAATGGATTTTGTTGCCTTTAAAATGTTCTCGCAATCGGTTGGCGGCTGACATCAAGTCTGTGATATCCGCATGGCTTTCCAGATTGAACAACCACAGTGCCTCGTCACGATCCACTGAACTACCTGCCATGACTCGATCTGCAAGTGCATGAATCCGATCCCTATTTGTGACGTCAACCAATGATGCCTTCATGGTTGACAGCCTAGAGTTAAACGTATGGAAAAGGCAAGTCGGAAGAAGCCGTTACGCCCCAAAAACCACTTTACCCTTCACGATGGTCATCTTATTGCGTCCCTTCAACGGCCAACCATGGAAAGGTGAGTTGTTAGCCTTGCTGGGAGTGTTCATGCGATCATAGATCCATTCTTCATCGGGATCAAAAAGAGTCACATCGCCATCTGCACCGATTGACAGACTGCCTTTATTGAGTCCGACAAGCTTGGCGGGTTCAGAGGTCCATCGACGAATGAGTTCCTTCAGACTCATCATGCTTGTGTGGTAAAGTCGCATCACACCCAATGCTAGCTCTGTTTCCAATCCGGTAATCCCAAACGGTGCTGCATCAAATTCAACTTCCTTTTCAAAACCACAATGAGGTGCATGGTCAGATCCCAGAATATTCAATGTTCCGTCAGCAACACCTTGCAACACAGCATCTCTGTCCGCCCCAGATCGCAAGGGTGGGTTCATTTTAAATAAAGTATCATAGGATTCCCATTCAGGACGTTCGTAATCCATTTTGATCACATCGAGTAGATTTTTACCGTCTTTTTCCCAAAATGCAGCGCTTCCAGCTAAAGATGCGTCCGTAAGAGTGAAATGATGTGGACACGCTTCACCTGAAATGGGGATGCCTTTGTCCCTGGCTTCACGGATTAATTTTACTGCGCCTGCCGAACTCATGTGCTGACAATGGATGTGGGTTCCAGTTAATTCTGCTAATTGAATATTGCGAGCCACGATGATTTCTTCACCTGCTGCAGGCCATGCTGGGAGGCCAAGTACATTGCTCCAATGGCCTTCATTCATCACGCCATTACCCACCAAGTCATAATCCTGGCAATGATCCATGATCGGTAGATCGAACATTTTGGCATATTCACAAGCCCGGCGCATGAGTTCGTTACTTTGCACACAACGTCCGTCATCAGTTATAGCAACGACACCCGCACCATGGAGCGATCCAATGGGTGCGAGTTCTTCGCCCTTAATTCCCTTGGTGATCGCACCGGTCGTATAAACATTGATGGCGGCGCTTTTCTCCACCTTATCCTGAATCAGAGCCACTGTTCCTGGAGAATCAATAGATGGAGAAGTATTTGGCATACAGATCACCGTCGTAAAACCGCCGAGTGCAGCTGCCTTAGTGCCTGTTTCGATGGTTTCCTTGGCGCTTTGGCCGGGTTCTCGGAAATGAACATGAATATCGACCAAACCTGGGCATACGACCCGTCCAATGGCATCGATGATCTTGGTATTATCACCGACCTTAGCATCTGCTTCCGCCCCGAAAGCGGCGATCTTTCCATCTTGAATCAACAAAGACTGATGCGCATCAACGTCATTGACGGGATCAATGACACGGCCGTTCTTAATCAATAATTCGTCCATTTGAAAAAAAGATACTCATCCAGGAATTGACAAGGCAAGCTTCGTCAGTAAACTTGTGCTATCTAACGCGGGTGTAGCTTAGTGGTAAAGCTCCAGCCTTCCAAGCTGGCTACGAGGGTCCGATTCCCTTCACCCGCTCCACTTCCCAATCCCCATTCTTTGATGAAGAACCCGTTAATCCTGCAAATGGTGGTTTTCAAGACAGAGTATCAATTGGTTGCATGATTAGCCTTTGATTCCTTAAAATTCTGTCTGTATAGTCGCGCGCTTATGGCGCAAGTTTGTGTATCTATCAAGACGTTGGGGATCAGTTTAGCTGCTGTCCTGAGTATCAGTGTGTTTGGCGCTGAGCTTGGAAATCCGGTATCCGATCCGTTTCGTGTTAAATCGGCTTCCGATGAAGCTCGTTTGGCCATGAAAGGTTTCTCCCTTCCGGATGGTTACAACGTAGAATTAACAGCCGCTGAACCTCATTTAGCCAATCCCGTGGCGTTTCATATTGATGAACGCGGTCGCTTTTTTGTGGTGGAAACTTTCCGCCATGGTGCAGGAGTGCTCGATATTCGAGGCCGCCGTGGGTGGCCGAATCAGGATTTCATCGACAGCCTTTCTGAAGAGCGTCTTGCCACACTTTCTGACGAACTGCTCGACGCCGATCTTGCCTCACGAACCGTCGATGATCGCATCGCCATGTTGCGTTATTATATGGGCGACAAAGCGGAGCGTGAATTGGCGACTGAAACGGATCAGGTGCGTCTCGTTGAGGATCGAGACGGTGATGGAGTTGTGGATCACTCATCCATCTTCGCCGATGGCTTTAGTCAGATCGCGGATGGATTGGCATCGGGAGTGTTGGCACGCAACGGTAAAGTCTTTTTTACCAACATCCCTGACCTGTGGCTGTTGGAGGATGAAGATGGTGATGGCATTGCCGAAAAGCGTGAATCCCTGCACTATGGGTTTGGCGTGCGTGTTGGCTTCTTAGGCCATGACTTGCATGGATTGAAAATCGGCCCCGACGGTAAACTGTATTTTTCCATAGGTGACCGTGGTTCGCATGTTAAAACCAAGGACGGGCGTGTGGTCGGTATGGCTGACACGGGGACGGTGTTCCGTTGCAACTTGGATGGTAGTGATTTTGAAGTGTTTGCCTTTGGGTTGCGCAACCCGCAGGAACTTGCTTTTGACGCCTATGGTAATTTATTTACTGGCGACAATAATTCTGATGGCGGGGATCAAGCTCGCTGGGTTTATGTGGTTGAAGGTGGCGATAGTGGATGGCGCATTGGGTATCAATTCTTAAATCAACCGGTTCCACGAGGCCCCTGGAACGCAGAAAAATTATGGCACCCTCAATGGGAAGGGCAGGCAGCTTACTTAGTTCCTCCTATTGCGAATATTGGCAATGGTCCATCCGGTTTGACGTACCATCCGGGCACCGGATTCTCGGATGCACTGAAGGATCATTTCTTCCTGGTAGATTTCAAAGGTTCTCCAGCTAATAGCGGGATTCATACCATCAAGATGAAACCCAATGGCGCGACCTTTGAGATTGCAAAACTCGATTCGATCATTTGGAACGTCTTGGCCACCGATGCCGATTTTGGTGTCGATGGTGGGCTTTACCTCACTGATTGGGTCGAAGGTTGGGCGGTGACAGGCAAAGGTCGTATTTATCGCATCTTGGAAGATGAAATATCGGATGCGGATCTCGTCGAACAAACCAAAGCATTGATGGCTGATGGGATGGGTGAGCGTAGTTCAAGGGAACTGGCCAGATTATTGTCGCATCCAGATATGCGCGTGCGCCAGGAAGCCCAATTTGAGCTTGCCGAACGCGGACCTGGTTCCATTGAACACTTTGGTTCTGTGTTAGCACATGGTGACACCTTGTTCGCCAAGTTGCATGCCATATGGGGATTGGGACAAATGATGGAATCCCATTCCAAAGCAGCTGGGCCAGTGCTCGAAGCTCTTTATGCCGATGAAGATGAAGTTCGCGGTCAAGCGGCTAAAGTGGCTGGCAATCATCGAATTGAATCGGCCTTTGGAAGATTGGCAGCACTTTGTGCCGGTGACTCCAATGCGCGGGTTCGTTTTTTCGCTGCTAAATCTTTGGGCAAATATGGTAAGCGAGAAACCATTGCTCCTTTAGTTGCCATGCTGGAAGCCAATCAGGACAAAGACCCTTACTTGCGACATGCTGGAGTGATGGGATTGGCTGGCGTGCAGGATTTTCGTTGGTTGAATGACATTGTTTCACATCCATCTTCTGCCGTTCGGATGGGGGCTTTGTTGGCCATGCGCCGACTTGAGCGCCCCGAGGTTGCTCAATTTCTGAACGATCCAGAGCCCTTGCTTGTAACCGAAGCTGCCCGCGCGATCAATGATGTGCCAATCGAATCCGCAACACGTGACCTGGCAAATATGGCGGATTCAAAAGATCTGAGTGAACCGACATGGCGACGCGTTGTGAATGCTAATTTCCGTCTTGGTCGCGAAGAATATGCACTTCAATTGAGTGAAATTTCCGTTAACGAATCCATCGAAATGAATATTCGTGTGGAAGCTCTGCAAGCGCTTGCAGATTGGGGGAATCCATCAGGTCGCGATCGCATCACCGGTATTTGGAGTCCATTGACAGGCTATCGTTCTATCGAGGATGCGCGTCGTGCCGTGCAAACCGTGATGCCGCAATTGGTGAATCATGCTTCACAGGAGCTTACCAGTGCTCTAATTGATGCCGTGGAATCGGTCAGGTTGGAAACCGCATCCGCCTGGTTACTGGGCACGGTCAGAAATGATGCTCTGAGCGATCAAACTCGAACAGGCGCATTGGCTGCTTTGGCAAAATTGGCCGACGATTCGTTGGTGCAGGAAGCCGTTCAGTTTGCTCTCGAAAAGGGTTCTCGAAGATTACAACGTGAAGCACTCCGTTGGCAGGCTCAGTCCGCCGGCAGTCTTCAGGCGATTAAATCCGCTTTGGAAGGAGAGGATCTGAAAGGGCAACAGGTAGCCATCGCCTCTTTGGCTCGTGATACTTCGCAAGAGGCCATGGATTTGATGGGCGACCTGATGTCTCAATTGGCGGAAGGCGAAATTAGCGATGCATTAAGCCTGGATGTGCTTGAATTGGTAGAAAGCAAGGGGGCACCCGAAATTCAACAAATGGCCGTTGATTACAAAACGAAACTGGCCGAGCAATCACCCTTCAAAGAATTTGCTGTTACCTTAAACGGAGGTGACGTTGAGGCAGGGCGACGTATCTTTCTGGAGCGTGAAGAAGTGGCCTGTTTGAGGTGTCACAAAGTTGAAGGTGCCGGTGGTGAAGTTGGTCCAGTGTTGGATGGATTGGCTACTCGGCAGAGTCTGGATTACATCATGGAATCGATGCTTTATCCGAACTCAGTGATTGCTGAGGGATATGAAAGCGTTCTCATCGAAACCAAAGATGACAACTATTATGCTGGATTGATCAAAGAAGAGAATGATGAAAAGATCGTATTGAATTCTCCTGAAGATGGCATCATCACCATTGCGGCCGATAATGTGAACGCACGTGAAAAAGGACTCTCGGGAATGCCCGAGGGTTTATACCTGATGCTTTCAAAAAGAGAAATCAGGGACTTAATGGCCTATTTAGGAAGCTTGAAGTGACCCTAAAATCACATTGCTTAATGCTTACCAATTTGGCATTGATCTCATTATGAAGATTCGATCATTGTCCTTCATGAAATCCTTGATGCTAATGGTGGCCTTGATTGGCTTCCGGCCTGCATGTATAGGCACTGATGCTTCGGACACCTTGTTGGGTTCCTGGCATTACCAAGGTGCTTCAAATATTCGCGCTGCAGAGGGAGGTTTGGCGTTCAAAAGGATTCTTGCTTCAAAAGAAACCGAACCAGTCCGAGATTTATTCATTGCCAAGCTGGCTGGAGCACCCGACCAACTATTATATGGCCTCGGAGTTGCCGCCCTCGATACTCGAGTAAAGTTGCTTACACCTCTTGTGTCGGATTTGATTGAACATGCCTCCTATGGAGAGATTCATGGCACGGCATCCTCGGCCATTAATTTGTCCTTGGCGGTAAAACTTCCGGAAGATCGCCAATCGGCCTGGAACATCAATCTCCGGCGATACACTGCCAGCTTGGGTTGGGAGGTGAGTCCTCCTTTGAGTGAAGGTTTAACTTCTGTTTGGGATGCGACTTCCCACAATTCGGGGTTCCTGCTGCGGTATTCACAAGAGGGAGATTGGTTGTTGATCAGTGTCGGCGCCGATGCATTGACTCGAATTCTAGTGTGGAGCCAGACATTGTCCAAAGGTGCAACTTTTCCGCCTGCTCAAAGTGACGGCAGTTGGTGGAGCCTGTATGCCCGGTTTGACTCTCTTATGAAATTGGGTAGAGAGCGGTCAGAAACTGGTTTGAAATCCATTACAGTGGAATCTTTTGGTGATGGTGAGTTTTTAAGAACGGGGGGGCAACTTCAGCTTTCACAACCTTTAGAGGATTCCATTTCTGAATGGATGATCCCTACCAATCGGATTCAGGATCCGATAGTTAGCTTTTCTGCTCGGCGGCAATTACAACCTTTGCTGACTCAATTGCCGGGAATGAAGAAAATTTTTGCGCATAGAGTTCCTGATCAGATGTTGACCTGGTCCCAATCGCCCAGGGTGCGTAATGGTCGGACGGGTGAGGAAGCGGCACCCAAATTCCGAACCTTTGCTGTCTGGCCTGTTGGTAACGGCACTAAATCAGTTAAACCAATTCAATCAGGGCTTGTGAATATGCTTGGAACGAATCTGCTTCAAAGTGGAAGGCTGCTTTTATCAAGTAATGAAATTCTGAATGCCTTTATCATTCGGCCTAATCCTGCGTTTATCCAACCCTTTGTGCAAGGTATTGAATATGACGGCCATTCCTATCATTTGGCAGGTTTGGACCACATGGTTATGGCGAATAATCGGACCAATCCGCCCCCACCTTCATTGTTTGCCCAAATCAAACATCACCCAAGGCTAAGGTATTACCATTGGGAGAGGACAGATGAAAAATTATATCAACAGCGTTATATGTTCAATCTATTGGGTTTTATGTTCGGGAAAGGGCAACTGCTCAATGATTCACCCCTTTTTGGATGGATAGAATTTTTAGAAGAGCAACTAGGTAATACCGTGACTCAGCTTCTAAAAAAAGAAGCTGATACACTTGAAATTCAGCGTAAATCTCAGATTGGTCTTACTGGCTTTGAGATCGCATTACTATCACGTTGGATGCATTCCGAATCCTTTCCCTGGATAGATTTAAAGGAATTGTCTAAATGGGAATTTCCTGCCACTCAAATACCAGCATTAAAACAACCAAAACCCAATGCTCAAACTAGGCGTTAATATTGATCATACGGCTACCTTGCGTGAAGCTCGGTACCGGGGGCAAAGCAAGGGAGAACCAGACCCCATTGAGGCGGCTCTTTTGTGTGTGGAGGCTGGATGTCACGGTATCACTGCTCACCTTCGAGAGGATCGACGGCATATTCAGGATCGTGACATTGATCGTTTGGCTAGCATGCTCACCGTGCCATTGAATTTTGAGATCGCCAATACACCTGAAATGATCACCAAAGCACTGGAAATCATGCCAGCTGCAGTATGTATGGTGTCAGAAAAACGAGAAGAAGTGACAACCGAAGGTGGACTGGATGTCAGTGGCCAGATGGACGCTATTTCGAAGTCGGTAAGTCAGTTGCAGGATGCAGGTATCGAAGTCAGTTTGTTTATAGATCCCGATGAAGAGGTAATCCGGGCTTCTCACGCGACTGGTGCCAAGGCAATTGAGCTACATACAGGAGCATATGCAGAGGCGTTTTCTAATGAGAGCACACGAGGTGCTGAATTGGAGCGCCTGACAGCTGCATCCAATTTAGCTCATTCGTTAGGCTTGAAGGTCAATGCTGGACATGGTTTGAATTATTCAAATCTAAGCCTTCTTTTACAGGTGCCTTGGCTGGAAGAGTTGAACATAGGGCACAGCATTGTTGCCCGAGCTTTGACGGTAGGGTTTGAGAAAGCGGTCCGAGAAATTTTAGATTTGATGTAAGATTCAAGAAACCCCCACATAATATCAGTTAACCTGTGGTGGAGACTGGATTGAGGTAGATCAGATCGTCCCAGTAGTAGCGTGATTCCTTAATACCGTTGGTATTTGAAGGTTTCCTGTGGACCCAATTGTCGCGAGTAGGTGGCTTGGAAGCCATAAAAATGCGTGTCGGGGACGCCCCGCAGCTACCATATGGGGTTGTTATTATCGATTTCTAAACCTGAATCCGTGCCGAAATCAGAAAGAACTGAGAATTACTTCATAAAAAAAGCCATGCTCCGAAGAGCATGGCTTTTTATTAGTTGGACAATTAGTATGAACCAACTACGGGCTTCCATATGGTAACGGTTGTCCGTCGCATCGAGCTGAAGTTCTTACCTGCACCCAGATATTATCCCTGCTGCCAGGAACAGCCATGCGTGAAACGGCACCGTTTCTTGCGGGTGAATCAGTATCTGGATCGGTCCATTTTTTGATTTCACTATGGCCGTCCAGGAATGCAAAATTTGCTGCACGGTTATGATAAGTCGCAGGCCAATCAATCCATTCTTGTTGGTTCATTCCGACTGCGAAACCAGCGTCGTTAATACTACGCTCGTCTTCGTCCAGAAACACCCAAAGGTTGGAGGGGCCAGGGCTGGTGGCATCTGATTCTTTGCCGTATGTTTTGTATGGTCGGCATTGTTGATGGTTATGGTTGTTATCAAGCCAAGGGCCAGCAACAGCCTGCTTTTGGGAAGTGGAAATGGTTCCAACTGCCTGACTCATTGCCCAGGAACGAACACGTGGCACTACTTTACCGCCCACTCTCACTGTACTCTTGTCGGCAGGGCATCGAAAGATTTGATGTGATCCTACATAGGGCCCCAATTTGGAAGTTTCAGGATCCAGCAACATTTGAAAATTGGTTGCATGTGTAGTGTTATTCATGGATCCAGCACACCAGTTATTGCCGTTGGTGTTACCGTCATCAGGGTTAGGTGGAAGCCAATCCTCGTTGTCGGTAGCATAAATCTTAAAAGCCAGCATCATCTGACGGCCATTGTTCATGCACTTGATGCCATGAGCTTTGGCTTTCGCTTTGCTCAGAGCGGGAAGCAGCATTCCAGCGAGGATCGCAATAATAGCAATCACCACCAGAAGCTCAATCAAGGTAAAGCCTCTGTTCAGGCGATTCCGATTTTGCCGGTTGTTCATGTTGATATTCATATAGGTCAAATGTTCCTTGGTTATATTGTTAAACAGTCGAAGCCATCTAACTTTTCCTATTCTTATATGTCAACTCATAGATGAGCCACTTAGGATCGACAACTGTGCGTTTATGGGCACAATGATTTTTATGGCTGAATAAAACAGATTTTTGAAACATTCAGTAAATGTGTTACGTCTTGAGTCGTGGTAATGAGATCTTTTGGAATTCCTAATAAATTGCTATGGGCACTGCCGTTATTGCTGGCAGTGCTTGTGGCTGTCGTTGGTTGGTGGTCGAATCGTCAGATCGGTCAGGCAACCAAAAATGCTGTGCAAGAAGTGATGGAGTCAGCTCTTACTGCTAATGTGACTGCGCTGGAAATATGGTTGGAGAACCAAAAGAAACTCGTGAAATCGATTGCTAATGATCCGGAGATCCAGGCCCAGGCGCTGAAGCTGATTAAAGATCCAACTTCCTACCAGCATGATGCGAGCCTTCATTCAGCGGGGCTGCCTCTTGAAACTTTTGAGGCTTGTTTACAGAAGCGAGTTGATGAGATCGACTATTTTTATGCGTTTTTAGTGAATCCAGACCTTAGCGTTGTGCACCATTTTATGGGCGCACCCCCTGAAGTCATGAGGAAAATACACGATCCACTCCAGTCGAAATACCTTCAATTATTTGAAACAAGAGATGCGGTCGTGATCACGCCTTTCAAGCGCCCTGAAAGGCCTTCTGGGCAAAGACCTCGCCGCGAAAACGAAGGGCGACCTTCACGTAAACGTTCTTTGGCCGAGCGACTTGAAAACAGGCCTCCACCTTTACTAGGGGGACCTAACTCTAGATTTGAAGGGCGGGCTTTTGGGAAGCAGATACCTCCGCATTTATTGGCATTAATGCAGCAGGAAACTCTGATGCAGGTAGCTGCTCCCATTCAAGATGAGGTTGGTAACGTGGTGGGAGCGATCGCCTTCTTTATTGATCCTGAGAGTGAGTTTTCAAGAATCATGTCGGTTGCACGGCCTGGTGAAAGCGGGGAAACTTATGCGTTCGATGCTTCAGGCCTCATGGTGTCAAAAAGTCGATTCGATGATGCTCTGCGAAGCGTGGGCTTACTTTCTTCGAGTGCCAAATCTTCGTCGGCGTTAACACTCCAATTGAAAGATCCGGGAAAGGTTTTGAAACCGGGTTCAACGCCTGGTGCTGAAGAGATTGATCAATGGCCGTTTACACGAATTGTGAGTTCCACTATGGAGCATTTACAATCTCATGAAGAGGGAGAGGAGATCGGTCATTTTCAAGAATCAGAGGTGCAACCTTTTCGAGATTATCGAGGAGTGGATGTCGTTGGGGCTTGGACGTGGCTGCCTCAATATCAATTGGGCATTGCCACCAAGATTGATACCAGCGAGGCTTTTCGTCCTTTAGAGATGCTTCGTTGGGTTTTTATCGTGTTGATTCTTCTCCTTTTGCTGGCCTCTATCATGATTTTTCTCTTTTCGATATTCAATATTCAGTGGAAACAGCGACTTGCAGAGGCTCAGTTGGAAGCCAAACGGCTCGGGCAATATCATCTTGAAGTCAAAATCGGTGAGGGTGGCATGGGGACCGTGTATCGTGCCAAGCATGCCTTGTTGCGAAGAGAAACGGCGATCAAGTTACTGACGCCTGACAAAGCGGATGATCTTTCACTGCAGCGGTTTGAGCGTGAGGTTAAATTGACCAGTCGCTTGACCCATCCCAACACTATCCAGATTTATGATTACGGTCATACACCTGAAGGGCTGTTTTATTACGCCATGGAATACTTGGATGGTTTGAATCTAAAAGAATTGGTGTCGAGGTATGGTCCGCAATCTTCCGCAAGGGTGGTGCACATTCTGTCGCAGATATGCGAATCACTTCAGGAAGCCCATCGTGCGGGATTGATTCATCGTGACATTAAGCCGGCCAATATCATTTTATGCGAACGAGGTGGTGTGCCTGACTTCGTTAAAGTGTTAGATTTTGGGTTGGTTCGACACTACGGAATCTCTCAAAAAGAAAACACTCAGGTGACCACCACTACCACCGTAAGCGGCACGCCTCAATTCTTAGCTCCAGAAGCCATACGCAATCCCGATGATGCTGACCCCCGCAGCGATATTTATGCTATTGGAGCCGTCGGGTATTTCATGTTGACCGGCCATTATGTGTTTGAAGGGCAATCGATGATGGAGATCTTTGAAAAGCATCTAACGCAGGAACCTGTGCCGCCTTCATCAAGAGTAGATGCCTCCATCTGCCCGAGCTTGGAGCAGGCTTTACTTGATTGTTTGAGCAAGGATTTGAATGATCGTCCCAGTTCGGTTTCTGAATTGGCCGAACGGTTGTCTTCCTGTCCTGTTGATGATACATGGTCAATGACCTCTCGCGTCGAATGGTGGGGCGAATTCCATGCATCAGGTGATGATGTAAATGTGCGATTGTCGCACGCGGGAACGGTTTCTACTTCTGATAAAACTGTATTGATCGATTTTGATGATCGGTCATGAAGTTTATTTGAGGTAGATCGGACCGTCCCCGGTCCGTGTTGCGTCTTGCGAAAAGGCTGTGAGCATTCGGAAGTTCTTGGTGATCCCAATTCTGCGCGAGCATTTGGTTATGGAAGCCATAAGGAATGCGTGCCGGGACGCCCTGCTTCTACCAATGGCTGGGCAATTCAATGGATTTATAAACTTGATCCAGAAAGATTGTCCATGTGCCAAAATGAAAATGAACTTAGAAATTTAAATGCTCCTCATTGATGGATTAGATATTCACCAAATCCACATCACTCAACCTTGCTAGATGTTTCAATGTCGCTTGGAAATCTGTTGGAAGTGGGGCGGTGAACTCGAGTGGTTTATTGGTGACAGGATGCTCAAAGGATAATTTCCATGCATGCAGGAGTTGTCGCTTTGGTTCGTAATTGAGTAACTTGGCCAATCTTGATGTGCTTCGTGTTCCGTATATACTGTCTCCGAAAACAGGGTAACCCAGGTGTTTGAAATGAATCCGTATTTGATGGGTTCGCCCCGTATGGATGACCGCTTCAGTTAACGTGGCCAGGTGGCCAAACCGCTGGATCACCTTGTAATTCGTTTTTGATGGGCGGCCGTGATCTACGATGGCCATTTGCTTGCGTTCCGTTGAGTGTCTGGCAATCGGGGCATCGATGGTTCCTGACTCGGGCACAACAGATCCGCAGTTCACGGATAGATAGGTTTTTCCAGTGGTACGTTCTGCAAATTGAGAAGCGAGTCCCTGATGGGTAATATCATTTTTGGCCACAACGATACATCCACTGGTGTCCTGATCTAATCGATGGACAATCCCTGGGCGCTCCACTCCGCCGATTCCACTTAATTGTCCTTCGCAATGATGCAACAGTGCATGAACAAGAGTATCATCCTCATGACCTGCCGCTGGGTGGACTACAAGCCCTGGGGGTTTGTTGATGACTAACAAATCGGCATCTTCATAAAGGACATTGAGTGGAAGATCGATAGGTACCAAATTCATTGGTCGAGGATCCGGTGGCGTGATCCTGATGCAATCTCCGGATTTTGGTTTGTGTTTGGGTTTAGCGATTTTTCCGTTCACCAGAATGTGACCTTCTTTGATCCATTTTGCCAAGGCACCCCGTGAAATGTTCGGGATGCGTTGATGCAGCCAATGATCTAACCGTGAATGCAGTTCGGTGGTATCTACGACCATTTCCTGAGGGGGAATGGTCGTGTCGGGATTGGAATCAATATCCGGAGAAATGATGTCTTCTGTCATTGGGTTTCGATTATGATGCTAACTGTTTTTCCCTGGACTGCCTCTTGCAGAAAAACCACAAACCAAGCCCCGTGGATAAAATGAGAATTCCTGTTAATTGGCCAGGGGTAAGAATTCCGAAGTGTTTTGAGGCTTCATAATCGCCTCTGAACAATTCATTAACTGCCCGCAACACTGCGTAAGCCATTAAGTAGAGTGCAAACACTTGCCCATCAAATTTCTTTTTGCGATAGACCCATGTCAGGCCTGCGAATAACGCGAAATTGAATATGGATTCGTAGATCTGTGTGGGATGAACGGCGTGGGGGTGGGTGATATGGTCTTTAGGAAAGGTAATTCCCCAGGGTAATGAGCATACTTTGCCATAACAGCATCCAGTCATTAGGCAACCAAGTCTCCCGAAAGCGTGGCCAAGTGCAATACTTGGAGCTAAGGCATCCGCCATTTTCCAGATGGGGATTTTATTTTTGCTTACATAGATGATCCCACACAGTGCTGCTCCGATAAACCCTCCATAAAAAACAAGCCCACCTTCGCGGATTTTAAAAATATCCGTTAAAGGCCCTCCCGCAAAATCTTCCTGCCAATAGGTGATGACGTAAAGGAGTCGAGCACCAACCAGTCCTCCTACAATTAACCACGGCCCGATGTCTGCAACAGACTCTGAACTAAGCCCATCTAAGGGCGCGCGACGGCTCGCCGTCCAGAATCCGGCGAGGAATCCAACGGCGACCAAGATGCCATACCAGTGGATGGCTACGTTTCCGAGATGAAAGGCAATAGGATGCACTTGAGGAACCTAAACCTCGGTGTTGGATACTTCAATGCCGAATGGTGGGATCCTCTAGAGTCGACCTGCA
>JGI24922J38493_100159_pt1 | contig 34162 bp, 34 predicted proteins | sample LinPFosplate10_FD_38493 | JGI IMG/M metagenome (IMG submission 38493)
TCGAGCTCGGTACCCGGGGATCCCACTATTCGTTTTTGGGGATATTCGTAATATTTGTTGTGGATAGTTTCGCAAAGGTGGGAAAATATACGAGGTGATAATAATGTGAACAATGGTTACATTTATACAGATAAGTACGCATTGGCCGCTCTTGGCAAAGATGTTTCGAATAACCCAGTGGTGCTTGTGTGGGGTATCCAACTGGGCGTGTACTCGTCATCACTTGTTTGTGATTTTTTTTCAAACAAATGCATTCCTACATTATGTGCTTTTTCCCACGCATCCAGCCCCATATACATCGACGGGACTTGAGCGACTGCTGCATATGGGGAGACAAACTTGGCTTGAGTGCCCATATCGGTTGTGAGCGTGGAATATTGAGGAGTTTGGTTATAGGTCAGCTTTCCAGCATCATTTTCGGCACGCACATCATGTGTATTTTTCGTTAATGGCGTAAACTTTGGCTGGCAACCCGTACAGTCAACGTCTGATGTGCACTGTTCTCGTGTGTTAAGGCACTGTGCCTTTGGTCCGCAAAAATTCGCACATTGGAACGTTGTATTTATGGGCATATCTACACTGTGGCTTAATTCGGGCGAGGACGGGTCGATGTCTGGATATAGGTACTCTGGCCCTGGCGATTTAAACCCCTCCCGAATTGTCATCATATTAAAAATCAAGCAACTTATAATAAGAATCATTGCCACTGGGACCAGATACTTGGGCAACATGTATATTATGAATACATAATATTGTGGTCGTCTGAGAGACCTAGGCTCGGTTTTTGCTTACATATATTTTGGGTCCCCCACCCTTCTTTTTGAAAGCATTTGGGTCATATGGGTCTCTGCTCTCCTCATCCTTCAACGAGTTTGAGAAATTCCAGTACTCTTTCGACCCTAGCTTAAAATCGTTGTGGGGGTCGGCTTTATACCAGAACACCTGGTCCGTTAATTTATTTGATTTAGAGTTGTTATTTATAACCAAGCATTCATAATTTTCGGTGCATTGGTCCATCACCTGGCAGAACGACTCAAATGTTACAAACATTCCCGCATAATTCTCGTAAATCCTCTTGCGGTTCGCAATATAAGGTTCTCGCAGAATAAATACATAGTCTATGTTTGTGCGCAATGTTGGGGGGATTCCAAGTGGGTACTGCATGGTAATAATAAGCATTATTTTCCAGTGCCGACCGTTCATAAATAATAGCCGCATGATTTTATCTTTTGTCCAACTGGCATCATATAAGCAATCATCCAGGATGACGAATGTTCGCGGGTCTATAGTGCTGCGGTTAAATCGCTCTTCATCGGATTTAATCTGTTTGAACACGGCTTTTTGACGTTTGAGGATGTTTTCCACAATCATGGTGTTATATTCATTGTGGATGAAGAGTTTGGGCACTAATTTAGAATAGAAGCCGTTTCCCTCCTCTGTCCCCGAAATCACTGTTCCAATAGGTATGTTTTGATGATAGTACAACAGGTCTCTAATTAAAAATGTTTTGCCCGTATCTCTGCGGCCGATAAGAACAATAACTGGGCCTTTTGTTTCAGTGGGTTTAAATGTTATGAATCTCATTGAAAATTTCTGCAGCTCTAAATTTTTTTCAAGACTCATTATTTGTTAAGTTATGTTATAACATAAATATTATAAAATAACCGTATTACCTTATTAAGACATCAAGGTATGAAGGGGCGCTGATTTTTGGGGACGACCAACGGAACGGGCATAACTACATCGGGCGTTTTATAAATATTCGCAGTTGTAAGACACGTTAGTTCGGGCGTGAGTGGCGGCGCAGGGTTGACCAAGTTTGTTGAATTTATTCCATATAAAAACGTTTCTATTTCTACTGGATTATGCGAAAGCTTATTCCATGGCAGTTGGCCAGGATTTAGACCGTTTCCAGGAAGCTGCGTTTTATATGCTTGCCCTTGGGCCGCATTTTTGTACATCACATAGTGCGACCCATCTGAATACTGCCGCTGTTGAAGACAGTAATTCCCAGGCGTGTTATTATTACGGGTTGATGCCATATACCTTATGCGGAGACAATAAATATAATGCGTTGACTTATGCGTTGTAAAACTCAGTTGATAGCTTATTAAGTGCATTTAAATAACACGTCAACGTAACATTGTCCTCAATATTTAACATGATATGTCTGATACATTTATGGGTAATATGAAATGTCTTGTGTGTGAATAATGAGCTGAACACCATTAGGTCCAAATTGCGTTGTGGTGTCGTCTCGGAGGAGGCCCCGTGTATGCGGCTGGAAAGTTCGTCATAGTCAATATTTAATTTGCAAAATCTAGTAACAATAACTTCGAATGTTTGTTTAAACAATATGTTTGTTATTATGCGCGAAAATATATCTATAATGGCCAAATTTATTGTATCATCGTTTATGTCGGTCGCTTTAAATACAGACAATAATTCGTGCCGATATAACTCTTCACATATATTTTCCACATCTTCTGTCGAATACTCTACACCCCCGCGCCGCGCCTTTTCTAATAATTCTTCCCGTATATCATTATATTTTACATCAAATGCAGTGTCATAAAAACTCATGTGAGTATGTTATAATCATATAAAAAATATATGTTATTGCCGCGCCAATGCAACAGAGTTATTTACAGAAGTGTGTTGAATAAATCTATACAGAAGTGTGTTGAATAAATCTAAGATACATATTTTCAAGCAACATATTTTCACTTTCAAATTTATACAAGTAAATACTTGTATCTACCACAATTGTTTTTCCACCCAAATCAGCAATATTTATAGTTCTAATTGATTCAGGACAATTACTCCTTGGCCATCATGGTCGTTATGGTGGTTGTTATGGTGGTTGTTATGGTGGTCGTTATGGTGGTCGGTGGATTCATGCATGGTGAAATGAAGTGAAAAAACAATACATTATTAATAAAATTCGTTTTTATTAGCATTATTTATAATAACATTGTATGTTAAAATGCACCTATGAACATTAGTGTATACATTGTACACATAAATACCAATGTTATGCATGCCCAGCAGCACATTTGGTATTCGTCGCGTGCATCTGTATGATGGGTTGTGGGAACCGCATCGGGAATGACATTTCCGAGGGGTACGGCGTTTGCAGTCTCAACCTCAACAGGGACAGCAATTGCAGTCTCAACATCATGCGGCACAACCGTACTCCGCGCATTTTTATGACCAAATTGATGATGGTTGTTATCCATAATTGATTGTTGTTGTGTTGCATGCAATTAATAACTGCAATTAATAAAACTCATTTTTATGTTAGTTTAAAATTGTATTTCGGCTGGATACGTAGCAGTATAACATGCGTGAGCATCGGCCTCTTCAAATATCGGTACCGGGGGATTATCCCACTCTGAAAAGGGCGCCGCGCTTGACGTCGATTTTTCCATGCTAAGCAATCGATTAAGGGCAGTAATTCGTCTCATAATAGGCGACTGTTTGGTCCCCAATGTCCGCGAAATTTGTTTCCACCTCCATTCGAATTGAAGGGCGGCCTGCCATGTTGGAAAATTTGCGACATAACACGCGCGCCTCCAGCGCTCCCCCTTAGCCACTCGCGCACCCGTTGCCCGCGCCCCCCCGACAATTTCTTTGTTATGTTGTCGAAGTCGGTGGGCTACATCAACGGTTGCTCCCACATATGTAGCCCCAGTTGTGGAAACAAGTAAATATACATAAAATTGCTTATCCATAACAATGGTTATATACATTCCTGAATATTTAAATAATCTCGTTATGGTTGGTGGTATGAACGAATGTTGATTAATAGTTACTTATTGTAGGCGCGCGTAACTTCTTGGTTGACAGCCTAGTCTAGCTCCCCCCGCCATATTACCAGATGGTTTAAATGAGGCAAATATCGCATTTAGCAGCACCAACAGCAATATAAATCCAAGTGACCCCATGATTATTTGAAAATATACATTATTAAACAAATCTTTAAAGCTTACCGAAACACCACTAGATTCGGGCGGAACTACAAATGTTGTCTCTTCTGAGCTACCAACTGGCTGACAGTCAATATATATTTGGTCGTCCCCGACAGTGAGTGATGTGTTTGGGCCTTTTTCATTGTAAAAATATGGAGTTCCCGTGGAGACATCATACACATTATTTCTTATTATATTATTGAGATTGTCAAATGTTGCCTGGGCGACATCGCATGAATATTGGGTGGGAGAAAATACAATGAAATCCACTTTACCAGAACATGGCTGGAACGGTTGATTCCCCGAATAGGCAAAAAATGGCTTATCGGGTACGATATTATTTAAATTATAATCGTCCACGGAGACTGTGGTGGCGTCGTCCTCATTGGGGGCACGAGATGTCATGGCGTCTACAATTGTTCCAAGTAATTTAGAGTTTATGCTATTTGAGCCAGATATTTTAATCGGGACACACACCAAGAGCGGGGACTGACCGCTAATGGAATTATGCACAATAATATATTCGGCGTCGGTCTTATCCCCGCTAAACGAATGCAGGGACCGAGTATAAACCCTCACTTCGCTCACAAAATAGTCATTTGTGTTATACTTCACGGGGTGAGCAGACGTATCATCATAAGACAGCGATATGTAGTCGCCTCTATTTGTGGCGACACATGCACTGTCAGAATAATTGAACGAATAGTCGCACTTAAGGTCGCATTTTCCAGTAATATCATGAATATTTATGTCAATGGGAGAATTTGAATTTGGGCAACTCATATACATGTACATGATAGAAAAATTGCATGTTATTATATAATGGATATGGACGGCGTAATATTAAAACACCTATCTCTGTTTACTGGTTTTTGCCTTACTCCTGCGCCGCCGTTTGCCACCTTTTTTTGTTTTGGTTCTTTGCGCGCCGCGTCCATCGGCGCCATCTGCCGCGGAATTATCTAACGCCCGTTTTTTACTCAATGGCTTTAATATATCAACACCATCAACAATAATGGTTGTGGCTTCTTTGTTGTTCACCTTGTCCACAAAGGTGCAAAATTGGCTTATATACTGCCAATACTGACTATACTCCGCCGCGCATGGTTCGCACACCCCCTGGTATATCATGGGCATCATTTTATTGTCTATTTTTAATAATTGCGCGGCTGGAAACTGTTGTGTCAAGGAGTACTGAATAGTTAGTTTATTCTCATTTCTACTTCGATGCAACCATATGTCAATTATTTTGTTATTTACCCACGTAACGAATGTGCGTCTCATGTATGACGGTGTCCCTGATTGGCTTGCTACACTACATATATCATTGAGCAATTGGTTGTCCGATTTCCACCCTATTAGTAGCGCGTACATATAAAAGACGTATTGATACACAGAGTATTTCTTATTTGTCGGAAATCCGAGTCCTTCTCTTCCAAAAAAATAGAACTGGGGCAGCCAAATTCGCTTGTCTATCTCCTTCTTGCTCATCTCTATTTTCAAAAATCCCCCATCATAGGCCGCTTTACAAAATATCGCATACATAATAAATATCGGCTGTATGCCTGGCACGGATTTAAAGTGCGATTTGAGATAGTCGGGGAAATTGACGTCGTGGTCCTTAATTTGCATCGCGCATTTGTCGGTGCTATCTATATTAAAATGCCCAAACAATAAGTGAATGCAGTTATGCTTATATGTATGTGAATAAAACGCCAGCTCGTCGTTAAACACAACATCTTCAAAGAAGCGAGTAAAGTACGGGTTGTAGAAAAACTTCTCTTCCATAAGAGAAACAACCCGCGTCAAATTTAATTTATAAATCGCCCCTGTATTATACACGGTTCTGCATTGGCCATCCTTATAGCCAATCTCTGTCTCACTTGTTGCACTCCCTTTATTTATTCCAGCAATAAATACGTTGGTGTGTTGAGTCATAACCGTTCGAAGAATATTGTAGATATCTATTAAACTTAGCGTGGCGCATTCCTCCTTATTTATGCGTCTAAACTTACACCCAGGGAGAATATGGTAGACGGACGTAATGTTATCATCAATTGTCATGCACATAAAATTGGGGTCATTATTGGACAAGTGGACATAATTATAATATTGAATGAGTGCGCGCTTTCCGCCAATACCTTTCATAAGAAAATGCGATGACTGTACAAAACGAATATCTAATAAGCGAATAATGCGCGCTTCGTCTTCTCCTAAAAAATAATCGTCTCTGGTTTTTCCCAAAAAATCATGAAACGACTGCTCGCCCATGTGCTGCGTAGATTTATTTGGGGGCACAATGAGCTGTTCGGTCGCATAATTGTGGTAACTTTCGGAATCGCAAAAACACAATATGGATATGCTGGACAGATATTCTGGATTGATTTTGAGAAACCAAAATGCAATGTATTTAAGGATATACATGAGTGATTTGCCATAACAAATTATATTGATAACATATGCTTTTTGCGCAAACCCCGTGGGAGAGACGCCAGTGAACATCGGTTGGCCCTCGGCGGATAGGTTAAACTTGTAAGACGTGGTTAGTCGGTTCATTTCCTCGGTTGTTTTGAGCAAAAACGGCTTGTATACTGTTTGGTAATATTCGGCCTTGGGTACGCGTGGAGGCAGGGAGACGTCTGAAAGCGCCGCGCGAATAAATGACTGCGTTTTATTCATTTCATAGAATACCTTGTCCTCCATACCCGTATTGCGCGAATATGTTATGTTATTAAGGTCACACATATATTATGAAATGAAATAAATACTATATGGCGGGGATATATTTTATGGTGTTGGATTCGTATATGTTTACTTTAAACGGCTCCTCATATCCCTCCACATATATTGTATCTCCAGAGTATAGTTCATCTACTCCCGTATCGATTAGGGCCTGTCGCCCCTTTACCAGAATCGGTAGTTTAACATTGTTGTGCTGATTGCTTATCGTGTAATACTGCCATTTTTGTCTTGATGTATATAGTGGTCTGCCCATAAGCGGGAGAATATTGTCTTTATTTGTCCCGTTAAGCGGTGTTACAATTCCTAATTGTCTGTATTGAGTATCAACTGCTCCAACATTTGTCGGCACGTTGATTGGCACCGCGCCGATGCGTTCTACCAAATACCGGTCATCTTTAAGCGGCGGTGCGCGGGGGTCAAGCAGCACGTTTTCCGCTGGAAAGTTTGTGTATGGCCAACTGGGTGTAAAGTATCCGCCATATCCCTGTTTATGTGGAGCCTGTTGGTATTGTGTTATGTTTACCATTGGGTCATTATTCGTGGGCGACTTGGATGCCAGCATGGAATAACTGAAGTAAAGCATGACAAATAGCGCGATGAACACCACGCCCATAGTTATATTTTCTACGCATATCATTCCTGGAGGACACTTTTTCATGGGCGCTCTATATAATTAGTTGTTATTAATAAAAATGAAAACAATGGTCAATGAATATTATTCCAAAACCATGTCTGGCATATTGAATGAATCTATCAACAAGGAGATGTGCGAGTTAAAGAAGATTAAGTCGGAATATTTGTTGTACGCGAAATATCTTCAGATTGCTGAATGGACGTGCACTGGCATGACTATTATAGGCGCATCTGGCTTGGCCGCGGGTTATGCGGCGCAAAAGCTACGGAGATTTCGCGCGTTTAATAATCCCGCTACCATACTGCCCATAATGTTTATGTCTGCTGTTGGGCTGTGCGGAAATATTGTTCTGCACCAGCAGGCTGCGCATATGTGTAAAAAGTCAACCTCCGCGGCTGTAGAATATAATATACTCTACAATCACGCAATGCACATTCATGAATGCGCGTCAAACAAAAAACGCGAGTTATGGTTAAAGTATTCTAATAATCGCGATAAAGTTGATAGACAGCACGCAATGTATATCCCAGACTGGATTAGACGCCGCACCAATGTTTATGATGTGTGATGGTTCAATTGAATATATTTGGGTTGTCGGGGTATTTTTTTGATATTTTTATTTGCAGTGATGATATTTGTTCATGGAGGTCATAATCGCTTGGTAGTACCATTTTAATGGTTAATCTTCCCTCGCTTGTTCGCCGTTCGAATACTAGATGGGGTTTATTTCGGATGTCTACAAGCGAAATATATTTAGGCAGGGATGGTTCTTGCTTGGTGGGATAAACATCCTCGTCTAAATCTCGGGCCACCTTGTTGGCTTGTTCTAGTTTTTCTAGTATGGTGAGTTTTGCCGATTTTGAGCTGCTCCACGTCTTATCCAATTTGGGGTGTTCTACTCGGAAGAATTCTCGTTTTTTTGTTTTGTCTTTGTTGTAAAATTCGTTCTGATAATACACGTATTTTGCGACCATATTGGGTTCAATTTCTTTGGGAAGCGAATGTCTGGCCCGCGATGTGCCTGGCGCGATTCCTTTAGAATTTTGTTCTTGCATTGTTCTTGTGGCAATTCTCAAATTATCCATGCGATTATTCAGAGGGTCTCTGTCAATATGGTCGACACTTATAATTTTGGTTCCCTTTCCGTTCCCATAACACCCAGTAATTATTTGGTGGATATATAAATTTCCCGAACACATTATGTATCCATTTGCTTGTTTGAACCACGTTAGTTTTTTTCCATTGTTGCAACACTTTTCGTAATCTACTATGTTTTGGTATGATGTGTCGCATAATTTACATAACGTGTTCTTTTCGCAATACATCAGCCAATATTCTTCTCCCCTCTCAGCAATTTTCCACATTGGATTTTTTATGACGGCCGCATCTTGCCCCATGGTCGAGTAATGTCCGTCTGTATGCCCAATGATGTTATAAGTTGTTTGCATTTGCGCATGATAAAAATGTCTTATTATGACATTCTCTTGCCTTAAGTCATGATTGTTTCCATTAACAAATGTATATATTGCGGTCTGTGGGTTTACTTTGTATAAGAATTCAAGGTATCCGATTCGTCTATAATTGCACATAAACGACGGATAAATATCTGTGTCGTTGGCAAACATAAATTTTTTCCCAAAATTAATTATGCGGTCTCTATCGCTGGGGTCAATATGGTAGGTATGGGTGGGATATTCAATGATTGCACAACCCATCGCATTGTCGGTGTAGTATTTGGGCTTAACATACGCGTATTTATTCATATTATAATTACATAATATGAACATTCTTTATATAGTTTTAAGTAGTTTTAAAATATGAATATACATATACACACAAAATGATACCCATGCCACTCAATTGGAATACGCTAATCCACCCATACCACTCATCACTCTCAGCACATTGTAATTGGTGGCATAGACACGCACCTTGGCAGTCTTGGTGCCCTCAACAGTGGCGTTGGAAAGGACCAGCTGCAGGGTGGCATTGTCGATGCGGGAGAAGTTGCATGTGCCAGAAGGCTGGTGCTCCTCGGGGCGCAGGGCGAAGGAGTACACGTTGATGCCCTCATCGGGGTTGCGGGTGTGGGCCTGGAACGGCTGCACCCACGAGAAGTAAGAACCCTCACGCTCAGAGAAGCGGTCCTGGCCGTTAAGCTGCAGCTTGGCAGTGACCACGGGGTTCTGGCCCCAGCAGTGCATGTCCAGAGATGTCTCCGTGAGCACAAAGGTGCCAGCATCAGACACAGACGAGTTGTCGTTGTGACCAGCCACGGCCAGGTCGCGCAGCTGAGCCACAATGCTGGGGTCAAGGCCAGAGGCGGCGTCGGACTGGGGGACGGTGGGGCCACCCAGGTTGGCCTCGTTGTAGGGGTTGCCAGGGCCGTTCCAGTAACCAGTGAAGTTCTCGCTGATCTCGGCATCCAGGGCACCAGCGTCCTGGAACAGGCCGCGGGCATCGATGTACGAGCGGGAGTCACCAGCCACTGACTGAGGGCCGCCGAAGGCGTGGATAGCATTGGGCAGGGCATCAACGGCGTCCGTGTAGTTAAAGGGCTGGGCACCAAGCACCTTGTACAGCAGAGCATCGCACACCAGGGAAGAGCAGTAGTCGACGTTCTGGTCGGGCTGCACCACCCACACAATCTCCTTCACGGGGTGGTTCAGGTTAAGCTTAATCTTGTTGGAAGAAGAACCAACAGACTCATCGCCAGTGAACTGCAGCTGGGTAATCAGGTACTCATGGGGGTTCTGGGCGAAGCGACGACGCTCATCCGTATCAAGGAAGACGTAGTCCACGTACAGAGAAGCAGCCACCAAAGACTGGTTGTAGGCAATAGCCGCGGGCACGGGGCGGCCAGGGGCGTACTGGGTGGCGGAGGTAGGAGGCACGTTCGGCTCAGCGCAAGACAGAGTCGTGACGGCCCACAGACACTCGTCGATGGGGCGGATATCCAGGTTGATCTTCACCTCGTGGTACTGCAGGGCAATCAGGGGCAGAGCAAGACCAGGGTTGGTGCAGAACCAAAACTGCAGAGGGATGTACAGAGTTGTCTCGGGGAGGGCGTTGCGAGGAGCACACACCTGGCGGGGAGCAAGAGAGTCGCAGGGGCCGTCCACCTCGGCGAAAGAGGGGTCGGTGATGAAGGTAAGCTGGGTGGTGTTACCAATCATCTTAAAGTAACCACGCTGCTGCTCAGCCGTGATGGTCAGCTGGTTCCAGATGTGCATCCAGTCACCATACTGTCTGTCGATGCGCTGGCCACCAATCTCCACCTCAACCTGCGCAATCAGCTGCTCGCCAGGGAAATCCAGCCAGCGGGCATACACACCACTGCCAACACCAGCAGCAAAAGAGGCAATGCCCATAAGCTGGTTGATCTCGGGCAGAGTCACCTGCAGGTAGGTGCGGTAGGCCAAATCACCATTGCGGCTAATCACACACTGCACACGGCGACCGAAGTCGGCCTGGCCGTTGAAAGTCTGCTCAATAGACTCAATCGCAAAGTTCGTGTAGCGACGGTAAGTCACCTTCCAGAAGGTAATTTGGGGGTTACCCATAAGATAAACGTCTTGGGCGCCAAAGGCCACCAGTTGCATAAGTCCGCCTCCCATTGTATTTATACTATCTATAAATATATTTTTTTTGGAAAAACGCGCAATAATACCCACACAATCAAATAAATTCCCATAATATGCTTACTCAGCCCACATATTATGGGTGCTATATAATCAAAAATGCGCAAAAAATATAAGTGGATTTCTAGATTGTCCCTATATTAATTGCCAAGTCAATTAATGGTTGCATTATTTTCCACAAATCTTGATAAGTATTCGTCGGAAAAAACCTTCTTTCGAGAATGGTGTTTTCTCTTAAATATGTATTCACCATGGCGGTGCTTAACAGTCCAACCGTCCATAATAGCATTATGCACAAATAACATTATCTTGAGTTGCGTTTTATGGTCATCGCTAGTAGGAGCGGAACTAATAAATCCGTCCACATTCATGCTCAACAACACACGGTTCATCTTTGTTTATTAAATTATTATTGTGAAAACTCAAAAACGCACAAAAAATAATATATAATTTATTACAATCTCCACTTGCATCAATACATTGCATCAATACATTAATACAATACAGCAATACAATACAGCACGCTATTTTTCTGTTTCATTATCTGAAATACTTAATATATTGACAATGACTTGTTTCTTTCTATTTTGTATGTCGTATATGTTATTATCCATTGACCTGCTTTCTCTGCCTAAGTTTTCCATATGCAAGCGATGCACGATTACTTCCTTGGTTTGTCCTACCCGATGGCAGCGGGCAATTGCCTGCTCTTCCATGCTCGGGTTCCAGTGCGGAGACGCAAAATACACCTCATTAAAACGGTCCTGGAGATTGAGGCCCTCGCACCCCACCTGAATTTGCATAATTAACACATTGATTGGCTTCTCGCCATTATATATTTTCTGGCGCTCCGATGATGGCGTGCGACCATCATATATTGCGACGCCCAATACTCCCGCCGATATAAGGGTGTCGTATACCAACTCGATTTCCCGACGAAAGACGCAAAATACCAACTTGCCCATTCCATTATCCTTTTTCTCCTCAATAATCACATTTGTCAGTGCGCGTATTTTAGCCGACATTGCCTCGTCGGCTATTGGAAGAACACAGCTCTGTCGGGCGCGTATCATGCGAACAAGAGCATTCGATTGTTTTTTTTCACGAACAATCTCCGTCGCCATACTCTTTGTATAAGACCGCGTGTGGCGCGGCGCCTGTTTGACGCCTCCAGATAGGCCCGAATGGATTTGATGCGCGGCCTCTTTATTTCTTCCCCACCGCACCATAGTGGATAACAATTTTATGTTTGGAAGAACAATATCATTCGCGTCCTGTTTAGTGCGGCGCATAAAGAATGTGTTTAACATAACGGAGATGTTCCTGTGAACGAGTTTGGGGTTAAACCCAATTATCTTGAATATGGCGTATAAATCCCGAATGCTGTTCTGAAACGGTGTGCCCGAAATCATCCACCGAATATGCGAATGTAGCCTTCGCGAAGCATAATGCTGTTTACTGTTTTTATTGCGGAGATGATGGGCCTCGTCATATATGACTCGATTCCAATTAATATCGAATAACGGAGTCGCGCTACTTCTTGAAAGAGTTGCATAACTTGTGATAACAACAACCTGCCCGTATATTTTAGCGGAATCTATGATGGAGCGCGCAGTTATCAGCAATTTGCTTCCCCCATGAAATACCAACGCATTTATTCCGATATTCTTTTGCAATTCAGCCGCCCATTGAGCAATAATGCAAACAGGAAGCACAATGAGAGTATACTTCAGAGGATTTACCAACATAGCGCCCATTATTGTCATTGTCTTGCCAAGACCCATTTCGTCTGCTAAAATACCGCCATGCACCACGCGCTTATGCCCAACCATCGGGCCGTGGTATCCCAATTCCTTGAGCACACACCATTCAACGCCATGCCGCTGAAATGGCTTGTTCATCAAACCGCGCTCATAAATCATCTGGTCAAACTTACGCATATCGATATTAGAATCGCTTGTCTTCATGATTTTAATAAATGCTGCGCTGTAAGTAATTTGTATTATGTTACATTGATTTATGCATATCTCATATTGGCCGACATAATTTTCATTTTTATGGTATGAGATATTTATGCGACCGAATCCCAAGTTAAAAAAATGAATAATTATAATACAATATTTACATACATAAAAGTCATTCACCATGAGCACAATGAGCGCCGACAATTCTCTACTTGCAAACAAATACCAACAAAAAACCGACAAAGAACACATATTGTCCAACCCAGACACATATGTGGGCTCGGTCGAGCATGTATCTGATATGCTGTGGATATTTTGCGAGGCTGACGGAAAAATCGTTCAAAAAAATATAGAATATATCCCAGGGCTATTTAAGCTGTTTGATGAAGGGATCGTTAACTGCCGCGACCACGTCATACGTATGCAAACCGCGGTTGAGAGAGGAGATGATAACGCGATGCCAGTAACGCATATTGATATCTCAATATCTGCAGATGATGGCACGATTGTTATGACAAACGACGGAAACGGAATTGACGTCGCTACTCACCCAGAACATAACATATGGATTCCAGAACTTATTTTCGGGCACTTGCGCACATCAACCAACTACGATAAAACAGAAAAAAAAATCATCGGAGGCAAAAATGGATTCGGCTTTAAGCTTGTTCTTATTTGGTCGACATACGGATGCATCGAAACGGTTGACCACGTGCGCGGGCTAAAATATACTCAGGAATTTCGCGACAACCTCAACACTATTTGCAAGCCCAAAATAATAAAATGCACCAAAACCAAGCCATACACAAAGATAACATTTAAGCCAGACTATGAAAGGTTCGGCATTGCTGGATTGAGCGACGACGTCGTGGCGCTATTAAAAAAACGCGTATATGATGTGGCAGCGATTACCAGCAAAACTTTAAAGGTAAAGTTCAATTCATTGACGGTGCCCATCAAAACATTCCAACAGTACATTGACCTTTACATTGGAGATAAATCGGGCGCTGCTCGAGTATATGAGGAAGCAAGCGCGCGATGGGAATATGCGGTGGCGCTGTCTCCAAATAACGAATTTATGCATATTTCGTTTGTAAATGGCATTTACACCATGAAGGGCGGAAAGCACGTCGACTATATCATTGGCCAAATCACCCGCAAGCTGGTGGACTATATTGAAACCAAGAAAAAAATCAAAGTACAGCCAAACACCATTCGAGAGCAGCTCATCTTGTTTGTGCGCAGCGACATTGAGAATCCCGCCTTCGACAGCCAAACAAAGGATTATATGAATACGCCCGTGTCGAAGTTCGGGTCGACGTGCACGGTGAGCGATAAGTTCATAGAAAAGGTGGCGAAACTGGGGGTTATGGAAACAGCTTGCTCGCTTACAAAAACAAAGGAGTCAAACACTAACAAAAAGACCGATGGGTGCAGGTCGAAATTTATTGAAGGAATACCAAAACTAACGCAGGCGAATTGGGCAGGAGGTGCCAAATCACCTATGTGCACACTAATAATTTGCGAGGGAGACTCGGCCAAATCAGGTATTATATCAGGATTGACTCGCGATGATAGGAACGCCATATCCGTTTATCCACTAAAGGGAAAGCTCCTTAATGTGCGCGGAGAAGACGTGTCAAGAATATACAAAAATAACGAAATACTGGAACTGAGAAAAATTATCGGACTCAAAACGGACCATGTATACTCCACCATAGAGGATGTGCATAAACAACTTAATTATGGACGGGTTGTATTTATGACTGACCAGGACTTGGATGGAAGCCATATTAAGGGGCTTTGCATAAATCTGTTCCACAACAACTGGCGAAGTTTGACGCGCCTCACGGGGTTTTTAGGATTTATCAACACCCCCATATTGAAGGCACGAAAAGGAGCGCGAACAGAACAATTCTACAATGAGGGTGAGTTTATCCAGTGGAAAGAAGCCAACCACGATGGTGCTGGCTGGGCAATTAAGTATTACAAGGGGCTTGGGACATCCACCAAGGACGAATTCATCGAATATATGAAGGATAAGAATGTGGTCGGATTTAAAACGAGCCAAGCCAGCGACGACTCCATTGATATGGTTTTCAATAAAAAGCGGGCCGACGACCGCAAACAATGGCTCAAAGAATTCGACCGCAATGTATACCTAGATACCACTAAAACGGAAATTACCTACGACGACTTTATCAACAAGGAATTAGTGCACTTTTCGAAATACGACTGTGATAGAAGTATTCCTCACTTAATAGACGGACTAAAAACAAGTCTTAGAAAAATTCTGTTCTCCGCGTTTAAGAGGAACTTGGTGTCGGAAATAAAAGTTGCGCAGTTCGCGGGATATGTGTCTGAACACGCGTGCTACCACCACGGCGAGGCCAGCTTAACTCAGGCAATTACAGGCATGGCGCAGCAGTTTGTCGGGTCAAATAACATGAACATTCTTGCGCCCGTCGGACAGTTTGGTTCAAGAATTCACGGAGGGAAAGACAGCGCATCTCCGAGGTATATATTCACTCGGCTGTGCAAGATAACGCGAATACTGTTCAACGCGGCAGATGACGAAATACTCGATCGACTATACGACGACGGTACACCAGTTGAGCCGCGCTACTATATCCCCATACTCCCAATGATTTTGATTAACGGGAGCGAGGGAATAGGGACGGGGTTCAGCACCAGTATTATGTGCCACAATCCATTGGATATTGTATCGTACATAATGAAAAAAATAAAGGGCGAGTCCACGGCCGATGCGCGATTATTTCCATATTATCATGGATACACGGGAGATATTATCCCGACAAGCGATTCGGGAGTGATGTTCAGAGGGATGTACGAAAAAGTAAACGATGACACCATCTGCATCACCGAACTACCCGTCGGGTATTGGACTCATTCGTGCAACACCCACTTAGACCATCTTCGCAGCGAGGGGGACACAGTGAAATCATTTTACGACAATAGTAACGCGGACGGAGTGCACTTCACAGTTATATTTGTTCCAGGGAAATTGGCGGAACTAGAACAAGTTAAACTAGACCACGGATGTTGCGGTGTACACAAAATCCTCAAACTATGCACCACAAAAACCACTACAAATATGCACATGTTTAATCAAGACGATAAGCTAGTTAAATATGGTACGGCAACAGAAATTATCGACGCGTACTATGATGTCAGACTCCATTATTACAGCATACGCAAGCAGGCACTTATTAAGGCAATTAAGCGCCGGTTGGTCGTGTTGGAAAATAAGGTGCGATATATTATGGGCGTGATTGACGGGACTATTACACTAATCGGGAGGAAGAGGGATGCTCTATGTCGGGTGTTAACAGACATGGGGTTTGATGAGATTGACGGAGATGTCGAATACAAATATCTACTTCGCATGCCAATGGATTCCGTGTGCGACGAAAATGTCACCAAGCTAACAAACGAATGCAACATATTAAAAACGGAACTAACTTCAACGGAGGGCACGAGTACCAGCGATATGTGGATGGCGGATCTCAGGCAGTTTGAACTCGCCTATGCTGAGTACGTAACAGAAAGAAATGAAAGCGCGTCTGCGGTGGAAAACATTGACGTGGCAAGCATTGCCTCTAAAAAGGGCGCGTCTAAACCCAAAAAGAGTGGGGGTGGCGCCAAAAAGGTGGTAAAGATTGCCGCAAAATAAGCCTGTTATTGTGATGTGATGTATTTGCGCTTAAATCCAACATAAACTTATATTTTTATATGGGCAATAATATAAATGTCTTATTTTTCCACGCATAACGGACCAGGTGGGGGGAATTTTTGGTACGGGGCCCATGGATTTATGTATAAGAAAAAACAGGGGGGCGGAGGCAAGAAGAATCCTGCATACGGCCTCATATGCAACAGACCGACTGTCATATGGAATAAATATACGCCAGGTGCGGGAGTCGGAGGAACCAGTGTTGCTGTGCGCAGAAGTAAAAATAGATTGGCAACATCATGTAATAAAACACAGACATGTGGCAGATTTTACACCACATTAGGAATCAAAATGCATGGGTAATACATTATCTACCTATGGAGAACCAGTATTCATATTATTCGTATTGTCGGCCTGAACCGACGGTGGGGTTCTTCGGAATGACGAACTCTGCGGCTTGCGAGTAAGAATTCCACCTGTAATGTCATATTTTTCATCGGTAAAATCATCTCTGGATATGTGGGTAATCAATATATCATTCTGTGTCGAATTCATTAAATGCATCGTGAGACAGACGTGACTGTTTGAAAATGACACATTTGTAACAGCATATTTACACATATCATGCTCACATAACCCGCCATTAAACATAAATGTATGTATAGGCGTATTCGACATATATGCGCGTTCAAATAAGGACTGTGACATAGCATTAGAGATAGAAATCATGGCAATTGGTGGTTTATAAATATATTTAGTTTATTATTTAAGGTTCATTTTTATTTATTCAATGATATGCGTTGTAGCCTTAATATAAATATATTGCACTTGAATATATTACATGCATTTTACACCCATGAATATGTTTATTATCTGCACAATAATGGTTATTGGAATATGCGGAGGCACAGTTATGTATGTCCGCCATATTATTAACGAACATTCTAGTAATATTACTCAGCACCTACACCACATTTCAAATGAAATGTCCATTCTTAGATTAAGAATCGGCGGACTTCCCGAGGGAGTCCAGCCTAATGTTCCCACTGGACCCACTGGTGGAAGTGATAGACAATCATTGATCAGTGTGTCCGATGACGAGGCATCTCTTCTATCAGCAGACTATAACGAGTCAGACTCGGACATTGACGACGATGAGTCTGATAGTGGGAGCGAGAGTGGGAGCGAAAACGACCGTTTAATGATGGACCACCCGATTCGCGTTATCAAAAGTGAACATGCGATAGATTCATCGGACTTGACTGCGCCAGAAATGTCCGACCAAAATGACTCCATGACAATTGAGGACACTACAATTGACATAAATATTGAACCAGCATCCACCATTGATATTAATGAACAATCCAACCCAGGACATTTAACAGACACCATTCTGGAGCCAGTGGATGTTGATGTCATATCGCCCACACTACAACAACTTTCTGACGCAAGCTCGTCTCTTATGTTAGATTCGACGGCTGAGTTTAATTATAAAAAAATGTCGGTCGCCAATCTACGTCAGATTGCGGTAGATAAAGGCCTAATGAATATAGCGGATAAACTTAAAAAACCAGAATTAATTGCACTTCTAGAAAAATAATTGGATTATGTGCCTAATAGTAAAAATCTTTGCATATATTAAACGCTACATGAATAGTCAACAAATAAACATGCCAACAAACTGGGAATATCGCACATTTTTACAAAATAACGCGAAAACCATTATGAAGAAGAATGCTACCCAGGATATGAATGCCACTGGGACTAATCCGTATTCCGCTTCAAGCGCCCAGCCTCGCGCATTTAACGGGGACTTAACAGACGTATACAATAAGGACTTTAAGTTTAAATCGCGATTAATTTCACCCTCTATTCACACCACGAAGTTTTAATGTTTTATTATCAATTGCAGCATATATATATGACTTGATGTGACATATGTCAAGCAAATCGGGTTAGCTCAGTTGGTAGAGCGCAGGACTTTTAATCCTGTGGCCAAGGGTTCGAGCCCCTTATCCGATGTTTTTTCCTGTTATTTTTATTGCTTTACACGTATATCGCAATACATTTAAAAATAACAGCATTTACAACATATTATGAAAATCATAAGCATAGATGTTGGAATTAAAAATTTGTCTTATTGCATTTTAGATGTTTCGACTCCAGAATGCATTTCAATAATTAAGTGGGAAATAGTTAATTTAATCACAACTCAGCCCACAACCACGTGTACTCAATATGATTCCAAAACACTTAAAAAGACAAAGAAACCGAATTCATCCCAGAAATCAATGGACTCATTTATGCCTACCGCGCCACCGCTCCCCACGCTGGGGCAAATTGCGTGTAAATATATCGCTAAATTTACGAAATACGACAATGCATATTGTGCAAGACACGCAAAGAAAAGTGGATTTATTACTCCAACCAAAGAAACCAAGCGCACATTCATAAACAAGCAGCGCGTAGGATCATTACATGATTTGACCGAAAAATATAACATTGATATGTCTGGGTGCAAAAAATCTGGCAAACCCACCAGACAAGAAATGGTTGACGCGCTATTAGCATTTTTTTCCGAAAAATGCTTAGACCCAGTCACTCCAATAAGTGCCAATACAGTGAGTTTAGTAACAATAAGTCAAAATCTGGTGTCCCATTTTGATAAAATATGCTCGGGTGAGTGCGGATATGAGCATATCCACTCAGTTATTATTGAAAATCAACTTGCAAACAGAATGCAGACAATCCAGGGAATGATTGCACAATTATTTGCCATAAAAAATGCAAGCATAAATGTTGAGTTTATAAGTCCAGCAAATAAATTGAAGGGGTGCAATTCTGGAACAACGACTTATGAAGAGAGAAAAAAACAATCAATTGAGATATGTCTAGAAACATTATGCTCGTCCGCAAAATTTGAGGGGTGGGAGAAATATGTTAAAGATCATAAGAAAAAAGATGACCTGGCCGACGCGTTTTTACAAGGCATGTGGTATATATCACAGCAAACTTTAGTCTAACTCGCTCAATATTTTCGCTGGATAGTTTAACGCACTCAATATTCTAGCCCCTCCCTTTACAGTAGAAATCCCCTTTTTAAGTTTGTATTTGTATGTTAATGCCCCATGCGATGCTTCTATTGTCTCCATGTTAAAATTCTGCGTACACGAAACATTATCCAATTTGGAGCACATATTCATATAGTGCGTGCTTATCATGGAATGCACCGCGTCAAACTGGGAAATGTATTTGATGAACGCAAGGGCGCTTGCGCTAGCTTCTTCTGGATTTGTCCCAGAATATAACTCATCGAAAATGCAAAAATGTCTACTGCGAGGGCTTGACTCAATACTGTCGAGTATATTTTTACATCTACGCGCCTCTGCTTGGAATAGACTGTCTCTTCCAGACGTATCGGGTATATTAATATAACAGTATAAATTGTCGAATGGCCTGAACGACAACTTCTCGAAACACCCGTAGCCAAACTGCTGTGCAAGAAGAATATTAATAAATGTTGATTTCAACATGGTTGTCTTGCCTGACGCGTTGGGCCCAGAAATAACAATGTTTCTATATTTGTTCAAATTGACCGTGTTTTTCACCACAGATGTCCCAGCTTCGGGCACAATAAACTTTGGATAAAACATATTGCTAAACACTGGACCACGAGAGTGTTTGGAAAATACCGCGCGACCTACCCGATGCTCTCGCACATGAGAGGCCATTTCACTAATTATGCTAATATAACAATTGAAGTGATATGAGTATTTAAGGGACCGGCGGGTGGCCGAATCATTGTATATTTTATAAAATGTTGCCATCGTAATTCCTATGCGAAATATGTCTACTCGCGCCAATGACGTATCCGTCTTCTCAATAGAAATGTCCGATATTTCGCGATATAACGATTCCAGCACATTTATATGAACCAATAAATCTCGAGAAAATGTCGCGTAAGTGGAGTACGTAGAGATATCCTCCAAATGTTCGCGCATGCGCGCAATGCTGTCACTTAAATATGCTTCCATTGTGCACAATTGCCCGCGAATAAGACGAATATTGTTGCGAAATTTCACGCACGATAATATATTCTGATACACGGAAAATATAAATAGCCCAACTGATGCCACCATCCACAACATTTCTGTTGCGGACGCCGTGGAATAGGTGTTAAATAATTTTACTATTGCATAATTTGACGCAATTGAAGTGAGCACCGACATATACTCCGCCACGGTTATATGCATTCCACGCATGTTGATAACAATAAATGGCATCAATAATAAGAAGAGCGGAGCGGACAGAGACAACACGGGAGACGCAATATTATACAGAGATATGGCCTGCAAAAATGTCGAATTTACATTTACAAATTTCGCGTGGTCCCAACTAATAAACGAGTATTTATCGCAAAATACATCCATCTCTAGACCCTCCCATTCCTGCAACATGTTATTATCACGAATTGCACAGACAGCCTCCGAGGGCGCCTCGTTATATATTATATTATTTTTCTTATGCGAAACATATTTTAACAGTCTCTGAGTATCAGAGAGATACTTCACATCGGTTGTATATATCCTTGAAACATCATTTATTAGTGGAGTGTCATAAGACAAATTTTTAGGAAAAACCGCGTGGTATATCGATTGCTGCGCATCTACCCCGTCGTTTGCGTTTGTTTGGTGAGATAGTTCGAGGGATGTTAAAATGTGGTCATCTAATTCGCATGCATTTTTAGAATACAAAATAGGTAATTTAAACTCTTCCATATTATATTATATTCAATGGCGAACATAATATAAAGTTGGGCAAAACGAATTTTGTTGCTTCATTTCCACTCTATCTACCCGACCATACTTTAACAACGACCGATGGTATTTTCTTATTGCCAACAATGTCATTTATATAATCATCGTAATCATAATTAAATGCTCTATGGTGCTGCATAATATTCCCAAACAACGACTGTGTTTTAAATTTGCGGAGCTCCTCTATTGAAAATATAATTCCCATTATCCGCTCAAGGCCGCACCTATCTTTGCGACAATGAACCGCATTTGTTAAATTTGTTATGTGGTACTTATTCTGTATACGCTGCAAAAAATTTATGTTAATAACACATTGGACTCCAAAACACAAATTAATCCCAGGAGTTGATATTATATTGAAAGATACCTCCTTTTTCATATGACCTCGAATAATCGAGCGAATCGCCGAAGAATTCGTCAGATAACTCGCAATTCTTATTAAGTTCGACGAAAATTCGCCGTCGTAAGGATGATTCCATAACGGCATAACCCCCACGTTATGCATCGCCTCAAATGGAATATGTTTATGGATAAACGCGCTGTCATGTATGATGACTGCGTTTTCAAACCACCTATGTTTGAGAAAATATATAAATGGCAATAATTCCCCGCGTTTGGGGAATTCCGACTGAATTACTTGCATATTGGAGTAGTCAAATTCGGCCTTCACAAAGGCCTGATTGCTATTATCGTCAATCACGATAATTTGTCTGTGGGGGTAGTTTGTTCGTATTAATTTTACACATCTATTCCAATATTTATTCGTTTTTTCTGAATTGACATGCCGAGTAATAATAAAGCCATATGATTTCATACACACCGATAATAATCTATGCATATATATTTATTTATCCCGTTCATATAGTTGTGCGCGTGCACACATAAACATTTACCCAGTAGTTTTATTTTTATTTCGCAATTCTTGTCGCTCTATAGTATTCCTACAAAAATTATAATTGCACGATTCGGTTAGTATTCCATTCGCGTATATCGCATCTTCTTCTCCCATCGTAAGTTGGTAAATTGTATATCTAGAATTATCGTTCACTGGCTCAAATAAATCAGTCGTGGAGGACAATAATCTGAATTTATTTCCTATTTTAAACACACCGCCCATATATTTTTTTGCCGCATCTTGCTCCGCCTCGCTTAACTCATCCACCAATATGGAATGACCTCCCGTTACATATAAATCGTCGGTGAGGTCTGGATTTTTATCCTTGGAATATTTATATATATTCCACACCTGTTTATGAGGAACATGCACGTTGCGGTTATTAACAACCGAATCTTTTATCACCGCCAGAGCAGCCTTATATCCATTTTCGCGCGTTTTTATTAACATACCGCGCTCTATCTTTTCAATAGGAATATATATGTCCGTACCATCAACACAACATAATATTTGGGTTCCTGCACAATAACATGTGGGTTGAGTATACCCATTCTCATTCAAAAATAAATCGCTAAAATATGAACTTGACACCGAAAATTTTAACGACGAATAGTCATACGTCTGGGGTTCTGTGGCGAATAGTTTATCATAGCAACCCACCGATATGCGCGTACAGAGACCGTAGTTCGTATTAATCCCGTTTATGAAAATAAAATGAGAATTGGGTGCGTCATGAGTGGATTGAGATGGCTCTGTGCAATAATTTAAACTGCTGGCAGAACTTACACTGCATATATTAGTTGACACCACGGTGCGTGTGTCCCACGCACCATTTAATACAAAAATAACAAAATATATGTTTGGATAGGATGTCATGTCTGGAAACTCTATGTCAAAATAATCCCCGATACTCTGGCTATTTGAATTAGCTATGGCGACATTAAAGGTAATTTCTGATACTGAGGTGTGTAGGTGATTAGCAAAACCATAAATAAGACTATCTTGTGCCGAAGTGCTTCCGCCCAAAAAAGTAATTCTTATCTTATTTCCAAAAATACACAGCTGGTTCACGGATGGATTCACAAGGAAATCAGCGGTTAATTTAATATAGGACAGTGACATATGTCCTATGCCGAATAATGGGCCGCTCGTAATAGCAGCGGGCGTGCCCGGCACGTTTGTGTCAGGAACGAGCAATGTCATGGCATCATTCTGTGTTCCAATGACTGTTAATTGACTATTAGTCATTCTACCACTTATCGCGCGCTGCCCAGTTGTTTCATTTAAGACCGAAAATTGTTTTATTGTCAAACTCATTAATATATTGGGATATTATATAATATAATATAATATGGCTGGCCAAGATGCATTTGGTCGATTGCGTACATCCGACGTGTTTACCACGTTCAATTATTATCCGTCCTCCCTTACCACGGATACTAACAATGATGCAGATATTTGGGTCGGTACACAAGATGGAGGTGCACAGATATATCAATCAGCCAATTACATTGATATGCCGACCAGTGGAACAGGCAACACCTATTCACTTCGACAAACCGTGAATAGGATGGTATATCAACCTGGAAAAAGTAGGTTGATGTATTTTACTGGGGTAATGATGGAAACAGTTACTGGAGTGACAAATACATCAAGTATCGGACTATTTAGCGTCGACGGTTCCACCCCCCCAGAATTGTCGCAAGGAACTGCTTTCCAAGCAGTTATTGCCAACGATGCGGGCACCTTATACTGGACAGATAAGACCCAATTGGCATTGAATCAAATAGCCCAGTCCAACTGGAATATAGATATTTTTGACGGAAATGGTCCATCTGGAAAAACCATAACTTTCGCAGATATGGACAAAACAATACTGATTGTTATTGACCAAGAATGGCTGGGTGTCGGGCGCATCAGATGTGGGTTTATTATGGATGGAATTATTTATTATGCACACGAATTTTCCCATTCGGGATTGAGTGTTCAATATACAACCACTCCCAGGTTGCCGTTATCTTATTTAATAACAGGGACATCTGCCAATACAATGAGACAAATGTGTAGTACGTGTATTATTGAAGGTGGGTATTTTTCCACAGGAAGACAAATTAGTTCCGGAAATGGAAATAACCTTATACAATTAAACACCACCCAGGACCGTGTGTTACTTGCATTTAAAATAGACGATACCAGCTATCCCACAGCAAGTGCATCGCTAAATGATATATCCCTGATGTACACAGGAGGGTCATCAAACTATGCGTATTATACCGTCCAGTTATTCTCGCCAACACTGGGTGCAACAACTCCTGCACTTGGGGCGTTTACATCAATTGCTAACAGCGCATTAACATACGTGTTGGGTGATGGAAGTACGTATGTAAGCACTCCTGGATATACGATATTTAGTGGGTATACCGAAGCCAGAAGTACGATTGAAATTTTAAAATCAGAATATAAGCAGTTGCTTACTAGACTCACCATATCTAATGGAAATATTTTAGTTATCACTGGTCAATCAAATTCTAGCGCGGGGACTTCCGACATGGGGGCCTGCATTACCTTTATTGAAGACGTGTAATGTTGGATTTATTCATATAAAATGAATTTAAACATATGTGATGTGATATTATCACATATGTATACTCGTGCCCAATGTTATGCATGGATGATGGAATATATGTGGGATTTGATATATTTATTTAGCATGATTAAAATGTACATCAACAAATGTTATCGTATTGCATACATTGCATGTGATATGTGTCATCAATTTGGGGCACAAATAATACAACTCGACGGGGTTACGGATAATGTTGATGAACATACCACTTCCACCATCGAATGTTACCGCGAGGGGGCTAAAATTGGAGAACACTGCATAACCCCATCAAATATAGATGACCAAGAGGAACTTAGTCATGGCCACGTACACAATGACATTACGACCATATCCAATGTAACCCCTCATGATTTGACTATTTATATACATGATGGGAAATGGGTCGTCAAGGAATGCGTAAACCCAGAATCTCCCCCCCAATCCCCGAGTCTCGTCGTAGAGTGCCAGCCACATTTTATGTCTATTGTATTGGAACATAACGGGCGCACGTATGATATTGAACTCAAGACTGACGCATTTAATTTCTACATGGTCCACAACGCCATTACCAAGGCATTTTTATATTATTATTTGGTGCACGTGCTCAAGGTCGATAAATCGCTGATTTCGGAATTTTCAGATTTTACCTACACGCTGGAAATTATTGACAGCGATGTAAATATGTCCATTGCCACACATGAAGATGATATATATTTGCACGCGGAATCGCACACTATTATTCCCCGACTTCAGCCATTATCGTCAGATGCAGATGCAACAACCGAGTAATATAATATTATGCGCGTTGCAATTCCAATGGCAATGGGGATGGGGCTGGGGTGTGGGCAGCGCGATTAAAGTGGATTATATTTTCCACGAGCCATTTTTTTACGCGCACTAGTAGCTGGGTTCTATGGAATGTATCTGCCAACATTTTCATATTTCCTTTTGTATTAAATCTTCGCACGAAGCTGTTGAACACCTGCAGCAAATTGTAATGATTATATTGAGAAAGATCTTCAAACTTAAATATTGCCTTACGCTTTCGTTTATTCACACAATTATGAAAAACAAACAACACATTGATTAAATCCTGCTTGGTATGTATAGCTGATACATTCGTCTTTCGCCAAAAGGACTTTGCGTGAATACTGCATTCTGGACAAGGCAAATGATTGCATATTTGCATTATTGTAAAAATTAGCCCAGGTTTTATTTTTGAAAACGACTCTTCGGACACGTGGTTAGCCAGTGTATGAAACAGTGCCCAAGTGGGGTTTCCCCAAGAACTAGACATTTACATAGGCATAGATTTTTAAACAATATATTGTACACATAAAACCGTTTAAACATATTAAACATAACTGGAATACTTCACATAGACTAGGCGCGCCATGAGTGTATCATACATAATATATGAATCCGAGGATGGGGTTGACTTTTACAAAGAGCTACATCAAACGACTCTGGACAAATCAGACACAGATACTACCGTGGCTGGCGACGAAGAACAGCGGTGTATGATTACGGGTGAAACGCTATCCGAATCATCGATTAAACTGGAATGTGGGCATAAATTTAATGCCCTGCCTCTATATTTAGAAATTTACAATCAAGTAAATAAATCAAAGACCTTTTTTTCCATAAATCTCACCAGTGCGGAACGTCACGCCATATATATGTCAAAAAAACACCGATTTTTCAAATGTCCATATTGCCGAAATATTCAATTTACCGATGTTCCTGGTCTAGTTCCGTCAGGAAGTCCAGGGATATACAACAACTACATCAGAATATACAATCCGTCACCGTGTACCGCCATTTTAAAAAGCGGCAAAAATAAGGGAAATAAATGCGGTCATCCGTCGCACCAACATATATACACCGCTGCATCAGATTTATGCATGAATAACGTGGAAATGTTATATTGCAAGCGGCATATGAAAATAGAACACCAAACGCAATCAACCATGTAATATAGTTCAATTATAGACGCATCTGTATAATTGAGCTCTTTGACATTGACATGAGGTCTGAGAAGCAATCAGCACAGGTGGGCTGATTTAAGTATGCATCTCAAAAGTAAATTATATAAAATTGCTAAGCTTGATATATAACACAAAAATCTTTTTCAATAATAATTTTATTATCAATAAAATTTATTAATACATCATTTCTATCATATTCTTCACCATTTAGTTTATAAAATCTTGCTCCAACTGGATGATAATCAATATTATTACATATATATTCATTGATATCCTTTACTGATTCTAAATGGGTTTAAATCGCAACAAATAATGTCTTAAGCAACAATTGACTGGCCCAAAATAATGCGAATGGCTGTTATCAATGTTTGCGTATTCGTGTACCTGTCGCAATATTGCGAAATACCGTGCAAAAACTGTGATGAATCTCCGCATCGGTTCCGCCCTGCATCACATTACATAAAATCTTAAGATGAATATCATTATCGCGTGATGTCGAATCCCGATAATTTGGATGCTGCTTACACCACTCGCTTATTTGCTTGATATTCTTTCCAGCGATTTTCTTCACTGCTCCTAATAATATCGGGCGGTCGTCCGCCTCTTTGATCCATTCATTGTTGTCTTTTATGTATAGCGTTTCGCGTTTTACATCAGTGCAGTGAATAGGTCGCTTCGTCTCATCAAGAGCTTTTAATCCGTTTACGATTATTTCACTTATTCCGTTCGTATATCCAACCCGACTGGTATTGAGCATATCCTCCATGCTCACATCCAGCTGCTCCACAAATTCAGAAATATTATATGCGTCTTTACAGGTCTCATTCAAGAAAAAATTCAAATTAAACTGTTTATTGTGGCAATTCGTATGGCGATTATCTATGTTAGTTATCGCGGCTTGATTCTTGGCCAGCTCCATAACCATATCCATCAGTTTATTCACCGACTCGCGATTGTTACAAATCTTATTATGACGCCATAACCCAGTGCGGTCCTTAAATGTCTTGCCGCATTCGCACTCGAAACTCGGGCTAAATTCTTCTTTTGAAGCCAATTCTGATATTTTTTTATCCTTTTTATCCTTTGTTACTGACCGACATTTTAGCGTCTGACAGTGCCTTTCGTAGTTAGCCTTTACACTCGTAACATAGTCACAATTTTCGCATTGAAATTCAGCATTTTTTTGCTTATCCTTTTTGGATAAACTTTTTTTTGTTACTGACAAAGTGTTTGGCGTCTCAGGTGACCTCACGTACAATTCTATTGCAGACGCATTATCATCACAAATTATTTCATCATTTTTGCGGCACTTTTCGGCACTTTTCGGCACTTTTCGGCACTTTGTTACTGACTTGCATTTTAGCGTCTCACAATGCTTGTCGTAATGTGACTTATGACTCGTAGTATAGTCACAATTTTCGCACAAATATAATTGCAACTTTTTGCAACTTGAAGTTGCAATGTTGCAATTTATTTTCTCAAAATGTTTTTCAGTCTGCAAATGTTTCTCGTAATTTGTCTTATTAGACGTGTTATAGTCACAGCTTTCACAAGAATATTTCGGAATTTTTGGGTTGCAAATTTCATTCGTTTTCATGTTGCTAAAACGTTGCTTAATGTTGCTTGAGATAAGAAATGTCCAGAAATGGCCCTAAAAATGTCGAAAAAAGTGGAATTTTATGCTAACGTTTTTTTCGCTCTTTTTTCGGAATTCGCTGCATTATGCAGCAAAAGCCGAATTTAGACCCCTTTTTTGAAAAGTATCTGAGCTTTCTGAAAATGGACATTTTTAAAATGTCCAAAATCGAAAAGTCAATATACTTTTGAAATAAGCTTTTCTAACATTTTGTTACTGAGAAAATATTCAATCATAATAAGAATATTTTGTTATGATATGTAGTGCAAAAATGTATTTTATAAAATGTTTATAAAAATATAGTATTAAAATGTTAAATCTAATCAATGCTTATGTATTCTTGTACCTGTCGCGACATTGCGGAATATTGTTTTACACCCTTGAAGATTTAAAATGGGACAAGCGACAAACTAACAAATATTTGATTTTTCTAAAAATGGCAAATATATCAATAAGTAAAACGAATAATAAATCATAATAGAATTAACACTCCAACACCACATACTCCACATAGTGTGGTCACCCTTGTAATTTATAAAAGTAATTACTAACGCAACCATACTAAATATAATTCCAAACCATCTTTTTTCATAAATAAAACTGAATACAAAGAAAAATAACCAAACGAACCAAATAATTGGATTAGTGTCAAAAAATTTCCACCTTAAATGACCACTATCACTTATTACACAACGAATATTTTTAGTAGAAAAATTATATATTGAATATGGAATTGCGAGTGATAAATATAAAATTAACAACATATTACGTAATTGTATGTTTGATAACATCATAATACTGGCAATTGGTTGTAATAACAATAAAAGTGTCGCCATAATAGAAAACATATTGTTGTAAAATTTGTTATTAATATTTTTCCAAATAAAAAATTCTATTAGTTGCATAAATATAACAGATGCGATAAATAGATAAACAAAAGTATTGTTCAATTCTTGAATTTTATATTTGGTAAATAAATTGTTATAAATAATAAGTAATAATACAAAACTACTAAATAAAAATGTATTTAACGAAACATGCTCGTTCCAACACATCACTATATATTATAATTTTATAATAGTTTTGTCCCATTTTAAATCTTCATTGGTGTAAAGCTATTATTTATTTCATTATCGGTGCCGCCCTGCATAACATTTACGAGCATTTTCAAATGGATGTCGTTCTCTCGAGATGACGAATCTCTATAGTTTGGGTGCTGTTTACACCATTCTGTTATTTGTTTTATATTTTTTCCAGCTATTTTTTTGACTGCTCCTAACAAAATAGGTCTGTCTTCTGCTTCTTTATTCCACTCATCATTTTCCTTGATGTACAGCGTCTCTCGTTTCGCGTCGGTGCAGTGAATGGGCCGTTTATTTTCATCGAGTGCCTTCAATCCGTTGACGATAATTTGACTGACGCCCTCGGTGTATCCCACGCGACTTGTGTTGAGCATATCTTCCATGCTCACGTCGAGTTGTTCTACGAATTCAGAAATATTATATGCATCTTTACAGGTCTCATTTAAGAAAAAATTGAGGTTGAATTTGTTATTGCAGTTGTTGTTATTATTACCATTAATAATGGACTTGTCTCTGGAAATATCCTTGACCATCTCAATAATTTTAACAATGGTTTCGTCGTGTTGTTTTTGGTTGGAAATAACAAGTTCCATTAATTTATTATCGGTTGACTCCCCAGCACAGTTCTTTTTATGGCGCCAAAGTCCAGAGCGAACCTTGAATTCCTTGCCGCATGCACACGCGTAGTTGGCCGAAGGTTCGGAAACTACCATGGGCGACGAGTAGTCCATAAGTGTTAAGGACTTCGTGTGTGTACACTTGGTAGTCGAGCAGTGTTTTTTATAATCCTTTTTATTATTGGTAGCATATTCACAACTTTCACAATGAAATGTGTTGGGTTTGGGGATTTTTTGGGGATTTTTGGGGATTTTTGGGGATTTTTCGGCCGTTGTGACTGACTCGTCACAATTGTCTGTCTCATCAACATACTCATTCATGTGGTTATGGTGAGAGATAATATGCAAATTTGTAGTGCGCGTTTTGTCGTTTTTTTTCGTTTTTGTTACTGACTTGCATTTTATCGTCTCACGATGTCGCACATAATCGGTTTTCTTGCTTGTACTATAATCACATTTTTCGCATAAATATTGCTGGGAATTTTTGGGAATTTTGGGAATTAAATTCCCAACTTTTTGAGCCAAATGTTTGTTGCTGTGTAAATGTTTTTCAAAATCATTCTTATGTGACGTGTTATAATCACAGCTTTCGCAGGAATATTTCGGAATTTTTGGGTTGCAAATTTCAGTCATTTTTATGTTGCCAAAACGTTGCCTAATGTTGCCTGAGATAAGAAATGTCCAGAAATGGCCTTAAAAATGTCGAAAAAAGTGAAATTTTATGCTAACGTTTTTTTCGCTCTTTTTTCGGAATTCGCTGCATTATGCTGCAAAAGCCGAATTTACAACCCTTTTTTGAAAAGTATATTTGGTTTCTGGAAATGGACATTTTAAAAATGTCCAAAATCGAAAAGTCAATATACTTTTGAAATAAGCTTTTCTAACATTTTGTTACTGAGAAAATATTCAATCATAATAAGAATATTTTGTTATGATAAATGGTGTAAAATATAACTATGATTATATAGTGTTATAATTATCGTGTCCGTAACCAATAATTTATGATATATTCGCGACTTATTGACCCATATCATCTTCAAATATCTCCCCCGATAAGTCGTCATCCACGTCGGCATTTTCCCGATTATTTATGTATTTACTTAAATATCGGTATATTCGGTTTACCTCCAGTTTTTTAATTTCGTATTTATCCATCATTAATTGGTAAATTTCGTCCATAGGCATAAGATTTTTTAAATTTAATAGGTACACGCACATTGTTTGTTTATTCACTCCCATTTTTTGGCACAAAATTAAATTGACAAAAAACATGTTATTAAATTCCGTCGCAAATTTGGTCAGAATTTTCGTGAATCGGATTGGCATTTGTTCGTCGAACTCGGTCGCGGGAAACGCCTCATGATATATTTTGCAGTTTGTAAACGTTTTTATCAATGATCCCATTTCATTAAACTGCCATATCTGGTTTTGGAAACGAACTCTATCTATGTAGTCCGCCGCGCAAATGTTATTCAATATTTTACTATAACACACAATGGCATCTTGTTTGGGGTGACTATCCAGCAGGTCTATGATATTTTCATGCCACAGCAGTCCCACTGATGTGCGGTCGGTGTTATTCATTATAAGATTATGTTCATCTATCGAGTGGGGTCGTGTCAGCAGCTTGCGTGTTATATTTCGTATATCGTCGTTGTATGATTTAATTACGAATATGTCGTTAAGTAGAACATCTTTCAAAATGGATGGGTCCTTTTTGTACATTTTGTGCACGGTATTTATTTTACGCAGGTCTCCCTGGATATATTGTAGAATTCGAGGGATGATGGTTGCCTCCAACTGAGGCATTATCTGTGCGATAATTTGCGAAATTTGGTCGTTGGTTGGGCATGGAATCTCGATGGCTTCGCACACGCCCATAAGTTCCTTTAACTTCTTATCAAAATGGTAGTTTCCTATGCAAATAATTGGGTTGGTGGTTCGTTTTTCGCTCAGCTGTTTTTTTGTTTTTTTTGGACGAATTAATTTAATAAGAGCGTTTATCCCGCCCTTATCGCCAATATTAATTCCATCAATCTCGTCCATTATAATGGCAAGCGGCTTGGTTTTTTTGTCGAACAAACTCATTATATTCCTGTTGGCCATGTTTGTATTGTCTATTGATTCAATGATAGTTTTATTTCGAATATCACCTGCATCAAATGATATACAATCATAATTGAGACATGACAATAACTCGCAGACCATGCGCGTTTTTCCAATGCCAGTCTTTCCATATATGTAAATCCCTCGTTTTGCCAGCGGACTATTCACATTTTGCTTGAACTGGTGCAGCATATCTGTTATCGTATGTACGATTTGCGCGCGGTCGAGTATCTCATTCATGTTTATATCGTCCATTGCAGTGGAACGACCGATATATTTAACAGCAAATATATGTTTATATTTATATCATGGTAGCAGATGCAAATATAATAATTATAATGTACTGTCATCGCATGGATTTGCTACTCCATACGTAATACCGTCCCACGTAACCCCGCATGCATTGGCCCAATTATATTTTTCGCATGTGCCCATATCTCCCATAAATGGGGCTGTATTGAAATTTTTTGCATTTCTGTCGTCTGGTGTTGGAATATTGCACGTTCCTAGATGATGGGCATTGACGCACTGCTCCCCGTTTCCCGAATAGTCCTTCCAATAATCTGGACAGTTATTTACTATGGGGGGCCATGCGGTAGTACTTGTGGTGCTATGAATCGAGTATCCAATGACAATTAGCAAAACAATCAGCGTGATGCTTGCCACGGCAATTACTATCTTTTGATACATGTATAATATACAGTTATTTTTATGTGCGGTCTAATTATTTTGCAAATCCAACCAGGTTGAAGCCCACGCCCATGCCAGCACCAGAGCGCGCAGTCACCCCCATAGTGGGCACATAGGTGTCAAGTATAGAAAATGTTGCTGCGGCCGACAGCGCGATGAGTATAATTTCCTCTAAATTTAATGACTTCTTGGGGATGACGAAGGCCACGATGGCCACCATAAATCCCTCAATTAAATATTTGATGATTCTGCGAGCGAACTCTGAAATGTCAATAAATGCCAGCGGGTCCATTTTATATATATTGGCAACAAAATAATACGCGCTGCTCCCACATTAATTGTAATGATGCATATATTGCAGCAAATGAGTTCAAAAGTGACATAAAGAAAACTATGTGATATAATATAGACTATGAGCCAATCCAAGTTGTCCGCACTAAAGCAAAATAAGAAGCCGACGGCCACCAAAGGCAAAAAGGCCCATATGGCCGACCTGCTTGAAGTGGATAAGCCCATTGCGGGCCAGGCGTTTGGGTGTTATTCCTTTATCTCCCCCGACAAGATTATCAAACAGAAGGAGATGTTCTTTTTCGAGGAGTTTATCAAGGTGTGGGACTTCAGTAAATCGATGGAAAAATTTACGCTATTTCTTAACTTTCTTTCATACAAATATAAGCTGACGTTTGATGACGTAATCAAGGATTATGAGGAGTTTATCCGCGACGAAAAGGTAAACATTGTAAAGGCAAGCATTGAGGACGACTACAAGACCTTCATCGACAATAAGGAGGAGGCGCTTGAGGCGGCATTCAATGCAAAGCACGAGTTTCAGACGTCTGTCAAGGGATTCAAGTCGCGAGGGAATTTTGCCACACAGGAGGAGGCGGAGCTGCGGGCGAAGATTCTGAGAAAGATTGACCCCGACTTTGATATATTCGTAGGCCCCGTTGGGCAGTGGTTGTGCTGGGACCCCGAGGCGTATAAAACAGGGCGCGGGGAATATATGGAGGAAGAGCTCAACCAACTGGCCCATGAAAAAGCAAACAATGCCAGTGCTGCAAAGGCGGCCTTTGATAAGCG
>JGI24922J38493_101071_pt1 | contig 34072 bp, 37 predicted proteins | sample LinPFosplate10_FD_38493 | JGI IMG/M metagenome (IMG submission 38493)
TCGAGCTCGGTACCCGGGGATCCCACTTCGTGCTGAACCAAACCCTGATTCAAAAGATGAGTCAGACAGGTGTGACATGTGTCGATATAAAAACTTTTATGATAAATGGACGTGGTATGATATGTATGATATTCTTCAAGATGGGATGGATACCGGATATATGGATACTATGGTAGGCCTCGTACAAAAAATAGAGTATCTTTGTAAGAATCCATTGTTAGTCGGTGTGATGACACCTGACATATTATCTACGATTGAAATAGATAACTGGTTTAGACATGATTTCGATAAGGTAGGGGGGTATTATCGCGAGGATCCTATTACCAAAGAACAAATTCGGGTTCCTCGACGACGTGTATACTTTTGGGATGACGAGATGACAGATTATGATGCTCTTTGTCAGACAATTGTGAACATATTATCTGCAATAGATCATTGGGTTTGGGAACATCACGAAGGAGATATTTACACGCTTCTAGACCATAAGGTTGATGGTGAAAAAACCATGATCGCAAACATTAATGAGATATACGATACAATCATAGAGATGTATAATACAGTGATTGAGTCTGAGGATGAAGAATGTGATAGTGTGAGTTGAATTAGGTCAACCGTGTAACTAATTGTATTTTTTACATGCTAATACACCGTAAGCATAAAAATTGAATATACATAGGTTCGAATGAACGTATGTATAATCTCATATGAATATGACTACCATCGATACAAATCCTAAGTCAGCCGAGGACATTATGCAGTGGCTGACTTCTTCTACACCCGTTCCCGAATCAAAGGGAAAACGGTGGTCCGAGGACGAGATTGCACAACTGCTCACCGAACTGATCGACTCCGAACACAAGACGATAGCTGCCATCGCGGTCGCGCACGGGCGCACACGTGGCGCAATCGAGTCGCGCGCGCGCGAACTCGCCGTGGATATGATTGAGAAAGGTGATGACGCCGCCGATGTGGAACGGCGCACGCGACTGACTGCTGCGCAGCTGACCGAAGCGATCGAGAAGCGTGCTGCACAGCTGGCTGCGCAGAAGAGGAAGAAGGAGGAGAAGGCGCGGGCGAAGGATGAGAAGGAAGAAGCGGAGAGGGCGACGGAACGCGCTGCGATGAAGACGCAGACATTGTCCGTGGAACAGCAGTGCGCGCTCCAGCAATTCGAGGACGACGATAACCTCTTCATCACCGGAGAGGGTGGAACGGGCAAAACGCTGCTCATCCGCCACTTGGTGCGTTCTGCCAAAATACATGATAAGAAGGTGCAGGTGTGTGCGCTCACAGGCTGCGCCGCGCTGTTACTAGAATGCAACGCGCGCACCATTCATTCGTGGAGTGGAATCAAACTGGGACGTGGCGATGTAAACGACATCGTCGATGACATTTTCCAGAACCACAAGGCACGCACCGCTTGGAAGACCACTGACACTCTCATTGTGGATGAGGTTAGTATGATGTCCTCACGCATTTTCGATGTGCTCGACACCGTGGGGCGCCGTGTGCGCGGTTCGCGCCTCCCCTTTGGGGGCATGCAAGTGATCTTTGTGGGCGACTTCTTCCAGTTGCCGCCGGTGGCAAAGGGTGGTTCAGAGGATTCCGAAGGGCGGTTCTGTTTCGAGTCCGATAGGTGGTTACAGACATTCCCCCTCGACAACCACATTGTCCTGACCACCATGTTCCGTCAGAGTGATACAACCTTCCGTCGCATTCTGGGCAACGTGCGCATGGGCGAGGTGACCGACGCCGATGTGGATGCCCTGAAGAAGTGCGTGGATCGTCCCTTTGACTTGGCCGCGCACCAGGGCGTGGTACCCGCCAAGTTGTTTCCCACCAAGAACAAGGTTGATGCGATTAATGCCAAGATGTTCGCAGCCCTTGAGGGAACCGTTCATGAATTTGCTGCTATCCAGAAGACCGACTGTACCGCCATGATGGATGGATCGAATAAGGGCTTGGCGTCTACTGTGATAGGGCGGTGCAAGAAGTTGCTCACGAAGCAGAAGACCACCTACGAACTGGAGAGTTTGTTGAATAACTCGCCGTGCATGCAGACCCTGCGGTTGAAGTGCGGCGCGAACGTGATGTGTACGGTGAACCTCGACCTGGAACGCGGCATCTGTAATGGGGCGCTCGGCACCGTAATCGACTTTACTTCCAGCATGGAGGGAACAGTCCGTCCCGTGGTGCGCTTCTCCAACGGCGTGGTCGCCACGATTCCTATCAAGTTCTGGCAGTCTGAGGAGTATCCCACCGTGGCCATAGGACAATGTCCCCTGAGCCTGGCCTGGGCGATGACCATCCACAAGATCCAGGGAGCCACGCTCAGCATGGCCGAGATCGACGTCGGTGGTGGCATCTTCGAGTGCGGCCAGACCTACGTTGCGCTCTCGCGTGTTAAGGACTTGGATGGGATGTACCTCTCCAAGTTCGATCCGAAAAAAATCAAGTCCAGCGTGCGCGTGCGCAACTTCTATCGTAGCATCCCTGAGGTGGAGTATGAGGTGGAGGAGGAGACAGAAGAAGCGACTGAACTAGGGTTTGAGAAGTTTGCTATGAATACTCCATAGAGTTACAGCATTACACCCTTGAAGATTTAAAAAATATTATGTTGTGTAACAATATAATATTTTTTTAATTATGCACATATTGAGTTGATAATAAGACAATTACATATCTGTCGATGACCAATCTTGAATCGGTCCGAATACAGATAGTTCTCGCGGAACTGGACACTATTCAGGAACGCGGTTACTTTACCCATATCTAGTTTGCACGGCGCGTCCGCCTTTGGAATCAGGGCGAGGAGCCCGCCGCCGAAATACGCAACCGTGCCTACAAACGCCACCTCGGTGCTGCGTGTCAGGGTGCTCACATACACACACTCCTCGCCCAACCGCGCACCCACCTTTCCGTAGTTGCGCAGCGCGCCCCATTCGAACCAGTTGGATTCGCTAAACCGACGGATCTTGCGTTTGATCAGTTCCGCCTTGTGCTCGAGTAAATAGGCGTTCAGTGCTGCGTCCTCGGTAGGGAATTCGTCGACCATAATGTACTTGTCCATTCTGTCCTTGCCGTTGCGCACGTCCATCGTTCCGAACTCCGCGTTCTTGAACACGCCTTCGCGTCCCGATACCATGCCCACGAACACGTCGAAGTAGTCCCCTATTTTCTTGGTACCGATCGGCGCGTCCAATGGCGCAAATGTGATGATACCATTGGTCTCAATAAGCCGTTTGAGTTCGTTGTTGTACATGACAGTTCGGTCTAGTTTAGGATCTAGGCAGTAACGGAAGACAATTACGTCGATGCTCGCGTGTTCGAAGAGACCTTCGTCGTTCGGTCTGATGACATGGGTGAATGTGCCCGTCGTCATCATATGAGTAAGTAACGGTTCTGCACTGGTCAGTTTCATGAAGTCGCTCGGCACGATAAATATCAACTCGCCTCCGGGTTCTAGTAGTCCATGACAGCGTCGCACAAAATCCAGGTATAGGTTTCCCGTCGTGGTCTTCACATAGGGCGGATTGCCTACAATGGTCTTATACTTGCGGTCAATCTTCTGCGCGAGGAAGTCACCATATGTCAAGTTTTCGACGTTCACGCACGGCAGCATTTCGATCTCTAGGTCGATCTCGTACATGTCGAAATGAACTTCATTGAAAACGGAGCACAAACTATCAATCAGGTCACCTCTCCCAACCGATGGTTCGAGCACGCGTTCAGGGTTGTTCAAAACAAGGTCACACACACATTGTTTGAGGAAAGCGTTGGAAGTGAAGTATTGTCCCTTCTCGTGGATATTGGACTTGGGCGGTGACACCATTGATTATAGATATGAATGGAAATGTACATAAGTCTTATTAACATTCAACTTATATCTTTTTTTAATCGACATATAGGATATACAGGCATGGTTCATTCCGTCGGATACGCAAAGGACGCACTCGCCGTTATCGGCTTCATTGGAGCATTTATTATGATATATGGCGCGACCGATTTACACAAGGTAAAGTCGATCATTCTCGGAGCCATCCTGATCGGAGTCATCATCGATGGAATGTTTACTGCGTATCCAGGATATCATTCCCGCGTCCTGGGTCACAACGCCCCCACATACCTGCTCGGAGCAACGGTTGCGGCCTTCATCCCGTTATTGATCCGCTTTTTCAAAAAATACTAATACGACCTCTCGAAAATACGAAATAAAGATATAGTATCCTATACTATTATACTATATGGATAAAGCACGAAGACTATTGTATAACAAACGTCGTGAACCACCATACCAGTTAGATTTACGCCTACTGCAGAACCCTTGTTTTTCAACGACGAATATGTCAGATTATGGAGGCGTTCAAAAAAAAAGAAAGTATGCAAATGTAAAATCAAAATATAGACAGATCCCTAAGCATAAATGATACAGCGGACCATATTCTTTTACATATTTGTTCGATGTTCATTTTGATGCGTATCAAAATGAAATATTTATATCAACTTTACTAATCTAACAAGCGCCATCGGATCCCATCGCCACATCCAAATACAACAAGTGGTCGGATATGCTCGTACAATACACTGGCGAACAAGAGTTAGAGCAGTCAGGGTCTTCGTTTCCAGCACATTCCATATACGCCGACGACGGCTCGTTGAACCAGACCTCGCCGCGCACGTGTTCGTACCCCAGAAACGTCTCGGGTACGTGTGGAACCATGTCGTAATAGTGTGTTACACGCGTGATGTGTACATCGAACTCATCGAAGTATTGCGCGAACCGATCGTTCCCTACGCGCGGGGAACCAAATATGATCAGGTCGCTGACCAAGAACGGCGTCTTGGCATACAGCAGATCAAATGCCATGAGCGTTGCGAGCGCGCCGCCCAGCGAGTGGCCAGTGATCAGCAATCGATGCGTCCCGTACTTGGCAACCATATTGTTCAGGATAGAGCGCACGTCGACGCGTAAAGCGAGTACATGCCGTGTTCCACGCCCACATCCGCGTCCCGGTAAGGCGATTCCTGTCGTACCTTCACATTGTCGATCCAGTTCTGGATGTTCGACGAGCCGCGGTACCCCACGAAGAGCGTATCGCGATCGGCGATGTACCCGAACAATACCAGTTCTCCATGCGCCGCGAGCGATGTCTCGAATGTCGCTAGGGGCGAGCATGTCGCGCAATCCCACACACCAGACCCCATCGCCATATCGGGCAAGCAGTATGCGGTCTGGGATATGTTTACACCCTTGGTAATTTAAAACGCCGTTTTCACAGAGTAAAAAATAATCAAAAATGTAAAATCAATAATAGGAATTTCACCTACGATGGTCTAACTTTTTCCTCTTCCTTTTGGATATTTGAAGAGGTGAAAGACGAAATTTGAAAACACGCAGGGCGTTCTTGCTTCTCTATCCAGTATTTTGTTAAGTTCATTATGTTGATTGCTGAACTAGCGTCTCTTGTCTTGAATACGGTTTGTTTGAATTGGGGCTCCGCCGATTGTGCGCATTTCTCTCTATAAGCGTAATACACTTCCGGTTTATGAACAATCCTATTTAGTTTTCTCACTCTCACTCTCACTCTCACTCTCACTTTCAACGCAACCGCAATGACAACTTCCGCAGGTTCTTGTCCCACAATCGTCGCAAATACGTCCATCGTCGGCCATATGTGTTTGTTCACCACATTCATCACAAGTACCTTCGCATCTACAATCTTCTCCCGTTCCACTATACATTTTCATACATAGTCCACATACCATCATATTGCAATCCCCACACATACAATCTAAACAAGTTTCACAATAATTTTCCCCGCAACTCATACAAGATTTATTTTTATCACAATCGGAACAAGGAACACAATAACATGTATCAAAGTCCTCACTTTCACACGCCTTGCATACTTTGGTTGCGTCAGAATCGGGGTCATTTATTATGTGATTATCATCACACTCAGTTGGAACCGACTCAGTAACATTATCAATGTTGTTTGGTGTAGAAAATGCGCTCATTGGTATACATATCAACTTGTCTATATATTAGTTTAGCAACGGGTTGTCATCAAATAAATATATTTAGAGACTTATTGTAGGTAAACGATAACCGTTTGGCCCCACCGATCCGTCGCATTCGCATCAGCCCCCTTCTCCAATAGCATTGCCACTTTTTCGGTGTGTCCTTTCTCACTTGCCAAAATGCATCAACGCTTCAAAGAACATATTAGGATTACTTCTCAATCAGTATAGAGGAGAAGAAAGACCAGCATGTTTCAAACCAGAAAAAATTGGCGTTATACCTCGATTGCGTAAGCAGAGCGATAAGCGACCAAAGGCGTGTGATTCGCCATTACTAACTTGTTGATTTATTTTTTGCCGTCAAAAAACGGCGTTTTAAATTACCAAGGGTTTAAAGCCAGGTTCGCTAGTGGTGCGTCGAATGCGGTCGTCGCCGTAAATGCGCTCAGTGTCGTCGCTAGTAAAAATAGGGTATGTAGCCACATCTGTTCGCTTTGTATAGTGGGCGATAAAATAATGTAGTGTACAACTAAGAACCCATGAAAGGAAGTAGACGAGTATCTAACTACAGAAAGGACAAGAAGAGAGAGACGCGTAAAAATCGCAAACCCCGCAAAATGCGTAAGTCTCGAAAACATAAAAAACAAGGCAGAAAATCCCGAACAAGACCTATAAATATGTACGGAGGAGTTACTCCAAAAGAACAACAAAAACTTGATGATCTTTTAGAAACATCAATACAACAAGGAAATCTAAAAATGATAGAACTGTTACGGGAAAGGGGTGCAAAGAGTGATCATTTTCAATATCATATGTCACATAATCATATACAAACAGCCCCTGGAGATGATGGGTAACGGAAATAATCTTATGTATATGTAATAACCATGAAAGGAAGCGGGCCAGCATGTTCTAAGTGTAAGACTCCACCACCACCTCCACCGCTACCGCCACCACCGCCAAAGAAAAACGTAATGTTTTCATCTGAGACGAAAGGAAATAGCCATATGTCCGAGGATAAATCGGATACAAACTCCTCAACCTACAACTACATTCGCAATAAAACAAGACGAGGTGCTGTAGATGCATACAATGTCCGCCGATATGAAGAAGAAAGACGCCAATATATCGAAGATTTTAGTAGAAGAAAACGACAGAAAATTAACGGCGGTGTGCGGACGCGGCGGAAACGACCGGCGAGCGCGCGTAACAGGAAACGAACAACGCGAAAACGCGGGAGACGCGGGAAGAAGACGAGGAATGTAAGAAAGTAAGACCCATTAGAAAAATATACAACCATCGCGTATGAAATATTATTTAGTTTTGTGGATGCACCTTCCGGTCGTGCCACTCGGCAAACTCCGTACATCCTGAACCGCCAAAACACAAATGTATTTTATGTTCTCTGAAATACGAATGCGCATCGTATTCTTTACCGTTATCATAACATACATACAAATCATCACTAGCATCCTCTACAATCTCATCGTCATCCAACTTGTCCAATCCCAACTCTTCGTCACATTCGCCCCAGAGACCCATGTTCGCAAGCGCGAACAATACGGTATTCGTATCGAGTGTTTCTGCGGTCAGCCGCTTGTAGGTCGATGGTTTTAGATAGGCATTGAGCCTTTGGCGCGAATAACAAGGGATATCATCTGTACCGTCATATTCATCGTGAATGGTTTCGATTGCCTCTTCGCTAATATCGCCATATGAACCATAACATGCTGGACAGTTGTCTCTGTCATCTCCAAACGATGCGTCATGGTAGATGTAAAACGGGTACTCTTCCACGCATTCTTCTTCTTCTTCTTCAGGCTGCTTATCGACACATGGTTGACATATCCATTCTTCGTCCTCGCCATAAGAACCTCCATCTCCAACACAGGTTTCGCATGTATTTTCAATGTCACATAAATAGCAAGTACTCATGCTTTGCACAAGCTTACATGATGGACATCTAAACTGTTCTTCGCCAATTTCCTCATCCCCTTCCTCCTCATCCGTCTGCGTCTGTTTGGAATTTTTCATTACCGACGAGTCTCCCGACGTTGTCCCCATTAACTCCTCCATTATGGCATTGTCGGCGTCCTCCACCTGTTGCCGCTCACGGATGCGTCTCGATTCGGGCATCTCGTTCTCCGCCTGGGCGGACATTGCTGTGTCGGTACAAAAGTCGCTCATGAATAATAACTGGGTTACCTCTAGTTATGATTCGGTTAGGTATTCAGGTTAGGTATTCAATTTTTATATCATATACCTTTTCGGTGGTCTGTAAATGAACCCATTTTACCCCTTCTTTCTACTTGTTTTTTTGTAGCATTAAAATATCGTTGATAAATATCTGTGAAATATCCCTCATAATACTCTTGATGTTCCACAGATTTAATTGTATCAGCTGCTTTATTTATTGTTCCGATTACATTACCATCTTCCTTCGTCCATTTAGTGGATATACCATGATTATAATTTCCACCAGAAAAAAAATCTATTGTATTATCTAACGTAAAATCAGACATGTTAGGAATATTGCCTATTTTATCAATATTTTTTCTGCCCTGATTGCTCCAATGTTTATGATTAGTTTGAATAATAGTTTCTTCATTTGCATTCCTATTTTTATTTCTAACAGAATGATGTGAATGCCTTTTCTTTGTTTTAGCAAACCCCCTATTATGAGGAGAACCATACATACTTTCACTATCTGATTGAGCGTATACGTTTCGATGTGTTTTTCCCATTCTATATATGTAAATACATTTTAATTATGGGGACATAAACATATAAACACGTACCTAGGTATTATTATCACAATGCAAACTGTATTCAATGGAACATATATGGGTCTAAACGACCCCCGATATCAATCGCGCACGGTGTTTTATCAGTGGTTTCACAAGTATGTAAGAACAATTAATAGCATTATAGACAACGGAAAAGACCTTACTGATGCCGCCAAAGAGTGGTGCGAAAACAATGATCACGAGTGGCGAGAGGATGGAGTGTACAACATGAATATCATGTCATATAAGGTGGCGTTCAATTGTTACCACTGTAAAATCGACATTCATAAGGATACCATCACACAATCCGGCTGCGTCACCAATGACGGAGAGGTATGGTTCTGCGATGATTGTCGTAATCAATGTCCTCGTCCTCGTATCCGTTACCCTTATAACCCTGATATCGATGATATATGTGGGTACAATTATGACTCTGACAACGACAGTATATCGAGCGATAATTCGATCTGGGGACAGATGCAGATAGACACAATTACCGCGGGAGGGACGGAAACGTATGAAGATTTTGGAATCAACTGGCAGCCAGGGTGGGCATGGCATAAATCCCGATGGGAATGGACCGGGATGACATGTGCGACGCCAAATGCGAAACCAACGGGACATCCCCCCTCGGAGATGAAATCGAGTGAAATGTGGGGGGGATGGGCTGGGGAGATGAACCACTCGTCGAAGCAATGAATAATTTATATATCACGAAGCATGTGAACAATTTCAGGGGTACTCACAAGTTCTGCCAAATCCAGAACCGTTGTAAGCACTTGTCCGTTATTGTCCTGCATAATATGAATGGTGTCATTTACATTTGCACCGTAGCCCAATAAAAATCCTACCATTGAAGGGTTATGAAGATATACTGCGATCATAAGTGGGGTAACTCCAGACGGTAATCTCGTATTGACTATATCGGCATGCGATGTATAGTCATCATGAAGTGCGTCTATTGACATGGTCGCCATCCCGACATTTCCAGTGATAACATATCGTATTATATCAGGGAAATTATCGGCATGTTCACCGTCACGTAACCATCCCTCCGTCCCCACATTCCATCTCCACCCAATAGCATATTGATTTCTCAAGTTTGTAAGAACGGCATTCATTGCGGTATTTGCCCGACCAACTTCCTCAGGATTTGGAACGTTTACTGGAGTGGGGGTTCTGGATCCACCTCTACGACCCCGACGGCTTCGCCGCTTACGGGTCGCATTGCGCTTGCGTGAGCGCTTACTCTTGCGATGTGACTTGCGTGTACGGCGCATCGGCTTTTTTGTTCTCGTATTTATTCGCGTAGCCATATATATCTATATATATATATATAAAATGCCTACGCGCGTCAAAATACCCAAAAGAAAAACAAAAAAATCTGGGAGATCCAGGAAATATAGAAAAACAAAGAGAACTCATAGAGGAAAAAAAAACAAAAGAAACAGTGATACGACTAAACGACGCCGAAAACAATATGGTGGCCTAATGTCAAGACCAATAAACCATGTGTATATCATTTCTCTTCACTATATTCAAAGCGATGATATAGATCATGACACGTTTCTAGAGGAACTCCATAGAATAAATTTAGGAGTTCTAGGTATTGATAATGTAGTAGATTATATCAATTATGTAGCGGCGGGTCGCGAACAACTTACAGTTTGGAAAAATCTGCCCGGGACAAATCTCAACAACGACCAACTCGACAAATATAATGAGGCTATAAGAAGTCTCGAAGGCATAGAAGGTATTTGATACATTACTTGTTATTTAGCATATCTCTCGATAAATAACAAATCTATACATAGTGTACATGCCCGCGAGAACATCGGCCAAAACACATAAGAGGTACAGGCCTAAGAGCCGCGCAAAACCTCGCAAATCGAAGCCTCGCAAGAGAACGGCGCGTAAAAATGGAAGACGGGGAAAGCCTACGCGGCGCAGACGCGTCCGCGGCGGAGGACCCAAACCAAAGGCCGCTGGAGGGGATTCCGATCCTAGACACATGTCTCTCGATGAACGCATTGAATACTATAATAATCTTCACAAAAAAGGTCAATCCGAAGCTACAAAAGATATGGACTATGATACAAAGGAACGCCATTATCGTCAAATACAAAAAAAAATAGAAGCTGACCTTATACGTCATGTTGGCCAAGATTTAGCCGAAAGCAAAACTTATATAGAAGATCAAGCAAGGGATAAGAGACGTAAAACTCAGATTACAAATGACATCAAGAAAAAAACCAATAAAGTTAAACAAATGGAGAGGGATTTGTTGGATGAACAGGAATCTGATTATGCTGGAAGTAGACCTTTTATGGGACAACGACAACACGAGTTACGGACAGAAATACCAGAATTATACGAGGAGATTAGAGATCTTAAGGATGAACTTAAAGCATTAATCGCCGATTCGAAGTCAGTCAATCACGAGTATATGGCTAGAATGACAGAACTGCGAGATGCAATTGGTGATAGATGGATATCTGGAACTATGAATGCAGTTAACTCCCATAACAGTGACAAAAAAGCAGCAGGTGGTGACCACCGAAAACTTACTGATGTGTTGGTAGAAGATTACACGGTTCCAGAAATTATTCATAACCAAGATATTTTCTATTATCATGATGATGGTCGAGGATATCCTGATGGCTATATGTCATTTGATGGCGAGGAGTTTAGGGAGTATCCTGAACACCGAGAAAGAACATGGCAAGGATATTATGAAGATGCAAAGGATGAAGAAGAGAGACCCATGAAGGAGGCGGAACGCGCACGCGTCGAAGCCGAGGAGGAGGCGGAACGCGTGCGTTTTGAAGCCGAGATGGAGGCGGCACGCGTGCGCGCCGAAGCCGAGAGGGCCGGGATTGAGGCGGAACGCAAGCGTGTCGCTGCCTTACCGAAGCCAGTAAGTGCGAAGGATAGGTTGAAAGAAAGACGGAGACAAATGATGAGAGACGCAGCGGGGGCATCGGATGACAGCTCTAGCAGGACGCGTCCCATCCCTTCTGCGCCCGCACCCGCACCCGCACCCGCACCGCCTGTTGCGCCCGTTACTCAACCCGCACCCGTTACTCAAGTCGAAGCCGACGCGATGGTGGCTGCTAATCCAACTACTATTTCAATACGTGAATCTACAACCTATCCTGAAAATTATTATGTGTATGACACTCGATCACCCATACGTAGATGGATACGTAACTAGGAACACAATAACTCGTCCGCATGATACGTAATAGGCTACTTCCTATACATATCATCCAATTCTAATACTTAACGTCTGCGCCGCGTGCGCTTGTTGTTTTTGCGCTTGCGCTGCGCCGCATTGCGCTGCGTGCGCTTGCGCTTGCGCTGCACTGGCTTGCGATGCGTGCGCTTGCGCGCGCGCCGACGACCCCGCTTCCTTGTCCCGCCGCCAGCATTTATGTCCATGTCGTTGTCGAGCCTTTTTTCCAGGGTGCCTTTAATCTCATCACTCCATTTATATAACTCCGTATTATCATTATTTATCTTTTGGACCATGTGGTGTTCCTCATCATTAGTGACCAGGAAATCATGTGCTATTTGTATATTATGGTCTATTTGATTTTGTATTTCTCGAACCCGCTCCAATGTCGCACGTAGACCTGATACATCCATCCTGTCGATACTTTTCGAAATGCTAAAAAGATCGTGTTCAGTTAAAGTATTACGGAGTTCCATTGCTCTGAGGGTCGTGGTATTAATATTACCAGATAACGCTAACATATGGTTCACGATACGCGTAATCTTGCCAGCGTTCGATTGAGATAGGGGGAGTGGAAGATTTGTGAGGGTGTCTGTATATTCAACTGTTCTGGTTTTCATCTGGGGTAATAGTTCCAGTATTTCAGATATACGGCCAGTTACTCCATCATGCTTGATCTCACCTTGGGAAATCAACTTCAATTCATTATGCATCCGTTCCAACCTTTCCAAACCATCATCAATATGACCGGTCGTCTCCTTGATTATACTAGAAATATAGTCATCTTGTTGCTGGTCTAATAAAGTATTGGGACGTCCCTGGTTGGAAGAAGCGGCATTATCGGGACTCTTTGACCTGGCTTTTTTTAATACAGGTACTACTACAGTTTCATCAGGGAGTACGCATTCAGGAAAATGGTCAGAAATCTCGTGGTCTAACTCTACATTAGTTCTTGATTTATATACAATACATAGGTTAGAACCCAAATCACTATCACGTAAATGTTTGTACATGATAGATGGTTCCATTCCTTTCAAATTCAATACCTTTGCGTCTTGGCCCAAAATTGCATTTTTAATCTGACCATTGTCGGCTATCTCTTCTATATTACGTATTGCAGTGATATATGAATTATCTTCTCCGTCCTTCCCCTTAGATTTTCCATTTATAAAATATGGTCTGCTCCGCGACCTCAGTCTGTCGTATTCTATTGTAACACGTTTCAACTCATTTAATGTATCTAATAACGGTCTATATTCCGCACTTGCAGCGGCTAACGCCGCTGCATTACTCTCCTGTTTCGCCATATTCATCTTATCTTTCTTAGCTGCTTTTTCTTCATTTTTACTTTTAATTATAAAGTTTACTGTACTTTTAATTGATTGAACCATCAATTTTTTTAAGCAATACTCTTTTAGTTTCTTGAGTGGTTTGTATTTGGATATTTCTTCATCAGTTGCTAACGATACCGCATACTCTCCAATATAATCATTTATCAACTTCATATGGCCACTAATTATACTATTGTTTTTATCGGGGTCAGATAATAAAATATTACTGTGTTCTTCTAATAACTTACTTTCTTTAAGTAGTGGTTTCGAACGATACTGTTTCTTTTGCATGGTAACACTCATTTTTCTTAGATAATCTTTTCTTATGACTGGAATATTTAAATTATCGTTTTCTTTTATTTGATTACATGTATGGTGAGCATATGCAAATTCCATTAAATATACCTTTAATAATGCAATAAACACATCAAGGTCGACGGGCTTGGAAACCATTGACATACTTGTTATAAATGGCTTTAAAGTCCCATCAATGAGACTCTTAATTTTATTGACAGGATTGTCATTCATATGACTACGTATCCAATTGCCTGGAGTACAATTTATGTGGTTATATAATTTTTTAATCGAAGCTAAGTTTCCACTTACATACGTCTGCCATTCTTTTAGTAAGTCTGGATATGTTTCATTAATATTAGGAACCTTTGTATAGAACTCAAGACTAGCTAATTTGTGTTCCATTTCAGGACTAGTGGTTCCATTACTAACTAAAGGTCCTCCACATAAATAACAACACAATTGTTTTGCCCATGCTGATCGTGTAGCTATAGTACCTTTACCACTGCTCCATACGTTTATAAATTGGTTGTCTGCGTTTCCTGAAAATCGTTCCCCTTGGTCTCTGAATTTTTGATCCTTTCCACTCTGTATATGGTGTTGCCTCGTGAAATCATTTTTTAACATACCGGCTATTATATTTTGTATTTGTTTGTTTCTGTCTGAAGCTTCAACTAATGTATTACTTCTAGATCCTGTCAGCGTTTCATGCTGCAATATCATAGTAGTTCCTTTTGATACCTCTGATACAGCAATACTATTGTCATCACTAGCGTCTACGTTAATCTTTTCTGGATCAAGTACTGCTTCCAACTGTTCTGAAGAAATCTCTTCATTCCCTACTAACTTATTTAATTTGTCAGATAAATCTTTTAGGGTTTTTTTAATCTTTTCATCTTCAATATCACCGATAGTGTCAATATATCCAACTACATTGTTTATATTACCAATCAACTCTATGACTGCAGAAGGAGTGGCAGGAGTGGAATCTTCTACTTCTATATCTTCGTATTCAAACCCCAACCCAACCACTGCCCCCGTACTAGACGATCCCGTCGCACCCTCCACACCAAAAAGTGACGAAAGTGACGTACGATTACTAAACGCGTCTTGTTTATGTCTAATATCTATAGATTGATTCTTAAGTAGGTTGGTAAGATAGATTCCAAGCTCATCTTTGGTTGCATCTTTTACCTTATCCACAAGTTGTTGTATATTTGGTCCAAGTTCTTGCTCTGGCGACCCCTTCTGTGACTGTGTCAGTGGTGAGATTACGTCCTCATAACCAGAAGGTGATACGTCTGTTCCAGTGAGATTGTGCCTACGGTCTGGCGAGTAACCCGATGTACTCATGATATATATATATACATATGATGATATTATATTTACCATTCCACCATGCTCTGTCGATAAGGCGTTCGTTGGATAAATCGTAGTATAGTCTCTCTATATTACGATTGCTAAATGCGTCTATCTGCGCCTTTTATGCGTCTTACGCTTCTTGTTTTTGCGCGTCTTGCGCCTTCTGCGCGCCGTGCGCTTCTTGCGCGTCCGTCTGCGGCGGCCGCCGTCGATCGGCGTGTGCGACCGTGAGAACGGGCTTCTCCGACTGACTGGAGATCGCGTCGGGCTTCGGGAATGCATAAGAAGCCTGTATAGCATACTCGTTCGCATACTATTATCCCCTTGTCCAAGAATTGCACCGATCTCGGCATCGGTACTAGTATCGATGTGTGCGTCGGCCAAATCGTCCGGAAAAGGAATCACTTGCTCCTTCAGAATCAGGTACTTTCCAACCCTGTCTTCTATGTTAAAAGTCTGCTCACCATTCCTCACAAAAAACGTATCACCCACCCTCTTGGGACCCATATGGACCCTCACTATCTTGAACATATACTCTATGGTGTTACCCTCCACAAACTCCGCCTCGTAGGACTCGTGTTGACCCCCTACCACAAGAGGGAAAATCACCGAGTACTCCTCCGTCATCTCCAGTTCCACTAATGGAACATCTATTAATTCCGGCATCGTTATACTATACGCACATTATATTTATCTAACTATATATATATATCAGGTATTTCACTACACCTAATTATGATAACACCAACGACATACACATGTGAAACTATACTCAATGAACCCCAACCCAATTATAAATTACGTTTTAAACACGGAGACTCTTATTATGTAATTACACCCCCACCTGATGGGATGGGACCTATAATTGAGGCTCAATATACTGGTCTAGGTTTAGATACATTTCAACTAAGCGAATTAGCTGGCGCTAGCAATGGTGTATACACATGGCTATTATATGATATTAATAACGAAACTAATATTGTAGTAAAACGAGCTCTGAGTGTAAGTGAAATAGGAACAAAACATTTAGACATCTTAAAAGATATATGTAAAAATAAGCAATTGAGTACAGATACCAATCCCGAATCAATAAACGTTTATTGCGCAGGTGAAATAAAAATGACAAAAACAGAAACGGCATCGGGGGTATTTCACATAAAATACACTATAAATGTATTATCTGGTTCATATTCAAACGACGTGATAAATCCAACAGATATCTCCAACGAGTTTGAATATTGGTTAAGCAATCTTTTTGTAGCCAAATCTGAAGTTAATAACAACGTACACCTTGAAGTCATTATTGACAAAAGTATTAAGACTCTTATAAATCATGAAGAAATGGATTACAGTGGCAATTTCGATAATTATATAGAAAATTTACTGCGTAATGTTAGAGGTCTAGAGGTATATAAGTTTGATGCGCATAAGCACAAAGATTTATTTGAGCGTTCAGGTCCTAGGTATCCAGATATTTGGCAAGCCAAAAAACAACATATTCGTAATATGTATGCATATTTAATACGTACCGCGGAAAGATCTTTACATCACAATCAGGAGTTATTAGCTAGAGCGTTAGAAGACCTAGTCGAGAAGGAAGACGCAGAGTTAGATGAACTTAACCAACAATTTCCAATTATAGATATGGATGGGATGGGCGAATATAAACTTGTGTTGAATGACCCACCACTCTCATATGGCGGAAAATCATTCAAAAAAAAACACCGGACATCCAAAAGACGTCGTAAATCCAAAAAGCAACGTAAATCCAAAAAGCAACGTAAATCCAAAAGACATCGTAAATACAAAATCCAAAAACATTGATATATGATAAATCAGTTCAACATCTTTATCAGATATCTTCTTGCAATAGCCTATCACCACAATGGTATAAAACAATTGGTGCGATATAGTACATCAGCCCATCATGCCCTCGCACCGCATCCCCAAAGAACTGGTGAATATCATACTAAAATACGACGGTCGGTTCAACTACCGGTACAAGCGGGGTCAATGGATGGCAGGGACGTACTCCACCGCGATTCATCCACACGATGCACGCATAACCATGTTATCCCCCATAATCGACAAGAAAATCGCCATCATGAAGAATACGACCACGTCGCCGGTCGACACCAGTTTCTATTTCGAGTTCGACGCCCACCCCGGCATGACCCTGTGCTACGACTTCGGTTGGACCGAGAAAAATGTTCTCGAGATATGCTTTGTCAACCTGACAGGCGGCTTCCTGGGGAGCGACCAGATACGCACCTATATATGACCACTTTGTCGGGATAAATCGTACTATAGTCACTCTATATTACGATTTTCTAACTTGTTATTTTGCTTCCACTACCAAATCCGGATACTTTGCGGACACCTTCGCTGCCAAACGCGCCACCTGCAAAGACATATCGAAGTCCTCGGGCAAGACCATCTTCACGTTCATGCGCGTTCCGTCTTCGCGTCTTCGCTCGTACACCAGATGCGGCTTGCCGCGGGCGTTGGACAACGAGTAGTACTTCGGGAGCGCGGGCTCTTTTTCTTGGTAAGTGCCTGCGTCCAAGGCTTCGACTATGCTTATGGCTTGGGCGAGTTTCTCCTCGTTGGATACTTTTTCCGACTTGGAGGAATACAGGTACCGTTTGCCAAGAGCGGTGAGGAATGGGTGTCCTTCCACGACGAAGTATGTGCGGGTCTTTCCGGTTGTGCCGTATGCTTCGGTTCTTGGAGATACGTATTTGATAAGCATATCATGCGTAATCCCTTCGGGAAAGGGTTGTGCATTTTTATTTCTTGCTCGTTTCGTCCCTTCTTTAATTCCGGTTTGGTTGGCTCGCTGAACTTCTTGGGACACGACACGTAAGTTATCATATGTATTATTCAGTGGGTCTTGATCAATGTGGTCAACGCTAACTGTTTTTGTGCCTTTACCGTTCCCGAAGCAGCCTGTTATAATTTGATGGATATATAAATTATTATTACCCAAAATGTAGCCAGATTTCTGATATGTCCATACTATTTTATTGGCATGTTTCTTTTCATGGTCTAATATTTTTTCATAGGATATGGGACAGAGTTTGCATAGTTTATCTTGATTGCACAACATTAAGTATTGCGTTTCATCATTACTGGTTTTAATTTCACACATATAATTCTTAGTTTCTCCAGCATAACGTCCTCGTGTAACTAAGATTTCATTGTTCAAATATTTTACCACATTATAATTTTGGGTCAACTTGTAAAAACTAGGTTTTGTGAAACATATATTTGTACTGCGTATATCTGCATTGTCGTCGTTTTTGTAAGTATATAACTCTGTATGTGGATTAACCCCATGAAAAAACTCTAACAGTGATATGCGTTTATAATTTACCCCATACGTAGGGGTGGTGTCATTTGGTTTGTGAAATACAAACCTTTTGGAACAGTTTATCAACTTTTCCAATTGTCTAGTATCAATAATAAATACTGCTTTTGTTGGGTATTCTACCCTCCACATATCATTTTCAATAAATGAATAGATGGGGCGAATGTAAGTTCCGTCGCTAATTGTGGTAAGGGTGGAAGTGGCAGACATGTTGTCCGAAGGATCACTCATATTATAATGTATATAATATGAATCTCTTTAAATAGATATTAAAGCAATTATATATCTAAGAATATAATTCAACTTAATTTGAGTACGCGAGACCACCCATACCACTCATGACACGAAGGACATTGTAGTTAGTGGCATAGACACGAACCTTGGCGGTGAGGCTGTCCTTGACACATGCGTTGGAAAGGACCAATTGAAGGGTGGCGTTGTCAATACGGGAGAAATTGCAAGTGCCAGAAGGTTGGTGTTCCTCAGGGCGAAGAGCAAAGGAGAAAAGGTTGATACCAGTGTCGGGGTGACGGGTATGGGATTGGTAGGGTTGGACGACGTCGAAGTAAGAGCCCTCACGCTCGGAGAAGCGATCTTGGCCGTTAAGTTGAAGCTTGGCAACAACGACGGGGTTTTGTCCCCAGCAATGCATGTCGAGGGAAGTCTCGGCCATGACGAATGAGCCAGCGTCGGAGACGGCGGATTGTGCGGCGATGGAGAAATCGACGGCGGTGGCGTCACCGGTCTGTGTGGCACCAGCGGCACTGGGGTCAGCGAACGCGTTGTCCTTGATGAATCCATCGGCACCGTCGACGGCGGCGGCGGAACCAAAGGCGTGAAGGGCGTTGGGAAGGGCGTCGATGGCGTCAGTGTAGTTGAAAGGTTGGGCACCGAGGACCTTGTTAAGGGCGGTGTCGCAGATCATAGAACTGCAGTAATCAACGTTGGCGTCGGGTTGGACGACCCAGATGAGCTCCTTACATGGGTGATTGAAGTTGAGCTTGATCTTGTTGGATGAGGAACCAACAGACTCGTCTCCAGTGAATTGGAGTTGAGTGATGAGGTACTCGTGTGGGTTCTGTGCGAATCTGCGGCGTTCATCGGAGTCGAGGAAGACGTAGTCAACATAGAGGGATGCGGCAACCAAAGATTGGTTGTATGCGATGGTGGCGGTCTTGGCGGTGGCGGTGGCTCCGGTGTCGCATGCGAGCGCGGAGACAGCCCAAAGACATTCGTCGATGGGGCGCAAGTCCAAGTTGATCTTGACCTCGTGGTATTGGAGGGCGATCAAAGGAAGAGCAAGACCGGGGTTAGTGCAGTACCAGAATTGGAGGGGCACGTAGAGGGTGGTCTCAGGAAGGGCGTTGCGGGGAGCGCAGACCTGGCGGGGACCGTTGGTGTCACATGGACCATCGATGTCAGCGAACTGAGGATCGGTGATGAAAGTGAGTTGGGTGGTGTTACCGACCATCTTGAAGTAACCTTTCTGTTGGTCGGCAGTCATGGTGAGTTGGTTCCAGATATGCATCCAGTCGCCATATTGACGGTCAATGCGTTGTCCTCCAATCTCGACCTCAACTTGAGAGATGAGTTGCTCTCCAGGGAAATCCAACCAACGAGCAAACACGGTGTTGGAACCGGCAGCGCTCATGTTCTGGTTGATCTCAGGCAAGGTCACTTGTAAGTAGGTGCGGTATGCAAGATCACCGTTGCGGCTGATAGTACAGGTCACACGGCGGCCAAAATCGGCTTGACCATTGAAGGTCTGTTCGATGGATTCAATGGCAAAGTTGGTATACCTGCGATAGGTAACCTTCCAGAAGGTAATCTGAGGATTACCAGTCAAGTAAACGTCTTGTGCGCCGTAGGCTACGAGTTGCATAAGGCCTCCTCCCATGATTATAATAAGGGTAAAGATAAAAAAACGGCGAGAAATGCCTAAATACAACGAGAGTTATATTAGCTGGATTTCGAATTATTAGGCATATTCGTTTTTATGAATGCTTCAAGATAAGCACTTTCAAACACCTCCTTGCGGTTATCGTGCGGTCTTACAAATACATATTTGTCCTTCCTTTTCCGTACCGTCCAACCGTCGTTGACCGCGTTGTAAACGAAAGACATTTTCGCAAAGGTTGGTGCGTCTATCGTGGTCATGTCGTTCGGTGGTAAAGCATGAACTATATCCATTATGTACATTGAGTACACAGCATTTCTCTCTCATTTTTACGATAGGATAATATCTAGAGTATCAAATAATATGTGGTATAACTAGATAGAGTTATTCGAGTATACTTATTACTAGTAGCATTGTCCATTGTATGCCGTCATTTAAGCCAAAAACTGACAAAAAGATCCTCGTAAGCGAGAAGAGCACCATCACGCTCGACGGCAAGCATTCGGAAAAAATAACAGGATTTTCAAAGGACGAACTCCGGATTCAAGAACTGACCGCGGAACTGCGGGTGGTGAAAGAGAAGCACTCCCGGTGCGCATTGACTGCGATTTCTGGTCAAAGACTGGATCAGCAGTTGGAGCGGGCTGATAGGATAGCTGCGATCAAGGCTGAGATACGACGCTTAAAGCAAACCAAGTCGGACTATTTCCTAGATAACTCCAAGTACGTGTTTGGATACTTTGAAAACAAGAAAAAGATATCTGATGGTAGCGAGGAGATGGTTCCGAATACAAAGTTGGATGTTTTTTTCAAACTAAACACGGACGCGGAGAATACGATTCGTAGCATGGAGAACAACAACCAGACTATCATTCAGCGGTATTTGTCGAACATCGATACGAATTTCTTGGACGTGGATAAGTATGTGTATGCCACGGACGTGTGCAAGTCTTGTTATAGTGGTGAGTTGATACCTATCGAGGACGAAGGGGTGATGATTTGCAATCTTTGTGGCAGCAGTGTAAGGTATCTGATCGAGAATGACAAACCGTCCTACAAGGAGCCTCCCAAGGAGGTATGTTTCTATGCGTATAAGAAGATCAACCACTTCAAGGAGATTTTGTCCCAGTTTCAGGGCAAAGAGACTACACAGATTCCTGTGGGGGTGATTGAGAACCTAAAACTCCAGATTAAGAAGGAGCGAATTGAACTGACCGATTTGACGTACTACAAGTGCAAGGATCTGTTAAAGAAGCTGGGATACAACAAGTACTACGAGCACATTAATTTCATCAAGAACAAGTTGGGCATCCAACCAGTGCTGATAAGCCAAGAACTGGAGAAGACACTGTGTAACTTTTTCATGGAGATTCAGTACCCGTACGCAAAGCATTGTCCCGATTACCGTGTAAACTTCCTACACTACTACTACGTAGTGTATAAGTTGTTCGAACTTCTCGATCAAATCGATTACTTGGAGCATATACCCATGCTAAAGGATCGTGAAAAGTTGATAGAGCAGGATTCCATTTGGAAAAAGATATGTGATGAGTTGGATTGGGAATTTATTGCTACAGTATAGCAATTCTATCCTGCAGGTGATAATATAAGTATATATGAAATATGGTTGTTCCATATATACATCATTGGGGTTGTTATGTTACTAGATACTCGGATTTAGAGGCCTCCTGGGAATCCGACGAGGTTGGCACCGATACCGAAGCCAGCACCAGAGCGGGTGGTTACACCCATGCTAGGAATGTAGGTATCCAAGATGCTAAACGTGGCGGCGGCAGTCAATGCAAGAAGGCCGATCTCCTCCATGTTCAAGGATCTCTTTGGGATGGCGTATGCCGCGATGGCTACCATGAGACCTTCGACGAGGTACTTAATCACACGCTTAATCAATTCACTTGCGTCGAACATCGTATTATACTTAATGTGGAGAAAATATTTCTCCAACTGTGTATTTATGTGGATATTTGCTAAATATAACGAAATTGATGATATATAATTAAACAATGGTTCGAACTTAGACACACCTTGTTCTGTAATACATAATGTCGTCTGATAGTTCTTCTACCTCTACCGCTTTTCCCAGAAAATTACAGGAAGATGGAACACCAAATACAAAATACGTCGATGTGCTGGATGAAGACAAGCCAATTGCGAACCAGAAGTTTACCTGCGTGTCGTTTGTCTCCCCTGAAAGCACTCTAAGGAGTAAAAACCTCTTCTTCTTCGAGAAGTTTTTGAAGGAGTATGAGTTATCCAAGTCCATGGAAAAGTATCATCAGTTTTTGAACTTTTTGGCGTTCAAGTATAACCTTTCAACTGAGACCCTCATTGAGGATTTTAAAGGGTTTGCTAAGGACGAGATTGACACCTTGAAAGATACCACAGTGGATGCCGACTACAAAAACTTTGTGGATGCCAAGGAGGATCAACTGGACGCCGAGTTCTTGCGAGCGCACAACTTCCAGACATCTGTGCGAGGGCTAAAGGTACGCGGGGTGTACCCAACTCTCGAAGAGGCAGAACTTCGGTGTAAGATGTTACGCGAAATGGATCCCAATCACGACGTGTATGTAGGGCCAATCGGCATGTGGATGCCATGGGAACCCGATGCCTACAAGACGGGGCGCGTAGAATACCTAGAGGACGAGTTGAACAAACTCATGCAGGAGAAGGTCAAGAATCAGGATTTTGCCAAGATGGCGTTCGAGAAGCGCGTAAAGGACACCAAGAAAGAGGCCATTCGCGACAATGTGGAGAAGGCAGAGTTACACAACACGACTCTTACACAGGATGTGGATGAAGACGGTAATCTCATCTCCATTGGTGGTATCAGTAGTCAAGAAACTGCACTAGGTGGGTCAACGGAAGAGGTGTCTGTGGGCGACATTCGGTCCGAACTTTTCGAAGGTGATAACGTGGTGACCGATATAAATACGGACCGCGGACTGTCTAGTCTTACGAGCCTGTCTGGCGGCGGTGCTGGGACAGATTCGCCTGGCGGCGTATAGGCAAATAGTTGATGCAACAGCGTCACAAATGAATAATATATGATACAGTGTGTGTTCTACACGATATCATATTGATTGATAGAATATTGGTTACCATTTGCTCTTTTTCACGTTTATGGTCTGGCCTGCGCCGCGCTTTTTGTTCGCTCCAGGGTCGTACTGTTCGTCCTCGTCGTCCGACCCCATGTTCTTGGATAGATCCCAGAACTCCTTCGATCCTAGACGAAAGTCGTTGTGCGAGTCGGCCTTGTACCAGAACACCTGATCACTGAGCTTGTTCGACTTGGAGTTATTGTTGATTACGAGGCACTCGTAGTTCTCCGTGCACTGGTCCATCACCTGACAAAACGACTCGAGCGTGGGAAACATGCCGGCATAATTCTCGTAAATGCGCTTACGGTTTGCGATGTACGGCTCTCGCAGAATAAATACAAAATCGATATTGGTACGCAGCGTCGGTGGGATACCAAGTGGATACTGCATGGTGATGATGAGCATGATCTTCCAATGTCGCCCATTCATAAAGAGAAGCCGCATCAGTTTATCACGAGACCATGAAGCGTCATAAAGACAATCGTCTAGTATAACAAATGTTCGTGGATCAATTGTAGTTCGTCGCCTTGTCTCAAGTTCCTTTTTTATTTGTTTTAGGACTCCTTTTTGCCGCTTAAGTATATTTTCAATGATGCCTGAACTATATTCCGTATGGATGAAGAGTCGCGGTACGAGCTTCCCATAGAACCCGTTACCCTCCTCTGTTCCGGCGATGACGACCCCGATGGGGATGTCTTGGTGATAATATAGCAGATCGCGAACTAAGAAACTCTTTCCTGTGTCTCTGCGTCCAATGAGAACGCATACGGGTCCCTTGGACTCGTCTGCTTTAAAACTAATGGTTTTCATGCTAAATTTTTTGAGTTCGAGCGTCATCTACTACTACGTGGGTATAGTATACCGCGTCTATTCTAATTGTTTGTATCGAACGCGCAGTATTCGGGACAACTCAACTGGTAAAGCGTTTATACGCGCAGTTATATATGTCAATAGGTGATAATGAGCGCCTGTCCCGAAACTCTCTGTCGAGTTAACTATACCAAGCGACGAAACATTGACCTTTTCAACCAACTTAAGGAAGAAAATGGCATGGACATGGAATACATCCAGAATTATATTCCAATATACACCAGGTTTTTCGACATGAACTCGACGAACTGTGAATACGTGAACATGCATAATCCGCTACATGTGAATCGAGTTATTGAGAAAGAGACACCAGTGACCTATCGGGTCGAACTGTGTAGCGCGGATGGCAACAAAACGCAGAAGGCACAGGTGTTCTGTAAAATCATTCCATTAACCGACCCGTACAAGTTTTTAACGGGCAAGACCTTTCATGATAGTGATATTTTCAACCTGCCTACATATACCGACGCGCACGCGTCCAGCCCCTGTCTGGTCGATGTGAACAACAACGCTTACGTGGACGGCATGTTCACCCACTTTACATCCCTTCTCCAGAACCACACCACCTTTGTGCATGGAGTGGCCTACTATGGCGCATTTACGGGCGTGAAGCGCAACCTGGCTGTAAATATTTACGACGATCTAGAGTACCTACACGAATCATCCTTTTTCAACGCGCACAAAAACGTCGACTTCCAGGTGGAGGACTACTCGCTCTTCATCAACGACATTATCGAAACGGGAACGGCGCGAAGCGGGCGCATGCCCCCCATCTCCATCGCACCGCTAATAGAGTCGTTGGGAGATACCGACATGAATACCAATGTGGAACATGCTGCATCGGACATCGGTGATATAGCGTACGAGGGTCTTTTCGAGGTATCGGAAGACACTGTCCCCACCACGGTTCTATCGCTGGCAGATCTGGCAGCGACCGACCTCGAGGTGATCGGGGTAACCATTGGCGACACAGTGCCGACAGAGGGAGGTGCTACTGCAGATATGGTCATTGATGACAACGACTCGTCGTCGAGTTGCTCGTCGCGCACATCGTGCACCTCTGACGGCGACAGCGACGAAGATGGGGCAGAGACGAGCGACGATTGGAGCGACGAGTCGGGGTCCGACGACGAGGATCCGATTGTGCTGGCCACCATCCCCCGGTTCCCAGTGGAGGTCATCTTCATGGAGAAGATGGATTACACTCTGGACGCACTCATGATTCGCGAAGAGTTGTCCGACAATGAATGGTTTAGTATTTTCATGCAGGTGATCATGACGCTACTCACATACCAGAGAGTGTTTTCATTTACCCACAACGATCTGCACAGTAGCAACATCATGTTCTCCGAGACCAAGAAAGCCTTCCTCTTTTACAAATTCGGAAACTCGTACTACAAGGTACCCACGTTTGGTCGCATTGCAAAAATCATCGATTTTGGGCGCAGTATTTACACGTACAACGAGATGGTCATGTGCAGCGACAGTTTCAAGCCCGGGGCGGACGCATCGACACAGTACAACACCGAACCCTACTACAACACCGACAAGCCACGCATCGACCCGAATTTCAGTTTTGATCTGTGTCGCCTGGCATGCTCGATTTACGACGACATTGAAGATGAGATGGAGTCTGAACCAGACAACCGCGTGATGGGCATCGTCAAGGAGTGGTGTATGGACGACTCAGGCCGCAATGTGTTGTACAAATCGAATGGCGATGAGCGGTACCCATCGTTCAAATTGTACAAGATGATTGCGCGCCACGTACATCGGCACACGCCCGAGGCGCAACTGCACCGCCCTGAGTTTTCGCAATATGTCGTGAAAAAGAAGGACATTGCGTCAAAGTACATGGGACACGTGATGGACATCGACAAATTTCCCGTTCTGAAGGGGCGGATTGAACCAGTCGACGCCGACGAACTGTCTGTCTAGATCAAAGACACGAAGAATTGAAATGCTATGGTGAATGGACGTCCCAGCATACAAAAACAGAACTACCGATATGAGTATAATATATAGGTATGGAACTAGTCTGGAAAGAAACAGTCATCCCCCTGGTAGTCGGGTGTACGATCCATGCGACATGTGCGACGCAAACAACATTACCGAGAGTTGTAACAAATGTTGTCGCGGCGTGTGCAACGACAACATTTGTAGTTTGAAATTCCCCGATCGAGGTGAAACGACCTTTATCGTGTGCGCAACGTGCGTCGAAGAGATCGACAAAAAACTGATCCCGTTGATCGACCTGGGGAAGTTGAAACTGTTGAAAAAACATATCAGAACCAACCACATGTCGCGGTCGCCAAGGTCCTCGTCGTTCTCATCTACCTCGACCATATCGTCAAACGAAGGGTCGATCTATGGCGGATTGACTATGGGTAGTAGGTAGGTAATAGTGTATGGACCCTAATTGGGTCCATACAGTATAGTTAGTAGTAGGCGATTAGACATGTATATTGCTACATATTGTATATTTCTCATGAAACAATTGGGGATTACACCATGCACATTAAAACGCCGGCTTGTCAGTGAACACTTGTGTCGGGGCGCCGTCGCCGCCACCAGTCATAGAACCCACTTTGTCGCCTATCTGCCCCATGAGCGGATTGAACTGGTCATATAGCGCCATTCCAGCAAGGACGCTGCTGAACACCATTGCACTTCGCTTCACAATGGCCTTGATGTCGGGGCGCTCCTTTTGAACCATCTTGGCGTCCGCAATTTGAATAATAACATACACCACGACGGTGATACTTGCCATTAAAAACGTGTTCATTTATCTAGTTTGGTATAAACTTATCTCAGAAACAACGCATTCGCTAGGTCGGCGGAGCAACCTGCATTCACTAGGTCGGCGGAGCAACCTGCATTCACTAGGTCGGCGAGTTCTTCCTATTCCAACACCTCGATGTCGCCGAGCAGGGGTGGGAGAATATTGATTCGAGGTTCTGGAAGTATGGTCTGAACATCCATGTCGTCAAGTTTAATGTTATTGTTTGAAATAACGAGTTTATCAGAACCATAATCGTCGTCGTCGTCGTCGGCGTCGGCGGCAATCGCAGCCGCGTGACGGGTGTCGCTGATCTCCTGCAGACGCGAAATGGTCTTAGGAGCTTCTATCTGAAACTCATTTTGGTTTACATCTACCGCATTATCAATGTCGTTAAAGGACAGCGTGATGGGATTTGTCTGGGATTGGGGGGTTGTCACAGCAGACGTGTTGGGGGTAGGTGGTGGTACATTGGACATGTCGATCATTTCTGTTGTGATGGGGTCAGGCACAGATATGGGAACAGGTTCAGGAACGGGAGTGATATCCTCTTCCTTCACCTCCTCAGTAATGTCCTCCTCCGTTGTTTCGTCCATGTAGCACTTGAGGATTGTTTCGACAGGAATACTGTCACGGATCGTGTTGAGGATGCACTCCTGGACGATCATCTCAATCTCGCGATTGTTCTTCTGTTTCTGCAGCGGTTGCACGTCGATGTCGAAGAGGTACACGTTTCGGTATATTTGGCGGGCTGAGTTGATATAGGCCTTGTGTACAAAGTCGTTCACGCCCATCACGTTGAGATCCACCTTCTTCTGCTTTTGTCCGACACGCACCGCGGTCAAGATTTTTAACTGGATTACGTGAATACATGTGATCAAGTCTTCGAGGTAGTTGCAACCACTCTTTTCGATGATCCGCTGCGTCTCGGTATTCACAATATCACTGTTCCACTTGGGAATGCGCGCGATCAGGTTTTGGAAGGTCATCAGATATTTGTCCATCTCACCATTTTCGCGACACAGAGTAACACTATCTTCCAATATTGACCTAAACCCATCGATGACGTGCGGTGCGAGAATGGTGAGCAATCGCGCAGCCCACTCGTTCTTTGACTCATGAAGTCCACTTACTGTGAAATCATCCATTTACATAAGTAGGATATTTTCTAAACTGTCGGTTAAACGTAAAAACAGCGCGTGCAGCAAGAAAAACATGGACATCGACTCACTTCGGAACTCTCGTTTCACCTCGTTGTACCGAAACATCGCCGTATGCTTTTTGTAAGTATCAATATAAAACGCGTGTTTACCCTCGATTACGGATACGATGTTGGCAGCACAGAATGCGTTGTCGTAGAGCGCTTCTGCGCATATTCGAATGTTGTCGGTTGTCGGATCCTTACTCAATTCGGTCAGGAAGCGTCGTAACTGTGCCTGACGCGAGGTGTCGTTCCGTGTCGGACCAAATACCGCGTCCACGTTGTATTTGTGCAGGTTCATGGGTGCGCCGTTGATGATGGGTCGTGGCACGTAGATCTCGCAGAATCGTGACAGGATCGGTTTCAAAAGCTTATACTTATCTTCAACAACAATGAAGAACCGGGTGGTATGACTAAACACCTCGATACATCGGCGCAGTGCCGACTGCGCGTCGATCGTGAGCTTGTCGGCGTTCATGAGGATTATGCTCTTGAACAGATGCCCCCCTCGCGTGTTGATGTGGGTCTTTGCAAAGTGCTTCAAATCTTCGCGTATGAATTTGATCCCCTTTCCCTGCGCGCAATTCACCCGCATGACGTAGTCCTTGATGGTCTGCTTGTCGGCGTGATAGATATTGGAGATGAAATTGGCCATGATTGTCCGTTTTCCCGATCCCGATGCCCCATGGAAAATGATATGAGGAATGGTATGGGTTTCTATAAAACTGTTCAGTCTATTGGTGATGTCCTGATGCAGTTCCATGGTTCTCTCTAGTGATGGTGTATACTATTTGGTATGCACCATTTATATGTTATTATGTAGTAAGTTACTTTCTGTGCGTTTTTCTTTTGGGTTTTCTCTTGGGGGTTCTTCTAGCCTTCTTAGATTTTCTAACACGTTTCCCCTTTCTCGTCTTTCTCGTATTTCTTCTTTTTTGGTGCTTTTTGGTGCCGCGTCGCTTACTCGAACCACCCAACTCTAAATGAAATTGCAGTTCATCCTCATCAGCCTTTGCAGCAGCTGTAGCAGCTGCTGCAGCTGCTGCAGCTGCTGCGCGGGTTCTATTCTCTTTCTGATCGTCCACCTGTTTAACCCATTCTGCATGGGTCGGTGGCTGAAAAAGCGGTTTGCGAGGCCTTTTCAGTTTCAATTGCGGCGGGGGGTGCATCATACTTGACATATCGTATTATATAGTATACCATAGATTAAAAACCCATCTCATCGTCGTCGTCGGAGCGCATCACGTCATCGAGCGGGATAAACCAGTCGGTCTCATCCAGATAATTGAGAACGTAGGCGGCGAACTGTTTTCCATGCGTCCACGCATCTGCGCCTAAACGCATCGCATTATAGATGTCTACTTGCATTTTGTAGTACTTCCAGATTTAATTCTTTTGGGGAATACGCCGCTGCTAAAAACAATCATCACTCTATATTATCGTCTTTTTGCTTTTTTATTTGATTTTTCGTTTCTATGTAGTTTTCTATCAAATAAGGAATACCATTTTGTTCTTCATCCTCTGGTGTCATTTCTTCTGCCAGTTGAAGTTCTTTGTTTGTAGCAAGATCAAGTTCAATATTAATATCTGGGTGTTCTAATAATAATTCAACCATGTTTATATCTTCAGATCTAATTGCGTGTATAAGTGGTGTATCACCCTTGTTATTCTCTTTGTTTATATCAGCGCCCTTTTCAAGTAATAATTCAACGACATCATATTTTGCATTTATCACTGCTGTTGAAAGAGCCGTAGTATTATTATTATCGTAATCGGCTGTTATATTTACATCAATACCTTTTTCAAGCAATAAATTAACCATTCTTGCATTTCCATGTCCTGATGCAACTAATAAAAACCACACTCCATTGTCGTTTCTCATATTTACATCAGCACCTTCCTTAAATGCTTCTTCAACCTTTTTATAATTATTTTTATAAACGCCGTCCCATAATTTCGCGCTGGGGTTTTCATAATAATGTACTTCCTTATTTCGTTCATAATATAACTTCTGTGGTTTAGAATATGTATCTATCTGGCGTTTTAACTCCATATTTTCTATTTTCAGTTTTTCGTTTTCAACCAGTATATCATCTATATTCATATCTAATATATTAATATAAATATTTTTAAACCCTTGAAGATTTAAAACGCCGTTTTTTCAATATATTTATTCGTAGTATATATACTGAATGCCCTCACATAAAAGCGAAGATTATAAGATTACAGCAGTTAAGTTTCATTTAGAAAACGAGAGTTCCTTTGTAAATAGTGATGTTGAAAGTGGTTTAGATGTGAAGAAGTTTGCTGAAAACAGCGAAGAGTATTGGAGGGAACTTTTCAATATCAATCGGTATGAAACGAAAAACAAGAGGTTTGGATTTACAATTTTAACAGACGGAAAAAGTATTGTATTACAGATGAGAAAACCGAAACAACCTGATACACATGTTCGTGACTACACAGAGCAACAATACGATAATTTTATCGGCGTCGATCCGGGCGTGAGGGAGTTGATTACCTCGTATGATACAAACGATAAAATCATTCAAGTATCAACAAAGGAATATCGTCATAAAAGCAAAATGATATATGCCTGTAAAAAACGTGTAAGTTGGTATAAAAGGTGGGACCATTATGAGGATTGGAAACTCATACCAACCATAAAAACCAGCAAAACAAGTGTAATGAAGGAATATTTCAAATATGTATTTCCACGAATGCGAACCTTTACGGAGTTTCATAAAGAAAAAGGGTTTCGTAATTTGAACTTCACTTCCTATTGTAGAAGCAAAGCAACCTTAGCAAAAATATGCGAACGCATAGGAGGAGGTAAAAATGTGAAAACATTAGTAGGTTTCGGTGATTTCTCACAACAACACGGTTTAGTAAAATCGCACCCAACCACACCTATTTTACGATTGAAGCGAGAACTTCGTAAGTATTGTAGGGTAGTTGGAATAGATGAATATAATACAAGCAAAACGTGTTCTTCGTGTAGAAATCCTATTGAGTTATATAGAAATCGTATTCGTAGGAAAAAGAAGGGTGTTTTAGAACCCATAGCAAGAATGTCTAATATCCATAGTGTAATCCGTTGTAAAACCAACGAGTGTAAATTATGCTGTTTGGATAGAGACATCAATGCTTCAAAGAACATATTAGGGTTGCTTCTCAATCAGTATGGAGGAGAAGAAAGACCCGTATGTTTCAAACCAGCAAAAATTGGCGTTATACCTCGCAAGAGTGATAAGCGTCCAAAGGCGTGCGATTCGCCATTACAACCTTGTTGATTTATTTTTTTGCCGTGAAAACCGGCGTTTTAAATCTTCAAGGGTGTAACCCAAATAGTCGGCATTTGAAAATTAAAAAGGTGTAAAAATTAGAGATAGAGAGAACACCTACATGTTCCCTGCGGAAGTCAGGCTGTGCGTGTATGGGTTCGACTTGAACGCGGTCAGGAGATCGGGCGCCATGCGTTCGATGGCCACGTTCTGCTGGTAGCCCTGGGGTTCGGTGAATTTCCCGTACATGTCCTTGGACATGGACTGGGAAGGCATGTTCGAAGGCGCCCACATGCGGTTGTTGTCGCGGTCGTGTTCGTTCTTGGCGATGGAGACGTTCATGCTCCCATTGAACACTTGGGTGTTACCATGGTTCGTGCGACCTACGATGGACTTCTCCTTGGACTCGTTGTTCACCTGGTTGTACGCGGCGCCGTAGTTCTGCGCTCCGTGCTTGGTTCCCGCGCCACCCACACCGTTCATCGCGTTCTGGTTGGTGGTGTCACGTTGGTTGGGAACAGGTTGATGTTGTGTAACAAGGTATGCATCTCCAGATTGGTTTTGAATATAGGTATCGGGAGAGAACATAGTGGTCTCCTTGGTGGTGGTGGGGAGGACATCGTTGGGATCCACAATGGGGGCGTGCGCCACTCTGGAGCCGGCGTCACCGTAGACGCGTATGTTGTCAATGACCTCCTGTTTCTTGGTGGGTCTAAACATGTCGGTCAGGGGAGAGATGACCGCCCCGATCGCGGTGCTTAGCCCGCTGCCAAAGGTTCGTGCCGTGCCGGCGTCGTCGCCGATAGACCGGTTTGTGTTGACGTTGTTGTAAGTCTTCTTTATCCGAGTGGTGTCTGTGCCTCTGGTGGGACCAGTAAGGTTTGTGAGTGGTTGTCCAGGTAATTGCGTGCGCGTGGACGCCTCATAGTTGCCAGGAAGGTACGCGGCCGTGCGCTCGCCCGCGGGCGCGGCGATGCCCGCGTAAGACTGGCTCGTCATGCGCGCCGTGTCGTGCACCTCCTGTTGCGATCTCGCCGTGGGCGCCTTCTCTTCGCCAGTGGTCTTGAGCCACCTGTCCTGCGTCTGCACGAAGTATGTGTCGGGTTTGTGTTGCTCCATCTTGCCCATGATGCCAGTGTTCTTGATAATAGAATTCGCGGGACCCTGGTGTCCGGCCAGCGAGTACTCCATCTTGGGGTTCGTCGCGGCGCGGAGTTCGTTCACCGTCTTGGGCATGTACTTGTCGCGCGACTCCATGCCCGAGTTGAATCCGCCCTGACCAGAGGTGTTGTAGCCGCCGTTGAGCGCTGGTGCGACCATCTCACTCTCAAAGGGTTTGACATTGTTGCGGGTCATTCCTGGGGTGGTGCGAGACTGCATGAAGTCAGTCACATTGGGTGCCCCGGACGCCCATTGCACGTTGTCTTCGGGCTTGAACAGTGGTGCCTGCTCCACCTTCTTGGTAGCCGCCGACCCGCCGCCCGTCATGTTGTCCAGCATGGATTCGCTGTGCTGTCCCTCCATGGTCTGTTGGGTTGTGCGGCCGCCATAGAAAGGCGTCATGTTGTTGTGCTTGAAGTTACTATTGTCCACGTAATTGCCTGTGAGGGAATGTGTCTGGCGCACCGTGTTGCTGGTGGGCGTTCCGCGAATACTCTCCTGATAATAGTTGTTCTGATCGAAGTAGTTCGCCGCAGCGGTGTTCGAAGACGTGTGCGCGTGCGTGGCGTACTGGTCGGACTTTCGCTGCTGCAGGTCTGCACCGCGCTGCTGCTGTTGGGGGACGGGGAACGAGTCGGGGGCTGATCCGGGTACGCCGTTGCCGCGGTTCATGTTCGTGTACCCCTCATTCCTGTTGCCAGTCTTCACTAAAGGGTTTTGCTTTGTCTTTGTTTTCTCGGAGTCTCCTCCCATTGAGTACGCCAAGCCGCCGAGGGCGATCATAGGGATAATGGTTTCCATGTATATATACTGTATAAGTAGATTAATATGTGGCAAATCTACTTATTCTAGGGACAGGATGTGATCCATTTACTTGGGGTTGGTCGGTGGAACAACCTGCTGTCGCTGGGACGGCGCGTGCGCGGGAAGAAGAAACTGTGTGGTCAGTGGCTCGCGCATCTTCGTGGGCGTATAGTGGTCCTTCTCCAGGATGCGCGTGCTCACGTTGGTGCGGAATGGTTGAAAGATGTTCGCTTGCGGATCGAAGAACGTGGGATCTCCGTGCTGCGTAGTCGCTTGGTCGCGTAATTCCCATGCGGGATTGGTGGCTCGTGGCTGGTCGGTGTTGAGCGCGGTGTTCGATGGGAAACTCACGGTCTCGACCGCGGGCGCAGATCGGTTGTACTCATCCTTGCCTAAACAGTCGCGCCCCAATTGGCGGAGACCTTTGAGTGATCCCTCCAGTGTGACCGAATTGGTCGCCAGATTACCTCCCCACTTTTGGAGGCGAATATGTGGATCCTCCATGTAAGACGGTGCAAGACCGTTGCCAGGTGTGGGATCCTCTAGAGTCGACCTGCA
>JGI24922J38493_100525_pt1 | contig 34015 bp, 32 predicted proteins | sample LinPFosplate10_FD_38493 | JGI IMG/M metagenome (IMG submission 38493)
TCGAGCTCGGTACCCGGGGATCCCACATCAGGGGATGATTTTGTGGAACTGCAAAATTCATATCTATTGTGTTATAAAATATAATTCTATTTTAATTTCACTAAATATGAATTGTGCTATAAAATTGTTTCTTGTAAAAGTTTTATCATTTCTTCTGAATGAATGAGTTTGCGGTTGTTGTATAATATTAATTTAAGATCTCTTTTGAGTTTCGTCAAAAAAACATCGTCATCGCCCTCTTTTTTATCCATAAAAATTTTGAATCTTTCTTCAAGTCGTGGATAATTTTCTTTATGTCGATTCATCCAATCTTGAAGAGTTACTGTATTATCATCAATTACCCGGTCGGCTATATCTGACCACATATGAGCATTCCATCGTTCATCTTCAAACATCATTGCTACCGCAGATTTTAAACAAGAAATATAAATATTCTGATTCTCTGGATGTTTCTTATTAAAGTGTGTTATGGGCACAATTTCTTGAAGACATGACGCAGCATGTGAAAGAGCATTTTTTATTTCTTGATCCTCCAGAATTTCATAATTAGTATCTTTATAATTGAGTCTATTTTGGTCTACATTAATCACAACTTGAACGTTATTATTCATTGTGTTATTAGTTGTAACTGGGGAATGTGGTTCTTTTGTTTGCTCTAAAATATCAATCCTTTTCTCCTGTTCTTCAATTTGTTTATTTAGGGTGTCAACGAGAGCATAAGTTCTTGCATTTGCTTCTTCCTGCTCTTTTTTAGCAAAACATAGTTTTAAATGCTTAGTGAGATTGCGGTTATAAGTATATTTTCGGTCACAAAATTCGCACCGGTATTGAAGAGTGGAGCAAAATGGAGCAGAATGGAGCAGCGATGGAGCAGAATGGAGCAAAATGGAGCAGCCATCAGTGTTAATAAATTCTTGCCTGTTTAAAATTGCATGACCATAATGGTTTAGATTTATGTCTCTAATCACGGGTTTGCATTTTTTTTGACGATTTAAATGAACCCTCATGTCTTTTTTGTAGTTAGTCACATATCCACACCTAAAACAATTATATTGGACCATATTTATATTACCATAATATAAAATTCCCTAAATCAACAAATTCTTAGGGAATTTCTAGGGAATTTCTAGGGAATTTCTAGGGAATTTATTTTATCATTATATATAACATCATGAATGGGTTTGTAAATTATGATAGAATTTATATATTTGTTACCATAAATCCAAAATTCCCTAGATTTTATTTTTTGATTTATGAAAAATGAGGGGGGGGGAGGGTACCCCCAGATTTTCGTTTTAAAAATCCAAATTTTTTTTCATGTTTTTTGCGCTTTTGTGGATTTTTTTAAATAACTGAATTATAATAATGGCATACGTAAAAAATAGATTATATTCGGCGTATGCTTATTCTTTAACACCTCCCCCGCCAACATCATCCACGTCAACTTCAATAAGCACACCTCCGCAAGTTCAATTAAACAATGTAAATATAGGAGAAGACAGTTTAAGTAATGCCACAACTGGTGAGTGGAACACTGCAATAGGAACTTATTCTCTTTTTAAAAACAGTACTGGAACAAGTAATGTTGGTGTTGGAGGAAACTCGTTATTGTTAAACAGTTCGGGTGATTATAACACAGCAATAGGTACGGCATCTTTGTTAAATAATGTACTGGGAGAATTAAACACAGCTGTTGGGTCCAACTGTATGGAAAATAATATATCGGGAACGTCAAACACTTCTGTTGGGGCTCAATCTTTGTATTCACAAACATCGTCAAGTAATAATACAGCAGTTGGATATAAGTGTGCTATTAATGCATCATCAGATAACAACACTGCTTTGGGATCATTATCACTGTTTAATACTGAAAATACTGGTGGGAATGTTGCCGTAGGATATAAATCAGGATATTATAACAAAGGTACAAACAACGTTTTTATAGGAAACAATACTGGACCAGTTAATGGTGATTCTAATAATTATACAAATTCAGTCGCGGTAGGAACTAATGCAGTTATTGATGCATCAAATAAAATTGTGCTTGGAACATCTACTGAACATGTGTATTGTTTTGGTGGGTTGAATACTTCTTACCCAGTTTCTCCCCAACCGAATGTTATTAATATCACAGAACCAACTACTATACCTTCTGATGTATTAAATTATACTGTAATTCAATTGCAACAAAATGGGATGAACGTAATCCTTCCTAGTCCAACATTACGTCCTGGGCTAATATTAAATATTGTTAGTGCAAGCAATATAACAAATAATATTAGCACACCAACAGGTTCTTTTGTGGGATACAATTTTACAACTGCTTCAAATTGGAGCACAAATTCAACAATATGGTCCAATGATACAATTCAAAGTAACGGCACAGATTGGATTTTTATTTCTGGGTCATATTCACTTGAAACTAACGTAGGTCCTCCTGGTCCGGCTGGACCTACTGGTCCAATTGGACCAATTGGAAATACAGGAGCAACGGGTGTAACAGGTGCAACTGGACCTGTTGGTGAAAAGGGGGACACTGGTGATGTTGGTGCAACTGGTCCAATTGGAATAACAGGAGACACAGGACCGACTGGACCTTCTGGCACAAATGGGACCGATGGTGCTACTGGCGCAACTGGACCAAAAGGTGATACTGGGAATGTAGGTGCAACTGGACCTTCTGGTACAAACGGAACTGATGGTGCAACTGGAGCAACTGGAGCAAAAGGTGACACTGGTGATACAGGACCAACTGGTCCTTCTGGTACAAACGGAACTGATGGTGCTATTGGACCAGTAGGTGCAACTGGTGCGACTGGAGCAAAAGGTGATACTGGTGACGTTGGTCCGGCTGGACCTTCTGGTACAAATGGAACCAATGGTGCTACTGGGGCAAAAGGTGATACTGGTGATGTTGGTCCAACTGGACCAACTGGTGCCACAGGAGATACTGGTCCGGCAGGGGCTACTGGTGCTACAGGATCAACTGGTGCTACAGGTGATGTTGGTCCAACTGGACCAACTGGTGCCACAGGAGATACTGGTCCGGCAGGGGCTACTGGTGCTACAGGATCAACTGGTGCTACAGGTCCAGCGGGTGCTGGTGTTGTTGTTTCTGGGTCTGGTAGTAATACGGCAGTCGGAAATAATTCAATAAATTCAATTACGACTGGATTAAATAATAGTGCAGTTGGACTGAGTTCTTTGTTTAATAATACATCAGGTATAAATAACACATCAATCGGTGCGAATACATTATATTTTAATACAACTGGTAGCTATAATACAGCAGAAGGCGTGGATTCTTTAAAAGGCACAACAACTGGTAGTTATAATACGGCAGTTGGGTATAATTCATTGGCAAGCAATACTACTGGTTTTAATAATACAGCAGTAGGAATGTCATCATCGTTTGCAAACATAATTGGTCAAAATAACACATCATTAGGAGCAAACGCATTATATCTTAATACAGGAAATGAAAACACATCAATTGGTTCTAGTTCATTATTAAATAATTCATCCGGAACTGGCAATACGTCAATAGGATATACGGCTGGATATAGTTGCACAACAGGAAATAATAATGTTTGTGTAGGAGTTCAGGCTGGTAGTTCTTTAACAACTGGAACAAACAATATCATAATTGGCTCAGCAGCAGGAATATCAGGAAGTCCGTTTATTGTAACAACACAAGATAACAATATTGTATTGGGTAATGATAATATTGCGAATTTTTATTGCAAAGTTAATTTAATTCAAACATCAGATTTGAGAATGAAAAAAAATATTGAAGATTTTAATGTTGATGCACTTACATATATTAATCAAATGAATCCTGTTTTATTTAATTTTAATTCAGACACAGAATTATCATTAAAACAGACTGGTTTTATTGCGCAAAACATTAAAGAAATTGAAGATAATATGGGATTAAAAAATATTTGTGTTGATACGTCTAACCCCGACAGATACGGACTGAAATCAGATAAAATTGTTGTGATGCTTGTAAAAGCAGTTCAAGAGCAGCAACTGCTTATTGAAGATCTACAAAGACAAATACTTGGAAGGGATGATTAAAAGTTACTTATAAATTTCATACTTAAGTTCCATTTTTATAATTTTTTTGAATCATATTTATATATTTTATTACAAAATATACACCGAAATTGATGGAATAAAATGGAAGATTCTGAAAGACGTTTGGGATGAAATGGGATGAAATGGGATGAATCGTCGTGTTGTATAAATTCACATCTGTTCATTATATCATCCACATAATGGTCTACATTAATGTCTCTTATATTGGGCTCGCATTTTCTTGTCCGATTTAGGTGCAGTCTCATGTTTGTTTTATTTTTAGTTGATAACCCGCACCTAAAACAGTTATAGTATGACATTATTGTATTATATTACATAATAAAAATATTATTTCTTTAACTTATTTGCAAGATTTTGCAAGATTCTGCAAGATTTTTGCAAGATTTTGCAAGATGAATGGAATAAATCTTGCAAATGGAAAATCATTGGTAAAATATAACTATTATGGTCATACTTTTTTTTTAATATAATCATAATTCCTTACTTGTTTTTTATTTTGCAAGATTTTTTTTGGGAAAATGAGGGGGGGGAGCATGTTTTTTTTTGCTTCCTTTTTTATCAAAATTATTTTAGAACTTTTATAAAATATTTTCTTGGAGAAGTTTTATCATTTCTTCCGAATGAATTAGCCTCCTATTATTATACAATATTAGTTTAAGATCTCGTTTAAGTTTCGTCATAAAAAGTTCATCATCGCCTTCTTTTTTATCCATAAAAATCTTGAATTTTTCTTCAAGTCGTGGATGCTTGTCTTTGTGTTTGTTTATCCATTCTTGTAAAGTTACGGTGCTATCGTCAATTACTCGGTCTGCTATATCCGACCACATGTGAGCATTCCACCGTTCATCTTCAAACATCATTGCTACCGCAGACTTTAAACAAGTAATATAAATATTTTGATTTTCGGGATGTTTCTTATTGAAATGCGTTTTGGGAACAATTTCTTGAAGACATGACGCAGCATGTAAAATTGCGTTTTTTATTTCTTGATTTTCTAAAATATCATAGTTGGTATCTTTATAATTGAGTCTGTTTTTGTCTATATTAATTACGACTTGTACGTTGTTATTCATTGTATTATTAGTTATGTCAGTTGTTTTTGTTTTTTCAAGTAAATCTATTCGTTGTTTCTGCTCTTCAATTTGTTTGTTCATTTGGTTCATGAGAGCATACGTTTGTGCAGTTGCCTCGTCTTGTTCTAATTTATTTTTGCATATTTTATGATGACGTAATAAGTGACAATTATGTTTATATGATTTATCACAAAATTCACATTTGAATTTTTTCTGTTGGGATGAAATGGGATGGAATAAAGCAGGATTGGGATGAAATGGGATGAAATGGGATGGGGTACAGTCGTGTTTATATTCCCTTTTCGATAAAATATCGTCTACGAAATGGTCTATATTTATATCTCTTATTATAGGGTCGCATTTTTTTTGTCGATTTAAATGCAGTCTCATGTTTGTTTTATTTTTAGTTGATAACCCACACCTAAAACAGTTATATAATGGCATTCGTATATAATGTAGACATTTTTAAATTACTTTCTTAAACTTATTTTGCAAGATTTTGCAAGATTCTGCAAGATTTTTTGCAAGATTTTGGGATTAATCTTGCAAAAGGAAAATCATTGATGAAATGGGACGATGTTCGTAAGATGTTTTATATTAATAAAAATATTATTGTTACTCATTTTATTAAATCTTGCAAAATTTTGTTGAAAAAGGAGGGGGGGGGAGCATACCCCAAATTCTCTTTTCAAAAATTTTATTAAAAAAAGATGAAAGATTTATGAAATATTTGATTGGAGGAGTTTTATCATTTCATCCGAATGAATGAGTTTTCTGTTGTTATATAATATTAACTTCAGATCTCGTCTAAGTTTGTTAAGAAAGGATTCATCGTCACCTTCTTTTTTATCCATGAAAATTTTAAATCTTTCTTCAAGGCGTGGATGTTTGTCTTTGTGTTTAGTAATCCATTCTTGTAATGTTACAGTGCTATCATCAATTACTCGGTCGGCTATATCTGACCACATATGAGCATTCCATCGTTCATCTTCAAACATCATTGCTACCACAGATTTCAAACAAGAAATGTAAATATTTTGATTAGCAGGGTATTTTTTGTTAAAGTGAGTCTTTGGAACAATTTCTTGAAGACACGATGCTGCGTGTGATAATGCAGTCTTTATTTCTTGATTTCCCAAAATATTATAGTTTGTGTCTTTATAATTGAGCCGATTCTTGTCTACATTAATTACGACTTGTACGTTGTTATTCATCGTATTATTAGTGTTATTAGTTATGGTTTCTTTGGTATTTTCTAAAGCATCAATTCTTTGATTTTGCTCATCGATTTGTTTATTTAGGGTCTCAACAAGAGCATAAGTTTTAGCATTTGCTTCTTCCTGCTCTTTTTTAGCAAAACATAATTTTAAATGCTTAGTGAGATTGCGGTTATAAGTATATTTTCTTTCGCAAAATTCACACTCAAACTTTTTGGAAATGGAGCAAAATGGAGCAGAATGGAGCAGCGATGGAGCAGAATGGAGCAAAATGGAGCAGCCACCAGTGTCAACAAACTCCTTTTTGTTTAGTATATCAAGACTATATTGGCTAACATCTATATCTCTAATGTTTGGTTTGCATTTTTTTTGCCGATTTAGATGAAGTCTCATATTTGTTTTGTTAAACGTATTTAATCCACACCGGTAACATGTATAATTTTGCATTATTATATTATATTTATATTTTAATTAGTTTATCTTAACGTCTTTGCAAGATTTTTGCAAGATTTTTGCAAGATTTTTGCAAGATTTTAAATAAATCTTGCAAAAGGAATTTAATTGTATATTCGTGATTATATGAGTCATATATTTTTTTATATACTATTAATATTTGTTACATGTTTTTATTTTTGCAAGATTTCTTGCAAGATTTTTTTATTGAAAATGAGGGGGGGGAGCATACCCAAAATATTATTTTGTTTTTTTTTAATTTTTGAAAAAGAATTACCAAAACTTTTTCAAAAGTATATATAATGTTAAAATATGAACTATTATCAGCATGGGGATATATTGTTCTTTTAGTTATAGTATTTATGGTAGTAATTTCAATGTTTAAGAGGGCAGGTGGTCGTGAAGGATTTATACAATCAGACACTTTTGTAATAAAAAATGGGTCTGAAGTATATGATGATTTTTATTCTGACATTTATGATCATTTAGTTTTTAATACAGTGAAGAACGATTATGAAATAGGTGCAATTGTTAATTCAACCAAACTAACACATAAAAGTGTAATATTAGATGTAGGATGTGGAACTGGGCATCATGTAGGAACTTTAAAGTCAAAAGGATATAATGTTATAGGGATTGATTCATCTGATTCAATGGTGAAAAGGGCTAAAGAAAATTATCCAGACTGTACTTTTCAACTGAAAAATGTGTTAAGTAATCAAATATTTCGTTCTCAATCATTCACTCATGTTTTATGTATGTATTTTACTATTTATTGTATTCAAAATAAGACTATGTTCTTTAAGAATGTCTTTAATTGGTTAACACCTGGAGGATACTGTATGGTTCATTTAGTTCAAAGAGATAAATTCGACCCAATTTTGCCTCCAGGAAATCCAATAATGTTTGGATCAATTCAAAAACACGCAGAGAAACGAATAACATCTACAAAAATAAAATTCACAGACTTTTCGTATTCAGCCAACTTTAAAGATGACCCTCAAAATTCTGAACAATGTTTATTTGAAGAAAAATTTGTGAACGATGATAACGGAAAGACACGTAAAAATGAACATATTCTTTATATGACATCAATACCACAAATAGTTAAGATAGCCGAGCAGCAAGGGTTTTTATCACAGGGGAAGGTAGACCTTCGAAAATGCCAGTATGATTATCAATATGTTTATATTTTTATGAAACCCAGAGAGAATTAGTTTGAAAAGATGATTTTATTTTTTTGTATAATATAATGTTTCAGAAAGCATTATATATTATATATAGTTTGATTATTGTTTACTTATTCATTCGTGTTTCTAATTTTCTTCAAAATTCTTTTTGGATTAATCAGCCAGTATGTTTTAAGTATTTAAATTTTAAAAGAAAAAATACTATAATACGACAAGAGTTGCCAAAGGTAAATAAATTCACTGATTTGATGAGGGTTACTTTTAAAGAATTTGGATCTTTATCTGTTAAAGAAATAAAACAATTTACAAAATTCATTCAAAAAAACTACATGATTTATGGTGAAAACAAATTTAATCCAAAATGCATTAATATTATTCCATATTTTCAGAAAGAAGATTTTATATCTACATATTTATCGTTTTCTAATTATATAAGAGGAGTTATAACTTCCCGAAAAGTTAAAGTTATCATAAAAGGAATGCCAAGATTTAGTGTATGGTATGTTGACTATCTTTGCGTTCATAAAGAGTGTAGGAATCGTGGGATTGCTCCAAAATTAATCCAGAGTCATGAATTTAATCAATGTCATAACTTGGGAGAATCTGTTGTTAGTTTGTTTAAAAAAGAAGGAGATGAAAATTCGAATTCTCTGTTAGTTCCAATGGTCGAATATTTATCGTACTTTTATAAATCAAACGTACTTAAAAATGATACAAAAATATTTGAGAATTTAAAATTACGTTCTTTGACGAATGCTGAATTAAATAAATTTATGAGTTCAAGTGGCTTTATTAATAAATGGGATATTGTTATAAAGTTTGACGATAATGTAATGTCTAATTTAGTCGAATCTTTGAATATTTTTGCAGAAGGATTATGGGATGGTGATGTTCTATTGGCGATATATTTTTTTAGAAAAACATGTACTTTTATATCAAATGATGACGAACTTATATCTTGTGTTGCGTCTTATAAAAACGACAGTTTAGGGTGTGATATATTTTATAATGGATTTTGTGAATTAGTACGTAAAATGTCGAAATTTCATACTATTGGGATTGAAAATATATGCGATAATAGACATATTATTGATGGCATTAACAGTCGTGGTATTTCTTCTTTTGTTTCGTGCAAGATGTTTTACTATTTTTATAACTTTACATATGAAACGTATGCTAGTGAAAAAGTATTTATATTAGTATAAAAAATGAAAGTGATACAAATATAATGTTATTTATTCAAAATCATGAATCTAAGTCTGAATATGAGAAAATGCCCTTATGATTGTGACCAATGTGCAGTGTCATCATATATATTTTTGTTGAGTGTTGTATTTTTATCAATTACGTTGATTTTTATTAGTCTAAGACAAAGACGAATTTTATAAGTTATATGCACTCCTAAATGAGAATGAATTCTCATCATCGTCTTTTAGATTTATACTAATATCTTCATGACTTGATGGTTCTGTATATTTTTCGTACATATATCTGTAAACAAATTTTTTTGCGTTTGGATTTTGTTTAATGGCTTCTTGTCGTATTTTTTCTGTTTGTTCATCAACAAATTCTAACGCAAGCCCATTTTCTTTAACAGCTGCAAGACACAAATTTTCTGTTTGTTTTTGTATAAATTGTAACGACAACCCGTTTTGTGACACTGCTTTTATTTGTACCTCATATGTTGGGTTTGATATATACATAATCGCAAAGCCGTTTTTTTCGACAGATGTTTCTGGGTTTTTGTTTAGTTCGTTTTCTATTTGTTTTATGTTCATTTTATTAAATTTACATATTTAAATTATTCATGTTCATTTTTTTAGAGTATTTTGATAAATTATATCATGCCAAACATTTATGTGTTTTCAATTGATATACACCTTTGGACATTTAAGTTCGCACAAAAATACGAAATTAAATTATTCAAAGTTTAGGTCTTTTCATACCTTGTGTATATTTTGTTTGTAGCAATTCGACCACACCTATTTTACGGTTGAAACGAGAACTTCGTAAGTATTGTAAGGTAGTTGGAATAGATGAATACAATACCAGTAAAACGTGTTCTTCGTGTAATAATCCTATTGAGTTATACAGAAATCGTATTCGTAGAAAAAAGAAGGGTGGTTTAGAACCCATAGCAAGAATGTCTAATATTCATAGTGTAATCCGTTGTAAAACCAACGAGTGTAAATTATGCTGTCTGGATAGAGACATCAACGCTTCCAAGAACATATTGAGATTGCTCCTCAACCAGTATAGAGGAGAAGACAGACCAGTATGTTTCAAACCAGCAAAAATTGGCGTTATACCTCATAAGAGCGATAAGCGTCCAAAGGCGTGCGATTCGCCATTACATCTTTGTTGATTTATTTTTTTGCCGTTAAAAACGGCGTTTTAAATTACCAAGGGTGTAAAAAATGTTTATAATTTTATTTATCCATCTTCTTATCCGCATCGCGACGACGGTCTTTGCTGCGATTTTTTTCCACACGCCACCTTGTTCTGTCGTTGAAATTTTTCCAATCTGAAGGAACGTTTTTGTAATAATCTTCATATAGTTGTGTGTTTAGATTTACAATTTCTTCTTCCGTCATATTACTGGTGTCCATATTTGAATTTTGTCTGTCCGAAAAGAAACCGGTGTTGTTTGTCTTGAATTTTATGCCAAATTCCCGATTGACATAGTCTTTGTATGGATCGCCACCACCCCAATTCCAATATTTATCCCGTGTGTGTTGGTCTGCTTTACCAGGCTTATTGAAATTTTGCGATTTTGTCAAATGATTGGATCGTTTTACATCCTTAAAACCGCGATTTCCTCCCATTATGTATTAATATATATATTGTTTATATTATTTTGTACCAAAGTTTTTAATTTATGATCTTAATTTATCGTGGTGTGTGAGTGTTTATGATGTGGGAGATTTAGGGAAAGTAAATTATTTGAACTTATCAGGATGCCCAAAAATACGTGATGTTTCATGTTTAGGTAATGTTCATACTCTAAATTTATCAAACTGTATAGAAGTTATTGACGTAAGTAGTTTAGGAAATGTTCATACATTAGATTTATATGGATGCATTAGAATTAAAAATGTTAGTTGTTTGGGAAAAGTTAATTGTTTGAATTTATCAGGTTGTTCTGAAGTTATTGACGTTAGCGATTTGTGGCGTGTTCATTGTTTAGATCTATCCGGATGTCAGAAGGATTTATTTGGCATTAACAAAGAATTTAGGATTGATCTATGAATGAAAAAATAAAATATAAAAATAGTATAGAGAATATGGATCACTTATCATTCGGACCTCGCGATCATTTTGCTTTTGTATGTTTACTTGCTATTTTTATATTTGGTGAATACTGGATGACGTATTCTACTGCATCAGTTATTTATGAACATCGATTTATTTTATGTACTGTTTATGTAATTCTTCTTGTTCTTCACGGGAATTTTGTGATTGGCGCATTAGGACTATTTGTCGCTTACATGATTTTTAGAAAATCAGAACAATTAGTAGGTTCCAATTATGTTTCTGAAGAGCAAAAATGGGCGCCATATTACGATGAAACTCGTGCGCCAGAAGATACAGTAGAGCAGACGATTATAAAAGAACGTGTTCCATCATACTATAAACCCATCGTTACGCCAAATGATTCAAAACCTCTTTGTGGAGATGCTGGAAGTGCATCATCTTATGTAGAGTAATATTTATTAAATTAAAAAAATGAAATATTTGAAATTAATTATCGTTTATTTAATTTGTATAGAATGGGTGTACGTAATCTGAATAAGTTTATTTTAGAAAATTGTTCTAAAAAATCTGTGAATAATATAAATTTTAAAATGTTATCAGGAAAGACGATTGTGATTGATATTAGTATATATATGTATAAGTTTGAATCTGAAAAGTCGTTGTTGGAAAATATATATTTGATGATATCTATTTTTCGGTTTTATGGAGTTGTTCCAGTATTTATCTTTGATGGGAAGTCGTCTTCATTAAAATCAAATACTCTAAAGAAACGAAGGGAAGTTAAAAAAGAATCAGCTGAAAAATATAAACTTCTTGTTGAAAAATACGAGAACGAAACTTCTGTATCTGTTCGTAGGAATATAATGGAAGATATTAACAAAGAACAGAAGAATATAACGAGGATTACCCATGAACATATTAATAGAGTTAAAGAACTAATTGAAGCTTTTGGATGTGTTCATTATACTTCTCCATCTGAAGCCGATGAAATGTGTGTTCAAATGGTTATGTCTGGATTTGCATGGGCGTGTTTGAGTGATGACATGGATATGTTTGTTTATGGATGTCCGAGAGTCTTAAGGTGTTTTAATATTCTGAATCATACATTAATGATGTATGATATGAGTCTTATTTTAAATGAGTTGGATTTATCTCAAGAATCTTTTCGGGAGATTTGTGTAGTTTCAGGAACAGATTATTCAGACAGCATTTATTCAACACCTGTATCGTTTGATATTTATAGAAAGTTTTTAGAATTTGATACAGAACTATCGTTCTTTGAATGGGTTAACTTGAAACATGAACTAGATGTTGGATTCTTAATAAAGGTCTCGAATCATTTTAAACAATCAGACGATTTTAAGTGTGTTCAATATTCAAGACGCTCTTGTGTTCCGAGAACAACCTTAATTAAGTCTAAAATTATTGATATTTTAGACAAAGACGGATTTATTTTTATTGATTGATAAATAAACATAATAGAACATTTTTTTGTTATTTTATAGTATAATGACATCTGTAACTAACACAAATTTAGGTACTTCAAGTTTAAATAATTCCAACACTGAAACTGGCGATTGGAATACTGCAATTGGGGCATACACTCTTATGAATAATACAACAGGAACTAATAATGTTGCTTTAGGAGGAAATTCACTATTGTCAAACAGTACAGGAAATTATAATACTGGTTTGGGAACTGCGTCTCTTGTAAATAATATTCAGGGGTTTTCTAATACATCAATTGGCGCTGGTTCAATGTCTGGTAATGTTAGTGGAAACAGAAACACGGGGGTTGGTGTGCAAACTTTAGAAAATTCTTCATCTGGTAATAATAACACGGCGGTTGGAACATATGCACTACTTGGAACTGAGGGAAATGATAATGTTGCTATCGGTGCGTATGCTTTAACTACCAATGATGATGGTGTTGGAAATACAGCAGTAGGGACTAATTCTCTAAAGACATCTCTTGATGCGAGTAATAACACTGCTGTAGGATACAATGCATGCGCACTTACGACGACTGGAACGTTGAATTCTTGTCTAGGTAGTGGGGCTTTGGGATCTAATACTTCGGGTTCATATAATACGGCGGTCGGTTCAAACTCGTTAACAAACAACACGACGGTTAGTAGTAACACTGCTTTTGGTGCAAATGCACTATACAGTAATAAATCAGGAACACCTAATACGGCAGTAGGTGTTGGAGCGAGTTATACAAACACGACTGGTAGTAATAATACATCAGTCGGAGCCAATGCGTGTTATTTTGGAAACGGAAGTTATAATACTGGCGTCGGGAATAGTGCAATGAAAACACTTACTTCGGGGGGATCTAACACCGCTGTAGGAGCAGAAGCGCTTTTTGCTAATGGATCTGGTAGTAATAATACGGCAGTAGGTCTTAATGCAATGTATGCAAATACATCAAGTTATAATACTGGCGTCGGGAATGGTGCAGGGCAGTATGATGTTGGTGGATCGAGTAATACATATTTGGGATATGCAGCTGGTCAGGCGAACGGAGACCTTAATGTTTACATAAATTCAACTGCAATCGGCGCTAACTCAGTTGTAACTAAATCGAACCAGATGGTCTTGGGGACTAGTTTCGAGACAGTGTATGTCCCAGGAACACTTTCTTTGGAGAGTTCAACCGCTGTTAGTTATCCAATTTCTTCTCAGCCAAGTGTCACAGTTTTAACAGCTGCCTCAACAGTACTGCCAGATGATATTTTGGATAATTCAATAATTCAATTAAATACTGGCAGTAGTGCTGTAACATTACCAGATCCTGCAACTCGTCCAGGATTGGTTTTGAATATTTACAATAATAATGGGAAATCTAATAACATCACCGCACAGAATGGAGCAAATTTTAGAGTTCCTGCAAACGCACTTGCATCAAACTTTATGACTGTTACATCACCATGGGCAAATTATACATTTCAAGCACTCGATAGTGTTTGGGCGCTTATGTCATCAAATACTAATGAAAATGCAGGAGTTTATATGCTTAATGGTAGCGCTACTGATTTTACATCATTCCCAATTTTATACTCAACGCCTGACTTGAGTAATGTGTTCCAGCAACCATATACATCAGGTCTGACAAATTCCCCAGCAGATGATACTATACCTGCAGCAGGTTCATGGGGAGTTAAAAATATGAATAATCAATCAAATGGTTGGGTAGTACATAATGGTTATGGACTCGTTGGTTATGCTGATGTAAGTTATGGTGGTGCTGTAATAATAAATTTTAAAAATACCACTTCTAACCCAGTAACTGTATTCGGAAGTAGTAGTCTTTCGATTGATTCCGTAAAGATTTACTATAGCGACACGGAAGTAACTAATGCGGTTGGATAGTACATAGTGGTTATGGACTCGTTGGTTATCATGACGCAAGTTATGGTGGTGCTGTAATAATAAATTTTCTAAATACCAATTCTAACCCAGTAACTGTATTCGGAAGTAGTAGTGGTTCGGTTGATTCCATAAAGATTTACTTTAACGGAACGGAAGTTACAAACTAAATTTTCGTTTTGTTTGAAAACTTACTCTTCGGTGTGTTTCTCCAATAGGGACAAAAATTACGTATAATTAAGTTGGTGTTTTAGGTGATAATGGTGCGATGATATTGCACAACAGGTCGGGTGGTAATATCTTTTAATGTAACTCCAAATTCATAAATAATCTTTTATTTTAGTATTTTAAAATTAAAATAAAAAGTATAAAGTTTATGTGTATATACTAACAAAGATGTCATCGGAAAAAAGACAATTTTTAGATCCCATTGGGACAGTTTGTCGAATAATGCTTCTTTGTTTTTCCCCCGTAGGAACAAAACTACGAGTTATAAATCATAGACTTGAATTAACCGAAAATAATTTTCTAGAAAAACTTGTTGTTAGAAAATGGTTTGGAGATTCCAAGCATGACATCTGTGTTCTATTTCCAGTAATTGTTCGATTTATAGAGCATTATCTATGTCCACCACGATTATCGCAAAACTCTGATATTAAACACGACGACGATGCTGATTTTGATGATACAAATCCTATAGAATGTATCGAATCATTGCGTACTATTGCACGATTTGCTCAACGAGGATTGGCACAACTGGGAGGGACGTATGGGTCTGACAATACGACATTCGCCCTTCAATATTTTACTATTTTGTTAGATAATGGAATTAATGACACATATAGAGATACAAATTATTTAATTCCAGACCATTTAAAAGGGTTAACTTCCAATACTTTTTTTAATTTTTGTGAAATTCAGAAGTTATGGTCAAACGAAGAGATTAATTTTGTTTGCAAAACTGTTGAGTCGTGGCTACATGCAGTAAACACATCGAATCTAACTTTGGCTGAATCTCATAAAGCAAGTGTTATGAATCTTTTAAATGCGAAGGATGATATTTTTTTGAGGTCAGTTACTTTATCAAATATGACATAAATTAATAAATGTTCCTATAAGACTATATTTGGTAGAATCGGTGAAGGTGTTTATTGGATTTTACCCAAGTATATTTATTATTATATTTGGTCACATTATTTATTATTGGTATTGCAACGCATTATTTGTTTTATGGTAGGATGATAGTTGATAAGTAGTTGTTTGAATAAAAATGAAAGTGATTTAACATTATTCGAATTAACTACTAACAAAAATGCCATACCATTCATCTTGGACACCATTATTTGAAAAACATAACATTGATTTGAATTCATTATATATTACAGAAGTATATCCCCCGATAATTCAAGTTTATCGAGTGTTTGAAATGCCAGTTGATGAAATAAGAGTTGTTCTTTTAGGACAGGACCCTTATCATGGTCTAGGTCAAGCCCATGGACTTTCATTTTCAGTTCCAGATGGAGTTACAGTGCCTCCATCTTTAAGAAATATTTATAACGAAGTACGTTTAGAGTTTCCTGAAAGGATTCATAGATTTGAAGGAGGAAGTTTAGAGAAATGGCATTCAACTGAGAAAATATTTCTTCTTAATTCATCACTAACAGTTGTAAGAGGTAAACCCGGAACTCATATGAAAGAATGGGAAGAGTTTACGGATGATGTTATTCGTTTTATAAGTAGTCACAATTCAAAATGCGTATTTCTTTTGCTTGGTAATTTTGCAAAGACGAAATCTAAATTTATTCTTCAGAAAGATAAGATTGTACAAGGAATTCATCCATCTCCGATGGCAAGGGGTTTTGTTGGGTCAGGTGTACTAAAAAAGGTTGAAAAAGCGCTTGGAGAAACTGTGTGTTGGAATAATATATAAAAATGAAATAAGTATTAAGTTAAGTATTATTAGAAATATCGCAAAAATGTTTTTTAATTTAAGAAATAGATCGTTCAAGATGTCTGGCGCTATTATAGGTTTGTTTATTGGTGGATGTGTAATTGTGTGTGGGGTTGAGAGTTATATGATTCAAAAAAAATATAAAGCAACACAAATCAAATGTAAAGATGGATAATATTTTCGACCTATAATATAGCCAAATGTCTCCAATTACAACTAAAAAGACAAAACGAAGGGTTTATACAAAAAAAAACTATATGAGCGGTGATGGTATGATGACGAGCGTGTGGGGACCTGTTGTATGGCATATGTTGCACACGATGAGTTTTAATTATCCTGTTAATCCAACGACTAAGGATAAAAAGAAATTTCGGGAATTTATATTGCTGTTAGTACATGTCCTCCCATGTAAACATTGCAGAATTAATTTGGAGAAAAACCTGAAACAGTTGCCACTTACACTTGATAAAATGGAAAGTCGTGATACATTTTCAAGATATATATATGAGTTGCATGAAATAGTGAATCATATGCTCAAAAAAGAATCAGGATTAACATATTGTGATGTACGTGAAAGATACGAGAACTTTCGAGCTCGCTGTTTAGATAAACGTAAAAAACAAAAGCAAAAGAAGGAAGATGGATGTACGGAACCACTTTGGAACGGTGTTATGAAATCAAAATGTGTTTTGCATATTGTACCTAAAACGAGAAAAATGAAAACATTTAAGGTTGACTCTAAATGTGTGCCGAAAAAAAAACAAGATTAAAGCAAATGTTTTTTATTTGATGTTATATATTAGTATGGCTAATCTAAAACATATATTGGTTGGGGGTGATTTTGGAGATTTATATTGGGATAGAAATGATTATGTTACGTGGTTGAATAATGGCAGACCTAATAATGAAATTGAGCAAGTAATAAATTTATCAATAAGTCATTTAACCGATGAACATGTGTTTTTGAATTTCCCGAATTTATCGAGACTTGATATAGTTGAAAGTAACTTTAATATTACTAAAATAAACGATCTTCCATCAACTATTAAGGTTTTGAATTTAAGTAATAATGGGATTGAACAGATACCTCCGTCAATTAATAGGTTTCATTCTCTAGAAATATTAGATTTATCGAGGAATAGACTTTACTCTGTTCCGTCAGAAATAGGCGAACTCCACAATTTAGAAGAATTAGAATTAAATAATAATAGGATTAGTAATCTTCCTGATTCTTTAACAAATATTCAATCCCTTCAATATGTCGGTGTTCATTTAAATCCTATTTCCTCGCAACATATTCCACCGCTATTAATTAGTAATGGTGTAGCACGTTTTGATGATGTCGTTGTAGATAATCAACCAGATACTGGTTTAGAGTTGAGTAATATTTCAATTGGTGAAATGTCAGGAATATATGAAGACGATAATGATATACAAGGGAACGACAATTTAGGGTTTGATGAAGAAGATGATTCAATGAGTGTTATGTCTTTAACGCATCCGTCAATATTTGAGAGAAATGATGAAATACATGACAATAATAGTATTATTGGGATTAATGATGGCAATTCAGTTGAGTCATTAATGGTTGATGATGCAGTTAATATTTTTGACAATAATAGTAATTATGACTCTTTTATGGACGAAATGCGTGAAAATCATGCACAATCTTTGGAACAAACTTTTCCTTTAAAAACAGAAGAAGAACATCTTGGAATTTTAAACAACAATATTCCATTGATAAGTTCAACTATTTATGATCCAATTTCAATGGATAATACAAACATTCGTGATTTTTTGCAGATAAATACAAACATAATGGTTTATATGAATAATAATTGGTCACTTGTTGATAGAAACAGGATCTCTTCTTTAGTTAGTGAAGTTCCTAATTCGAACATTGTTTATCCATGCAATAGTTCATCAAATGAATATCTTTCGGAAAATGTGGACTTAACAAGACCTTTTTTTAAAGTTCAATTGATTGATGGTGTGAGTGAGAGATCATTCGTTCTTTTAACTCAAATTAATTCTTTAATGAATGAAACGCATCAATTTTACACACTTGCACCAACAGATGAGAATTTATTAAGTACTGTGTCTAGATCTGTTTATTTAGGACAGGTTTATTCTGATACAGCAATGTATGGTGCTTCTCATTGTCAGGAAGGTCATGGAGGGAAAGTGTATGTTTTAAAAAAGTATGGAGTCGAACGATCAAGTGTTGTAATTGGAGGTGGTGAGAAAAAAAGTATGTGTAATCGTGATAGAAATAGAAAAAAAGGGGATTTGAAAGTTTTGAAGTGCAAATAAAAATGAAATGAAATCTTAATTTTTGATTCTTTTTAAATAACTAACAATATAATGACATCATCAATAATGAGTTCTTGTGATATTTGCGCTCTTAAACACACTTCAAAGAGATTTGAAATTGAATGTTCTGGATGTAAGGGTAGGGCATGTGTTTCTTGCTGTTCAAAATACATTTTGGATAATACGGCTGATACTCCTACTTGTTTGTTTCCAGGACATTGTCCATGGTCAGACGAATTCATGACATCGAGATTTCCTATACACTTTATGAAAAAACTTATTTCTGCACAAAAAGACATTTGTTTTGAACAGGAGAAATCAAAAATATCAAATGTTCTTGGACACGTTGAGTCATATAAACAATACAAAAAACTTGATTTGCCAATAAATGATATTCAAAAACAAATAAGACGGGTCGATGCTGAGCGGAATAGATTGAGTACACAATGTAGTATTTTAGTTAGAAAAAAACAGAATTTACTTTATAGTATTACTAACACTAAAAAATCGTCTCAAGCGAATGGCTATCAAGGAATATTAGTAAAATGTCCTGTAGTAGACTGTACTGGGTATCTGAAAAGTATGAAATGTGTTGTATGTGATTCTGTTGTTTGTCAAGATTGCCACAAACCGATTGGCAATGACAATCACGAATGCTTGCAAGAAGATAAAGATTCTACTGAATACATTCGTCAAAACTCTAAACCTTGTCCAAAATGTGGGACGAGAATTAGTAAAATTGATGGATGTGACCAAATGTGGTGTGTAAATCCTAAGTGTCAGTCTGCTTTTTCGTGGAGAACAGGTGTGGAAATTAAAGGACACTTTCATAATCCTGAATACTATAGATTTATGAGAGAACAGGGTAGTAATATTCAAAGAGAAGAAGAAAGAATAATTGGATGTAATGAAGGCGACGGATATACATTGAATCAATGGATAAGAATACAAAAATCAACCCATCATGATTTTATCGTTGGTGCGATCACGAAAATTCTAAATGTTCATAGATTATTGTATCATTTGCAATATATTGAAAGAAATATCACGGATAAGTATGATGGGTTAAGAAATTCTAATACAAATCTAGATTTTGTGATGTTTATTATGAATGAAAAAAGTGAAGACGACTTTAAGAAACAAATTCAAAAGACATTTCACAGAATAAGTAGAGCAAAAATGTATCTTGGTGTTTTTGTATCAATTAATACAGTGCTAGGGGAATCGTTGAGGTATTTGAGTAATGTAATATTTAAAGATGAAAAATTTAAAAACGTTGAACAAACGGTACAAAAATGCAACGATGTTTTAAATCGATGTAGTGAGGCTTGTGCTTGTGCAAATTCTGAATTAAAGTATATTAGCAAAAGATTTTGTGTTAAGCAACATGAAATAGGTGATAATTTTGAAACTGCCAATATAGTAGGAGTCTACATTTGAAAGGTTTTATTGATTACACCGACCGGAAAGAAAAATGAGACAAGATTATCCTAAAAAATAAAATTATCAGTCATTTCTCCTTTGCTATTTGATAAAATCAAGTATCAAATCAGTGGTGTAAAAGCACCTTTTTTCATAGGCATTAGACTACATTTGACGACCTCTTCCTTTTTCTCTTCATTATAAGGTTTCGGTGGTTGGTCTTGTTATAGTTATATGAACATTCTTTAAGTTCTATTTGTTTTTTTACATGGTGCAAAACTAAGTCTATGCATATCAGTTGATCCATATTTTTTGAGACCATCCATATGTTTTTTTGTACCATATCCTTTATTTTTATCTAGATCATATTTTTCAGATAGTGATTCATCATTTTTACATAATTCTTTAATGTAATTATCTCTGTAAACTTTTGCTAATATTGATGCAGCTGCGATAGAGCAATATTTATTGTCACCTCCTTCGATACATTGATATTCTTCGTGAACCATTGTTCCTGTATTTGGATCCATTTTTATTTGAGGACGGAAATAATTTCCATCAACTAACAGTAAATATTTTGTTTCAGAATTTATTTTTGATTTTGCTTCTGAAATAGCCTTATGCATTGCCATTTGTGTTGCTTGAAGTATATTAACCCTATCAATTGTTTTTTCGTCTTCAAACCCGATGCCATAACTAATAGCATTTTGTTGTATATATTCTGCAACCTCGTTTATTTTTTTAATTGAATGAAATTTTTTGCTATCTTTCATTGCTGAAAAATTAAAATCATTTCTTGGTAAAATAACTGCAGCACTATATACTCTCCCAAATAAAGGTCCTCTTCCTGCTTCGTCAATTCCTATTTCATGATAATTATTTTGTTCATTATTATAAAACTTCTCCAAAATACTTGACGTCATTATTTATCAATGATTTAAAATAATATTATTATTTGTCATTTTTTATTTTTTCTAAACAGAAAGAATAATTGATAAAGATTGTTCCTATGTTGGTTACATACATATTGGGTCTTGAGTGAAAATATATAGTATGGTTCTTCAGTTACTTTTTTTTCGTCGTTTGTTATTATTTTATTATTTATTCTAGGTGTTGAGGTATAACTTTTGAAATTATTTCCTTTTTTGGGATGATATTTTTTTTAAGTTTGAATCATCCATTTAAATTATAAACATTTTAGTTATTTACATTCCAGCCCCACTATATTTAGATGAATATGGCATTGGGTTTGATACGGATGTTTGATTGATATTCTTATTTGTGTTTTCGTGATTGTTTTTAGTTACAGAACCTTTATTTTGTTGAGTTTGTTGATTAAAAAATGGGGTATTTGAATCACTTGAATTCTGTTTTGAGCAGTTTCCTTGTGTGGATGAAGATGTATTAGAGAATGGATGACTTGATGATGAATTTGAATTATTTTTTGATTGACTATTGTTGTTATTTGAATCATTAACTTGTATAATTGGTTGTGGACATTTAGGACACACAGGTGGGACTATAGATGATTTTAATATATATCGGTTATCTGTATTCAATGGATAAACTGTTTGAGTTTCGTCCGAAGAATAGAGCGTTGATGCAGTAGTCATCGGTTCGGGTTGTGATGTTTTTTGGGAAGTTGTCGAGGTTGTTGTGTTATTTGATGTTGATGTTGATGTTGATGTTGGTGGTGGCGAGTTTGATAATGTGAATAGTACAGTTGTATTATTAGAGTACGTTACATTAATATTTTGGGTACTATTTTCTGTTTTATATATTGCAACTTGAGAATTAGGTCCGATAAATTGTTTGGATCCTGATTTGCTTGATGCGGGATTCATGTAAAAGATCTCAACATCTCCTGTGTCTTTTTTTGTCAAAATAAGTAGTTCAGTATCATTTCCATTGATTATTCTTGCTGTGTCTCCTTGTGGTGAATAAAAAACATTAAAATCTTGATTTTGTGATGCAGGTGTTGATACAGTTGAAGATTTTGTTGGAGATGTTGTTGAATTTGGATAATACATAATTGGAGCAGTGTTAGTTTCATTTCCATTACCAATTTGCAAAGTGATTGGTCCACTTGAATTCAAAATTACGACGGCTTTGTTATTATTTGTGTCTTCGAATGTTTTCATTGAGAATACACCAGATGACGATATAGATTTGTATGTATAAGTAGTTTTAGTTCCTGACAAACTTTCAGTTACAACTGTGTTTTGATTAGTAATTGTTGCAGTTTCGTTACTCGGACCATACAATACAATATTCTTTTCGTTTGAAGTAGTAGTAGTTGAAGAACTTGTATTGTTTGTTAGTCCTTCTCGTATATAATTCCCTATAAGTGGGTATATAATAATACTAATTGCTAAAATTGATATTAAAAATATGTAACAATTTTTCATGGACTTATTATGTACTTAGTAACTATAAAAAACTATAAACAATTAAAATAATATTTTAAGCAGAGCATGATTCACATACTCCTTCATCTAACTGATTGTCGTGAGTATCATCATCTCCAACATCTGCTTTAGTTGGTTCAATCGTAAATTGTTGTGCTTGATGTCTTGCCCGTCGTCTGAGATAATAAATTCCTGTCTTTAGTCCCTTTTTCCATCCATAGAAATACATCGACGTAAGTGTATTATATGAGGGATCTTCTAGCCATAAATTTAGACTTTGACTTTGGCAAATATAAATACCTCTGTCTGCACTCATATCTATAATATGTTTCATGGGGATTTCCCATACTGTTTTATACTTATCTTTCATTTCTTTAGGTAAGAATTCGAAGTGTTGGATGCTTCCATTATTTTTTAAAATACTATTTTTTACTGATTCTGACCAAGCACCGTCTGATATTAGTTCTCTAATTAAATATTTATTGATGACTACAAATTCACCAGCTAATGTGTTTCTACTATAGATATTACTAGTAAATGGTTCAAAACATTCATTAAATCCAAGAATTTGTGATGTTGATGCTGTGGGCATTGGTGCGAGTAAAAGAGAATTTCGGATTCCATGCTTAACAACTGATTCTCTCAATGATTCCCAGTCTCTCCATCCAGGCAATGGTTCTGAATTCCACATATCAAACTGAAGAATTCCCTTTGATGCTGGCGACCCATTAAACGTTTCATATGGTCCATCCTTCATTGCTAATTCGTTACTTTGTGTTAACGAAGCGAAATACATTGTCTCAAATATACGCTTATTAACAAGTTTGGCTTCTTCGCTATAAAATGAGATTCCCATAAGAACAAATGTATCTGCTAAACCCTGAACTCCAATTCCAATTGGTCGATGTCTTAAGTTGCTACGCCTAGTTTTTTCAATTGGATAAAAGTTGATATCAATAATACGATTAAGATTGCATGTGATTGTTTTCACTACACTTTCTAATTTGTCGTAATCAAAATTCCCATCACTTGAAACAAAAGTTGGGAGAGCAACACTAGCCAGATTACACACAGCACTTTCTTCACTATTTGAATATTCAATAATTTCTGTGCATAAATTGCTGTTTCTAATAGTTCCAAGATTTTTTTGATTTGATTTTCTGTTGCATGCATCTTTGTAAAGAATATAAGGATTTCCCGTCTCCATTTGGGCATCTAATATTTGAAACCATAATGCTCGTGCACTGATTGTTTCTCTTACCTTTGTTGAATCTTTCTCATATTCGCAATATTTATTTGTAAATTCATCTCCCCATAAATCAATTAAGTCATTGCAATCATTTGGACAAAACAACGACCATTTTTCATTTTTCTCTACTCGTTCCATGAATAAATCAGAGATCCACAAAGCATAAAACAAGTCTCTTGCTTTTAAATCGTCGTTCCCATGGTTCTTTTTTAGATTTAAAAATGTTTTAATTTCAGCATGCCATGGTTCTAAATAGATTGCAAAAGATCCTTTTCTCTTGCCTCCCTGGTCAACATATTTAGCAGTATTATTTAGCACTCTGAGCATTGGAATAATCCCATTAGTTGTACAATTACTATTAAACACTTTAGAATTGATTGCTCGAATATTTGAAATTGATAAACCAATACCACCAGAGTATTTAGAAATTAGCGCACAGTCTTTTATTGTATTGAAGATTCCATTAATGCTGTCTTCTTCCATTGTTGTGAGAAAACAAGAACTCAGTTGCGGTCTTGGAGTCCCTGCATTAAATAGAGTGGGAGTTGCGTGAATAAAATACTTGTTTGACATCAATTCGTATGTTTTTTTTACACTTTCAATATCGAATCCATGTATTCCAATAGAAACTCTCATCCACATATGCTGAACACGTTCGGACACACCATCTTCTTTTAATAAGTATGATTTTTCAAGTGTTTTAAATCCAAAATAATCAATTATATAGTCTCTTGAATAATCAATTGTTTCTTCAATCTGTTTAATAAAATGGTCGATTTGACATATATCCCATAATTCACCAGATATTAATGGTTTCTTTTTAATTCCGGAAAAAGTTTCCATAGTTTTATAAAATGAATCATATGTGTTTTTGTGATGACTCGACATAATTAATCTTGATGCAATAATACCATAATCAGGATGTACAGTTGACATAGAAACACATTGTGCAGCAAGAAGTTCATCGATTTCACTCGTTGTAATTTTATTTATTAGTTGGTCAATTGTTTTGATACATGGTTTTGTAAAATCAATATGTGTAATGTTAACTTTTTGTGCGACTTTTTTGATCCTGTTGAGAATTTTATCAAATGAGACGTTTTCAAATGTTCCATTGCGCTTGAGTACTTGCATTTCGGATGAGGATAGAGTAGGTTCAGATTGCATCATTGGATCTCTATTGGGTGTTGGATCCATAGTTTCTTTATACTATTTTCATTTTTTTTTGATATTTCCGATTTATTTTTAGCGTAATATAAATTGAATTAAAATATTTGTACGGAGTATGAATTTAGACACAATTTGTTTTATAATTATTTTTTGTTTTATTTTATTTATATATTTACATGTTCAGTTTCATTTGAAAATATGCAACGATCTAGAAATATATAATTTTGACAGTGTTTTGAATTATGATTTAAATGAACTAGATAAACTGCGTCAACCGATGATTTTCATGGAAATTTCTGATGATATTTTGCTTAAGTTTTCGTCAGTTTATAATATGCCACCTGATGCTAAATTTAAAGTAGATAATCATAAAATGACGTTAAGCGAACTTAAAGATTCGCCTTTTTATTCTTTAGAATACGGAAACATGACTTTTTATAAACAGCATTATATGAAATATGATAATGTCTTAAAACCTATGGGAGCATTTCAAGAATACGATATATGGACGGGTCACAATTCGATTGTTCCTTTAAGATACATGTTTTTTTGTAGATTTTTTATTGTTCCAGTTGACAAACCGATTAGTGTTAAACTAACAAGTCCTGATAATTCCAATAGACTTCATCCTAATGAGAATTATATAGATTATGAATTTACGTCTGATGAAAATCCATGGCAATCTGAAATTAGTGTTAAATTTTTAGAAGTAACTGTTAATCCAGGACAATATTTATTTGTGCCTTCTTATTGGTGGTTTTCTGTGAGATTTAACGAACTAACAAATGTTGTGTGTTTTAAATATGACACTATTATGAATTCAATCGCAAATATTAAAAACCATTTACTCCACGCTTCACATATAGCTAGTAATAAAAACATATTATTTAACGACAGATCCGTTAAAAATAAAAAAATACTTGAGAGATCAAAAATAAAGAACAAACAAAAATGAGTGTGCGTAAGTACAGTTTAAAAAGACTCACTTTATAAATTATGTATGATTTCTATTGGATAGTTCAGGTATCAATATCATCAGTTATATTGATTTTGTTAGTTCATCATCTTTCAGATTATGTGATTTCTTATTTTTCTAATTCAGATATAAAAAAAAAGGCACAAGAACAAAAATATATTGATGCAAGACAGTCGGAATGTGTTGTACCTAGTGTGCCATTACATCCACCAATGTCAAGGCAAGATATGAAAGAAAATTTAAGAAAGTTTGTCAGAACATTAAAATAAATTAATATTCATATCTATCTTCAATTATTAACGACGAATCATTAAAACATTCAATGATGGTGTGTATGTATCAATTATATTTCATTTTTAATTTAAAAATAACTTTTGTATATAGTATAATGGTTGTATACGAAAGTGAAATAAATAATTTTCCCCAAATCCAATTTTTTTATGACACAATAATTCATAAAAAAATTAAGAATTCTGATATTGTTATGGCGATTCCAAAAGGTGACAAATATTTAGTATGGATTGATAACAATGTATTTAGATTATTAAAATTGGATGGCAATAAAATTATAAACACTGAAGAGTTTAAACTTGAGAACAATAAAATACGAAGCACAATTATATCTGGAATAATTTGTGAAATTGGTAATATGAGATTCTTTTGCATTTCAGAATTACTTTATTTCAATGGTTATACATATAAACAGGGGTTTGTGTATGCATTAAAAAAAATAAAATCATCAGGTATACTGGATTCTCCGTATAAAAATATTATGTTAACAGTACCCTGCATCTTTAGAAATTTTTATGAGTTACTTAAAGAGACTATTGAGTTACCTTATCAAATTGAATTTATTAAATTCATTAATAAGGACAGAGCATTTTTTCTTAAATATTATAAACCCAAAAAAGATGTTACACTCCCTCAAAAACATCCTCGGTCACAGATTTATTTAATAAAGCCAGACATATCCCCCGACACATATTTTTTATATTCAATTGGAAAGAATAAAACAGAATTTGTTGATGTTGCATGCGTTCCAGATTATAAGACAAGCGTAATGTTGAACTCAATTTTTAGAAATATTAAAGAAAATAGAAATTTAGATTCACTTGAAGAGAGTGATGATGAGGATGAATTTGAAGATGTGTCTGCTTCGAAGTTTTTGAAATCGGTTGAAGTAAGAATGAAGTGTGAGTACAATTCAAAATTTAAGAAATGGGTTCCTATGTCTATTTTATAAAATCAAAAATTATTAATTTATGAAAAAAATGATTGTATAAAAAATTATGTTTATTAAACTAACAAATATAAATTATGATTCACGGACGTGATTATGAATGCATTGACGAATATGCTTCTTATAGGCAATACCTTGGTGCTCTTTTAGCAGTAAAAAATCAATCAAAATATGAAGATGAGATAAAATGTGCAGATAAAGCAATAACGGAGTTCTTTAGTAATATTGAAGGAGATTGTATACACACTAAATACCAAACTTTATTTATATCTGCATGTGAAAACAACAATATGGATATTGCACAATTCATATTAATTAAACTTCATAATAATTTAAACTTCACATTGTTACCAGTTTTACTTGAGAAGGCTTTTAGAAAAGCATGTTTAAACGGACATCTTGACATGTCAAAATGGATTTTTGACATGAAACCTAATATTGATGTTTCAGCAGATAATGAACTATTATTTCATGAATCGTGTGCAAGACATGATACAGATATGTGTGAATGGATCTTGTCAACATATAAAAATCTTTAGAGAAACGATAGTGAATAAGCAATTATTGGGGTTAATAAAAATCTAAATATTAATGCATATAGTATTGGGGCGTAAATGTGAACTATGTATTCGTTTTTTTTGCTAAATCCAAACAATTCTTTCGGTAAATCTAAAATGAATCTTCCAATAAAAGACAATATGAGTCCAAGTAACGCACCCACAATAAAACTATAATTAGCATTTATTTTTGTTGCGTAGTAATTTATTAGCCCAAATATTCCATATAATAATGGGACTATTAGCGCAAAAAATCCATAATTTATTTTAAATATTCCATGGTATCTACGATTATATTCAAGATAAATGAAAGTTATTATCGACACTTGAAATTCAAAATTATGATGAAATTAAATCATGGTCAATAAAAACATATAAATAAAAACTATTAATATAAGGATATATGAACAAAGATGAAGATGATGAAATGAAGTTTGTAGAATTATCTGAAGTAATACCTGACTATATAAAGCCTGACGATACATCATCGTTAAAAAAAAAATGTTGTAATGTAGCCGGATCTTGTTGTATTTGTTTTTTATTTGTTTGGACATTTGATGTATTTTTGAGTTTGAGGAAGCGTTTTTTTAATTGAGTCCAGTACGCTAGTACATAAATATGTATGGGACAAATAAGACTGAAGAAGATTGTTTTCATCCGAATAATTTGTCAAAAGTATTTATCTGGGAAATAATGTTTGGTCCTTCACAAGTATAAAACTTTAAAAAAAAATGAAAAAAATTGTTGAATTGTAAAAGGTCATCCACCATTAATAATTGATATTGAAAAGAAGAAAATGTATTTTATCCGTTCCGTTGATGATTCCATGCCGAAGTCTATTGGGAAGAAAATGTTCACTTGCGCAATAGCAGTGGCAACGATGATACTAAGTTTTATCATTGTTTACGTTCCCCTCCCACAGAAAAAAGAAGGGAATGAGTGATATTTCAAAAAGCCCCCTTATTGACACGACAACAACAAAGGATTCATCTGTATCTTCGGAGGAGGAAGTAGCAAAAACATCGTTTGACGAACCTACCGATTTAAATAAAGATATTGAAAATGAGGAAATTAAGGAAGAAGAAAATATTACAAAAAAAGTTACAGATGAAATAGTGGATACTGTTGATAAAAGCGACCTAAAGCAAACTGTCGAAGTTGAAGATGTGTTTAGTAAAAATGTTTCCGAAGATATTTCAAATCCTACTCCTACTATTATTGATAGTCCTAAACAATCTCAGTCTTATTGTGTTATAAGTTAGAAATATATTTATTTAACATTTTTTTTCCATATTATGTATAATATGACAACATATAATACGGACCTTGATATAGCGGGAAGTCATAATGGTGATAAGTGTGGATATGTATCTTTAAGTAATGATGGATTAGTAATAGCCGTTGGGTCAACGGGTCATAGTGAAATTTATACACTTGCGGGACAAATTAGAGTTTTTGAATTTATAGGAGGAGAATGGTCTCAGAAAGGGTCTGATATTGAAGGAGAATTTGTGTCAAATGATGTTGGAAGGAAAATTTCATTGAGTGGTGATGGGAATGTTTTAGCATCTGGTGAACCAAGTCATGATTCAGATACAGGAAGAGTCAGAATGTTTGAATATGATGATGGTGTTTGGGAACAAATGGGATCTGATATTGTAGGAGATACGGCGAATGGTGCGTGTGGTTTTTCAGTAGCAGTCGGAGATGATGGACAAAGAGTTGTAATGGGTGCTCCATATATAACTTCTTCAACTGGTAGAACTCGTGTATTTGAATTTTCAGGAGGATCTTGGAGCCAACTTGGTAGTGATTTAGACGGAATTAATACAGCAGAACAAAGTGGAACATCTGTTTCAATGAGTGGTGATGGAAGTTTAATAGCATTTGGTGCTCCATATCATTCAGGTCCAAACACACACTCAGGTATAGTGCGTGTTTATGAATATTCCGGAAGTTCGTGGTCTCAGTATGGTGATAGTATGTATGGACAATCATCGCCAGGTCCATATAGAAGATATGGACATGCTGTATCTTTGAGTAATGATGGAACAAGAATAATTGTGAGTGGAATTTCATGGAAAGGTACAGCAGAAGTGTTTGAATATTCATCAGGAACTGACACATGGGATCAACTAGGATCAATATTTTATGGATCAGGAAACAATGATCAACTTGGATATTCAGTTGATATAAATTCAGATGGGTCAGTTATAATTATAGGAGTTCCTCTCAATGATGATACAGGAACTAATCATGGATACTCCAAAGTATATGAATATTCAGGATCATCGTGGGACCAATTAGGATCTAATTTAGCAGGCGATGCAGACCATAATCAATCAGGAACTTCTGTCAGCATTAATACTTCTGCAACAATAGTAGCATCCGGAGACCCTTTTAGGAATTATATATTTGGGAATTCAATTGGGAGAGTAAGAGCATTTCAATTAATAGGAGGAGAATGGAATCAGAATATTGTCGCAGACATATGTTTTTCAGAGGGCACTGAAATAATGACAGATAAACATGGACTAATACAAGTTGAAGAATTAGATATGCAAAAGCATTCAATAAATAATAGTTGGATAAAAGGGATATTCAAATCAAAAATGATTGATGATAAAATAGTATGTATTGAGAAAGATTCATATCGTTTAGGAGTACCAACAAAAGACACATTTTTTAGTAAAGATCATAAAATAATAACACCTTGTGGCAATTTTGAGAAGGCGAAATATTTATTAAAGCATAATGTAAAAGGTGTAAGTTCAGTATCATCAAAAGGAGTAACTATGTATAATATATTATTGAGAAATCATCGGAAATTAATACTAACAAATGGGATTGAAGCCGAGAGCCTTCACCCGAGCAACAATTTGTCAAAGAGTGTATTATCGTCACAAAATGTATTTGGACCGCTTCCTCCTCCCCCGCATCCTCAAGTTGTCGAGGAATATTCGAGTTAATTCGACGATAAAAAAGTGTGTGTGATATCGACTGGAGGATTCGAACCTCCGACCTCTGGATTATGGGTCCAGCACGCATCCACTGCGCCAAGTCGATATCCGAAAAACCCTGGTTAAGTATATAAATGGTGTGTTATTGAGATTGAATAAGTATTAAAATCTTTGAAAAAAAAATGAAAAAAATAAGTTGAGTATAAAAAATGCAACTATAATTTTCCAACTAATAAATTGTAAGGTTGAAAATGGATATTCGTCGTTCGTCCTGCTCCTCGGTTGACTCAATACCTCGCTTCATAGCGAAGCAGATGTTAGCTTGCACATTAACAATAATATCAAGCCTACTAACACTGGTAATTACAGTATTGTATGAACTTGTGTCGCGTTTGTGTATGTTACTGTGTTCATTGTTGCTGAAATTAATATATAATCTGAGCTACTATTTGTTCCCATTGTACTATGTGTTGTCGCGATGTGTGATGTCGGTGCTCTATTTTGTGATGCTGGGTGGATTGTCGATATTGTTGGTTCGTGTATTGTCGCAAACAGTGTAAACAAAAACTCTCAAAAAAAGTCAAAAAGATCGAAAGATTTTTTGTTTGTTTGTGTTTTTTGCGCCTGATGGCGCCCAAATTTCTTCATATTTTTGGGTTTGTTAGTTGGAGTCCCAAAAAGAATAATATATTCAATTTCTTTAGAGTATTCTAGGATTGTTAGTTGTGAGGTCTAAAAAGAATAATATATTCAATTTCTTTAGAGTATTCTAGGGTTGTTATTTGTTTGCGTCCAATGGCGTCCAACCAAATCGTCGAACCCCAACGACCAATAATAATAAATTATTTGGAGTATTTTTTGTTGTTAGTTGTAGACTTCTGTAAAATAATTATTTGGAGTTGTAAAAAAGAGTATAACTAACAAATTGATATTTTTGAGTATTATGTCTAATGGCGCCCAAACTTTGAGGTTGTTAGTTAGGGACTTCAAAAGAATAATATAATTCTATTTTTTTGTAGTATTTGAAGGTTGTTAGTTAGGGGCTTCAAAAGAATAATATAATACTATTTCTTTGTAGTATTTGAAGGTTGTTAGTTAGGGGGTTCAAAAGAATAATATAATACTATTTCTTTGTAGTATTTGAAGGTTGTTAGTTAGGGCTTCAAACGAATAATATAATATTATTTCTTTGGAGTATTTGAAGGTTGTTAGTTAGGGACTTCAAAAGAATAATATAATATTATTTCTTTGGAGTATTTCAAGGTTGTTAGTTAGGGGTTTCAAAAGAATAATATAATACTATTTCTTTGTAGTATTTGAAGGTTGTTAGTTAGGGCTTCAAAAGAATAATATAATACTATTTCTTTGGAGTATTTGAAGGTTGTTAGTTAGGGGGTTCAAAAGAATAATATAATACTATTTCTTTGGAGTATTTGAAGGTTGTTAGTTAGGGCTTCAAAAGAATAATATAATATTATTTCTTTGGAGTATTTGAAGGTTGTTAGTTAGGGACTTCAAAAGAATAATATAATATTATTTCTTTGGAGTATTTCAAGGTTGTTAGTTAGGGGGTTCAAAAGAATAATATAATACTATTTCTTTGTAGTATTTGAAGGTTGTTAGTTAGGGCTTCAAAAGAATAATATAATACTATTTCTTTGGAGTATTTGAAGGTTGTTAGTTAGGGGTTCAAAATAATAATATATTTACTATTTCTTTGGAGTATCTCGGATGTTTTAATTCGCGCGCCAACGGCGTTCAACCTTCTTCTGCTTGTTCGTGATATGAATCTAAAAACTGTAAATTAATAAATATAATGTCGGTAGATTCAGACGCAGACTCAACAATGAATGATGTTTTTTTGAGCGATGTAGAGGGAGACATCGATTCTTCAGACGAAATAGAAGAGGTTTATGCGCGTGATAATTCTCAGAGTGATTCATGTTGTGTGTCATGGTGTAAAGTGGTAAAGTCATTGTGTATTTCATACGTGTGCTGTATGTGTTTGTGCGGCTGTTTGTGGGAAGTAGGTGACGAATATTAAAGCGAAAAATTGTGCCTGGAATCTGTATTTTATGCCTGGTTTCTTGTGTGGCGTTATTTGGGCGCGGTTGGGCGCGGTTGGACGCATATGTTTGCGATAGCAGTGCCCAATAACTGGATAATCACATAGTACGATTCACACAGTATTCAGTTAAATCTGTTGCGAAAAAAAACACACAAAAAAATGAAAAATAAAACGAGTTGACTTAATTTATTAACAACAATAACAAAGAACAAATCAACAATATGACAGAATACAAAGTAATTTTGGCGGGGGATGGAGGAGTCGGGAAAACAGCATTAATTCACCGTATATTACACGGTGAATTTAACCCCAGATATGTTGCAACTTCGGGAGTTGAAATTAGTACGATTGAGGATGGTCCGTGTAAATATAATATTTGGGACATTGCGGGTCAAGAAAAATATAGCGATCAAAATGAAAGAAATAGTAAGTATTGCGATAGTAATTTAGGTATTATTATGTGTAGTAATTCGAGTAGATTAAGTTGGGGATCTGTGCAAAAATGGAGACAAGATATTCTCAATGTTTGCGGCGATATACCAATAATAATCGTAAATAATAAGATTGATGTCCAATCGTGTCCAATGTTGAGTGAAAATGAAGCTGAATGTAATATTTCGACCAGAAATAACACCGGAATTGATGGACTTTTGATTAAAATGTACGGTAAATTGAATTCCGTAAATATGGCATAATTGTGGAATCGCGGATGTAAATATTGTAGATATTGTATTTTTTGTCTGTTTTATTTTATTTTTTTATTCAAATACGGGACCACCTGCCCTGTGTTTGTTAGTTGTGGATTTAAAAAGAATAATAATTTTCTATTTCTTTTGGGTATTTGTGCTTGTTAATCATCGACTCAAAAGAATAATAAATTTCTATTTCTTTTGAGTATTTGTGTTTGTTAGTTGTGGATTAAAAAAGAATAATAAATTTCTATTTCTTTTGAGTATTTGTGTTTGTTAGTTGTGGATTAAAAAAGAATAATAATTTTCTATTTCTTTTGAGTATTTGTGTTTGTTAGTTGTGGATTAAAA
>JGI24922J38493_100907_pt1 | contig 33985 bp, 30 predicted proteins | sample LinPFosplate10_FD_38493 | JGI IMG/M metagenome (IMG submission 38493)
TCACCGCCCATGCGAATCTTCACTGCCTCAATTCTCTGTGTACTCCTTGTCGGCGCCGGTTGCGGTGCTTCAACTCCCGAAGAGGACGCGGCTGCGGCCCGGGGTGCCCCCTCGACAACCACCACCGCGGCACCAACCGTCACAGCGGCGTCGACCACCACCGCGGCACCAACCACCACCGCGGCACCGACCACCACCGCGGCACCGACCACCACCGCGGCACCAACCACCAAGGGAAGCCCTGGCAGTGGCCCCTCGGATGAGTCCTGGACCGTTCTCATCTATGTGATGGGCGACACGAACCTTGAGGCGGCCGCGCTGGTCGATCTCGAGGAGATGGCTGAGATCGACACGACCGGCAACGTGACCGTCGTTGCCCTCGTTGACCGAACCCCCGACCAGCCCGGTCTCGGCGGATACACCGATAGCGGTGTCCTCGGCGCCCCCAACTGGGAGGGCTCCCGGTTGATTGAGTTCGTTGATGGCGAGATCGTGTTCCTCGGGTTGCCCGATGGCTCAGTGGAGGACTCCAACCTTGGCACAGCCGAGGAACTCGAGGCCTTCGTCTCCTACGGGCTCAACGCCTATCCGGCCGACAGGACCGCCCTGGTGCTCTGGGACCACGGCGGTGGCTGGACCGGCATGGGACCTGACGAAACCAATAACTGGGATATCCTCGACCTCTCAGAACTCCGGAGCGGTCTGAGGGCCGGACTCGACAGCGCCGGAGTCGACAAGTTGGACCTCATCGGATTCGACGCCTGCCTCATGGCCACCTACGAGGTGGCGTCCTCGGTGGTGAGTCTTGCAGACACGCTCGTGGCGTCTGAAGAACTGGAACCAGGCCACGGCTGGGACTACCGGGCGCTCAACTCCCTGGTCTCCGGCGAGGCCACCACCAGCCAGGACCTGGGCATTGCCATAGCTGACAGTTACCTGCAACAGGCCAGGGACTACGGGACCGACACAGATGTCACCTTGTCGGTTATTGATCTGGACGCCTTCGTGGGCGTACAAGAGGCTCTGAAAGAGTTCTCACGCCCACTGATCGAATACCCGGCTGAAGCTGCTCCTGAGGTTGCGAGGGCAGTGACCCAGACCAGGGAATACGGTTCGAGCCCCAAGCCGGAAAACAGTTCCCACATCTTCGACCTGGGCGACTTCGCCTCGAACCTCTCAGGCCTCGGTATCGATACCGAGATTGTTGAACTCCAGGCGGCAATTGACGAGGCGGTGGTCTATAAGGTGGCCGGACCGGTGGCGGGCCGGGCCACGGGCCTTTCCATCTACCTTCCGACCAGGCCCGAGTACTTCGACCCCAACTACGTGGACCATGGCTTCGCCCCCGGTTGGGAGACCTTCCTTCAGTCCCATTATCAGGCTGGAACACAGATTCCCGAAGAATCGGTGGCCGGCTTCCTGGAAGAGGGCGGCGAGTACTTCTTTGACGAGGACGGGTTGAACTTCTTCGCTTACGTCGACCCGGCAGCCGAGGATGCCTTGGCCGAGGTGATCATCTACTACGGGGTGGTCGACCCGGAGGACGACAACCTCTACTTCATCGGCGAGGAGTCCGGATGGATCTTCGGCGATGGCAGTGGCCTGGTCGGAGCAATATATGACCTCACAGTCCTCACGATCGGTGACGGGTACGACACCTCGTACGCCTACACCGACTTCTCCTACGACGAGACAGAGGACCTGTTTCTCTTCGACGTCCCGATGACCTACGGGTCAGCCGATCTGACCGACGACTCGTACGTAGACCTGGTCCTCTCTCTGACGATCGACGCCACGGCCGGAGACGTGGTCAGCGAGGTCTACTTCCAGGTTGACGATTTCGGGCAGTGGAGCGAGTTTGCGGCCGACCCCGAGGGTTTCATCTGGCCCTCGATTCAGATGGAGGACTCCGACGGTTCGCTGGTCTGGGTAGACGCAGGCGATGTCCCTCTGTTCGCCGACCTTCCAAGCTTGGAATACTCGTTTGAGCCTCTTCCCTCAGGAGTCACCCTGGTAGCTGAGCTGGGGGTGTTCGACTATGCGGGAAACAGCGACTTCTTGAGCCTGGTGGACCTCGTCCCATAGTTGCCCGCTGACGTGTCCTTGACCTATGGGGCCGCTGCCTGTCTCTGCTGCTAGGCATGGCTGATGCCCTCGACCTCTCGCATTCCCCTCGTCGACCTTGCGGGTTCTGCTGAACCCGGGACAGAGCGGGATGCGGTTGTCGAGACGATTCGACGGGCGTGTGAGGAGATCGGGTTCCTCGTTGTCACGGGCCACGACGTTCCCGAGGCGGTTGTTTCAAATGCCGAAGAGGCTGCCCGCGGTTTCTTCGCCCTGCCCGATGAGGAGAAGGTTCGAAGCGTTCCGGTTGCCGGCACGTGGTGGGGGTTCACCCCGGCCCGGGGTACCGCTCTGGCCCTGGCACACGGCGTGGAGACCCCACCGGACCTGTGTGAGACCTACTCGGTGAGTCGCTTCGACCATGTCGTGGCGGCCACAGACCCGGGTGACGGCCGCGGGGCATTCATCGCTCCAAACGTGTGGCCGGATGAGCCAGCAGGGTTCCGGGCGGCGTTCGAGGCCTACTACGCCGCCATGGAGGACCTTGCTGTCCGCCTGATGGGGCTGATGGCGTTGGCACTTGGCCTGGATGAGGGCTGGTTCGCTGACAAGATCGACGACCACATCACGGGCCTGACGGCCCTCCACTACCCCGTGCTGGACCAGCCCGCCCTACCGGGACAGTCGAGGCGGGGCGAACACACCGACTGGGGCAGCATCACCATTCTCCACCACGACGGCCAACCCGGCCTGCAGGTCATGACACCGGAGGGTGCATGGGAAGACGCCCCGGTGGTTCCCGGTGCGTTCGTAGTGAACCTGGGTGACCTCATGGCGGCCTGGACGAATGACCGCTGGAGGTCGACCATGCACCGCGTGGTCGTACCCGACGGCGCGGGAGACCGCGTCTCGATCGCCTTCTTCCACCAGCCCGACTTTGATGCCCGCATCGAGTGCATCCCAACATGCACGTCGACAGACGACCCACCACGCCACCCACCGACCACGTCAGGTAAGTGGATCATGTCAATGCTGGAACGGACCACCTGCTGAGTGGCGAGGGTTAACCCTCGCCCCTAACAATGGTCGGGCTGAGAGGATTTGAACCTCCGACCTTCGGTCCCCCAGATCGATGCACCCCAAAGCGCTGACCTGTACAAACGTCCGGAAACCGCCTCTGAACTGCAGTTCTGGTTGATCACTGGTTCGCGCTGGTTCGCACTGTTTCGCGACGTCTCGCGGCCTGTACGCGGCCTGAGGGAACGGCATAGTTGAAGATCACTCCTGATATTCCCTCAGTGTCGGGGGACCCGAGCGCCACTAGTCACCCAAATACCTCCCCGGTTCAACCGGCTAAGGACACTACGGGTAGCCGTCACTGCTGCTCCGCTGTATTTCAGCGAAGATTTCATAAATACCCGGCCCGGGAATTCCATCATCATCTTGGTAATAGGTGTCCACACCTCCGACGGGAGGGCGCCAGTCCCCAGAGGGTGCTTTCGATTCAAAAGGTCGGGGAGCTAACAGGATGCCGAGAACCGCTACTCCTATTCCGATCTTCACCCATGTTGGAATCTGACCCGGGGTCCTTACTAATTTGAAGAGGCACACTCCAGCGAGGACCACCCAGCCAATCCACATACTCCAAGTCGGCCACCTCTCCCCTGAGGGACGGGTTAAGACCACAGACACCCTAAGCGGGGGGTCAGTTCACCTGTCTCGCAGAGTGCCGTTCCAAGCCTCAGTCGTCCTCTGCTCCGGCAGCCTCAACTTCTAGTGTTGCGACCAGTTCGACAGCCTCGTTCTTGCTAAAGCCAAGGCGTCGTGCCGTCTTGACAATGACTTCCCGCTCTGATTCAGCGACCTCTCCGTCGGCTGCTGCGAGGCAGTAGGCGATTCGGACAAATACACGGCGCCCGGCCATGTTGAGTGCCGAACCCAACTCGGCAATCGCACCAGCAGTGTTCTTGGATCGCCTCTTAGCCGACTTGACCATCTGGATCTTGAGCATTTCGGTCAGATCAGCGATGGTTAACCCAGGTGGGTCTAGGTAGTCGTTGGCAGTGTCGATTACTGCCTGCTGTTCCTCGTCGGTGACTCGCCCATCAGCGAGAACCACTTCGATGCACAACCGCAACACGGCTACAGCCAGCGCAGTGTCGAGGTCTTCCTGAGTTCGGATTTCCAGCACCTCAGGTTTGTAGGTCGATCCGCACGACTGGCATTCGACGTACTCGCCTAGGTCGCTCATCGTCGCCACCGGCACGAAGAACGCCGTGGCCTTCTTCTCTAGCCGTACATGGCGATACGGCTGCTTGGAACCCTCGTGAGGACAGTTGAACGTCCCTGACCCGACTTGATTCTCCTCAACCTTGGTGCCAGCAATTAGAAACATTGCTTCCTCCCTGCAGGAATGAGCCGGAACAAAATTCCTGCCCGATCTTAGTTTCATCTTGGCTGCCGCTAGGAGTGCCGAGAGGTGTCATAGCAAGCCGCTCTTTGCTGACCATCGATGATCCGTGGCAAGATTGCCGTGGACTACCTAAGGGGCTGCCGGATGGCGGTGACAGTTTTCAAGGCCGCGAGTTACAGCCTTTCGGGTCTACTTGACCGGATCGGGAACGGCGACATTGCCTTGCCTGACATTCAACGACCATTCGTGTGGCCAAACTCGCGTGTCAGGGACCTCTTCGACTCCATGTACAAGGGTTTCCCTGTTGGCTACCTGCTGTTTTGGTCAACTGGTGCGGACGCTGGAGCCAAACAGATCGGCGTCGAGACAAAGCAGGCTGCACCGTCACTTCTGATCGTGGACGGCCAACAGCGGCTCACATCGCTGTATGCGGTCATTACCGGCGCCACCATTGTGAAGAGGGACTACACCAAGGGGCGAATACAGATCGCCTTTCGACCCAAGGACTGCAAATTTGAGGTGGCCGACGCCGCCATCATGAACGATCCAGAGTTCATTGACGACATTGCCAAGGTCTACGAGGACGACTGGTGGGGGTTCGTCAACCGGTTCTTGTCAACCTTGGAAGAGCATCGTGGTGTCTCGCTAGACGACGACGAGAAGAACCTGATCGTCGGGAACATCGACCGGTTGAAAGACATTCAGAACTACCCGTTTCAAGCAATCGAGTTGGACCGGGAAGTAAACGAGGAACACGTTGCTGAAGTGTTCGTCCGGATCAACAGCGAAGGTGTACAACTCAACAGCGCCGACTTCATTCTGACGCTCATGTCTGTCTTCTGGGAGAAGGGGCGACGCGAACTTGAAGAGTTCTCGAGGGCAGCCAAGACGCCGACGACTGCCGCTGCGTCACCGTTCAACCACTTCATTGCCCCAGCGCCCGACCAGATGCTTCGGACGGCTGTTGGCCTCGCCTTCAAGCGTGGTCGCCTCAGGTACGTCTACTCAATCCTGCGAGGCAAGGATCTTGAGACAGGCGAGTTCAGTCCAGAACGCCGCGACGCCCAGTTTGAACAACTCCGCGAGGCCCACGAATCGACATTGAACCTCACAAACTGGCACGAATACCTGAAGTGCCTTCAGCAAGCAGGTTTCCGCTCTGGTCGAATGATCTCTTCGGAGACCGCTGTCATCTACGTGTACATCTTCTGGTTGCTCGGGCGGCACCAATACAACGTTGACCAAAGGAGGTTGCGCGAGGTCATTGCACGGTGGTGGTTCATGGCCCATACCACTGGCCGTTACACGAGTTCTCCCGAGACACAACTTGAGTCTGACTTCAATCGTCTTAGCGACATCGCCGATGGTGACGCAGACGAGTTCTGCCAAGCCCTTGACCGGATCGTCACCGACACCTTTACCAACGACTACTGGGAAATCACCCTCCCAAATCGCTTGGATACTTCGTCGGCGAAGTCTCCGCCCCTGTCTGCCTACTGGGCCGCGCTCAACCTTCTTGATGCTGAGATGTTGTTCTCAGAACTCAAGGTCTCATCGATGCTTGACCCATTGGTGACGCCGGTCAAAGACATGGAACGCCACCACCTATTCCCAAAGGCGCATCTAGCCCGGCTCGGCATCACCGACTACAAGTCGGTCAGCGCGATTGCAAACATGGCCTTCGTTGACTGGACGCAGAACAGTGAGATCTCCGACCAAGACCCTCAGCAGTACTGGTCTCAGATGACTGTGGGCATGGACCCTGAGCGGCTCAAGCGGCAGACCCGGCTGCATGCCCTCCCTGTCGGGTGGGAGCAACTGGGCTACACCGAGTTCTGTGACAAGCGGCGCAAACTCATTGCTGATGTGATCCGCGAAGGCTTCTCCCGCCTGTTGGACGGCCAACCGATTCAGGCTGCGAAGCCGAGCACTCTTCGCAGCCTCATTGATGGTGGCGAGTCCAACGTATTGGAGTTCAAGGAGAGTGCTCGTTGGAGCCACGGAACAGCCAGCAAAGGCAAGAGCGAGCAGATCATCGTCAAAACGCTGGCTGGTTTCATGAACAACGAGGGTGGCACCCTTCTGATTGGTGTCGCCGACGACGGCTCCGCCGTTGGAGTCGAGTCTGACTACGCAACCCTGTCCAAGCCTGATCGAGATGGCTACGAACTGTTCCTAACCCAACTTGTCTCAGACAAGATCTCCGGCCCATCAGCACCCCTCTGTCGAATCACCTTCGACCAACTTGATGGCTACGACATTTGCCGAGTTGACGTAGCAGCCGCAGCAAGGCCTGTCTTTGCTTGCCCACACAGCAGCAAAGAGCAAACCGACTTCTGGCTTCGTCTTGGCAACCGCACCGACCAACTACGAGGAACGGACCTCGTTGGCTACACAGACGAGCACTGGGGATAGGCCCAACAGTCTGACAATCGCCACAGCCGGTAGATGAATCCTGTCGGGCCCGCACCCTCGCCTTCTTGCTGCGTAGCAGCGGTCGGGGTTCTGGTCAGATCACCTCGACAGGCGGCAGCGCCGACCTCGCGTTTGAACTCAGGAGGGCACTTCTTGAGTAGGGCATACATCCTTGCCACACCACTGCGCGTATCAAGTGTCAACCAAGCCTGCAGCAGACCCCATTTGGGCAATACTAGGGCCATGATGGCGGCGCTGTGACCACGATCCATGACGTTCTTGATCGGATCCGAGTGTCTTCGGAGACTGAGAAGGAGAAGGGCGACAAGTTTGAGCGTCTGATGCTCGCGTTCTTCCGAATCGACCCGACCTATGCGCTGCAGTTCTCCAACGTCTGGATGTGGTCGGACTGGCCAGGCAATCTAGGCAGCCCAGACATTGCTCATTGCTGACGGTGCTCACCCGAGGGCCATTATGGAGCGCCTAGGCCACTCGTCAATCAAGGTCACCCTCGATACGTACGGGCACCTGTTCCCCGGTCTCGACGAGGCGCTGACCGACGGACTTGACACGCAGTACCAGAAGGCCATTTCTGTAATCTCGCGGCCTCTACGCGGCCTGAGTGAACTTCGGCGCTCCGCCTAGGTGCTGGAATCGCCCAAGAACTATGGGCTGACCAGCAGTTTTTGTTGTCGGGCTGAGAGGATTTGAACCTCCGACCTTCGGTCCCCCAGACCGACGCGCTAACCAAGCTGCGCCACAGCCCGCTGTGGAGCGGTCACTCTAGCGGCGGGCCTCCCCCGGGCACGCTCAGGTGACGAGCAACCAGACGCCCTGTACCAGACGCCACCCCAGGTAGATCCCTGCCGCACCCACGAACAGCCAGAAATGCCACGGAACCTTCTGGGAGTCGGCCGGTTCCCCGTCCGAGTCGGTCACCCGCTCCCCGCACTTCGGACACGTTCCCACCACCGAGACGGCGTTGGGGCTCAGGTACCTGTCACAGGGCTCACACCAGGGCACCGCTCACACCCCCGCCAGTCGGCTCAGGTCTTGCGGATGGCCAGGATGGCCACGTCGTCCTCGATAATGCCCTTGTTGAAGTCGTTGGCGGCATCCAGGAGCTGCTTGCACAACACGTCTGGCGCAATACCCGGGTTGCGACGCAGGGCGTCGCCTATGCGTTCCTCGCCGAACAGGTCCTCGCCGTTGCGGGCCTCGGCCAGGCCGTCGGTGTACATGAGCGCCATGTCGTCGCGCTCAAGGGGAATCTCACGGCTGAAGTAGGAGCCCTGCGGGTCCAGCATGAGGAGCGGGCCAGTCGAGCGCAGCGGACGCACCTCGCGTTCGTGCCACAGGAACGTGGCGGGGTGGCCGGCCGACGCGTAGCGCAGCGACTCGGCCTCGGTGTCAAACACAAGCACCACGAGCGAGATGAACTCCTCGGAGCGGTCCACCGACGCCATCTGGCGGTTCAGCTCCTCGAGTGCCTGGGCGGGGTCACGGAACTGGGCGAGGAACGTGCGCAGCAGGTACTTGGCCTGGAAGGCGGTGATCGACGACTCGATGCCGTGCCCGGCCACATCGCCAATGACCACAGCCAGACGGGTGGGTGCCGCCTTGAACACGTCAAAGAAGTCACCGGCCATCAGCCCGGTGCCCGCCTGGTAGACCTTGCCGACCTCAAAGCCCGAGTACTCGGGCAACTCCTCGGGTGCCAGGCGGGCCGCCCACGCCTTGGGCGCCAGCTCCTCCTGGTCGAGGGCCTCCTGGGCACGCCTCTCGATGTCGATCCGCTGGCGGGCCATGCGGGCCTCGCGCAGGCCGTTACGCGCCCAAACCGTGGACACCATCGCCGGAATGGCCACCAGGGCGAACAGCACCTCCACGTCGGCGAACACCGTCAGGAACGCCAACAGGGCGAGCAGGCCGTAAAGGCTGGCCGCGTGGGCCTCCTTGCGAAAGTTGGACCACGCCAGCGTGTACGCGTCGGGCGCCGTCTCCATGTCGATGCGGCGCACCAGGCGGTAGCGGTGGCGCGCCGAGTTGACCCAACCGTAGGTGGCTGCCAGACACACGATGCCCGCAAGGAGCAGAACCGGGGTGCGCATCCGCACCATCGTACTCCCGGTCGACGATCGGCGTTCCTGACCGCCCACACAACGGCCGCCCGGCGGCCCTGGTGGGCGCCCAACGTCACTCAGAGCGTCTGCGGACCCTCAACTTGATCGGTGTATTGCCCAACTCCAGGTCATCACGCAGCTTGCGCTCGAGGTAGCGCAACCAGGTTCTCGGAACCTCGTGGTTGACGAAAAGGGTGAACGTGGGCGGATCGGTCGCCCCCTGGGTGGCATACAGGATGCGTGCCCCCGCAGGCGCCGGGTGAGCGGCCTGGGCTGCCCTCACCACGTCGTTGACCCGGCGGGTCGGAATGCGGGTCTGGTACCCCTCGATGGTCGCCGACAGGGCCGGCCACAGACGCATCACGTTCTTGCCCGAGATGGCGCTGATCTTGATGACGGGCGCCTCACCCACAAAGTGCAGCTTCTGGCCGACCTGATCGGTCACGTCGGCCCGCTGCTCGGTGTCACACAGGTCCCACTTGTTCAACAACACCACAATCGGACACCCGGCAGCGTCGACACGCTCGGCCAGGCGCTGATCCTGATGGGTGACACCCTGGGTGGAGTCGATCACCAGCAGCGCCACGTCGGCCGTGTCGAGCGACTTGAGGGCACGCACCAGCGAGTAGTACTCGGTCTCCTCGTCGATACGGGCCTTGCGTCGCATCCCGGCCGTATCGATGAAGCGCACCGGCCCCTTGTCAGAATCGACAACGGTGTCCACCGAGTCACGCGTCGTGCCGGGCCGGTCGTGCACCACCGAGCGGTCCTCGCCGATGAGGCGGTTGAACAGCGTCGACTTGCCCACGTTGGGGCGCCCCACGATGGCCACACCCACGATCTTCTCGGCCTCGTCGACCACCTCGACGGGTTCGTCCACCTCGTCGGGCAGCAGGCCCACGAGCCGGTCCAGCATGTCACCGGTGTTGCGTCCGTGGATGGCGCTCACAGGCTCGGGGTCGCCCAGGCCGAGGGACAACAGGTCCCAGATGAACGCCTCGTGGCTGACGTCGTCAACCTTGTTGGCAACCACGATCACCGACTCGGAACGGGGCCGCAACAGCCTGGCCACCCGGGTGTCGTCCTCGGTGACGCCCACGGTGGCGTCCACCACGAACAGCACCACGTCGGCAGCCTCGATTGCCGCCTCACTCTGGCGGCTGACCTTGTCGTCGAGGGCGTCGCCACCGACCATCCAGCCGCCGGTGTCGACAAGGGTGAACTCGCGACCGAGCCAGTTGGCATCGACCTCCTTGCGGTCACGGGTAACGCCGGGCCGCTCCTCGACAATGGCCTCACGCCTGCCGATGATGCGGTTCAAGAGCGTCGACTTTCCCACGTTGGGCCGCCCCACGATTGCGACGGTCGGCTTCACCGTGCCACCTCCATGACGGGTACCCCGGTCAGCACATTGCGTAGTGCGACGCCGTCGGTGGCCACAACCTCGATGGGCCGTGGCAGGTCAGACGGAGTCGTGCCATCCAGAAAGCGTCCGGCGCTGAGACACACATCGGGCAGCAGGTAGCGCCGTCCCTCGGGCTGGTCGGCCAGCACCCTGGCCAGGTCATCGCCCACCATCAGGCCGGTCACGCCCACGTTGCCGCCGAAGAAGCGGTTCTCCACGGCCAGTACCTCCACGTCGTCACGCCCGAGCGTCGCCACGAGGGGTGCCAGCACCTGGGCACCCAACTCACCCGTCAGCACCGTCACCGGGGCATCTGGCCGCGGCCCCAGGCGAACCGGTGTGGCCCCGTCCATGGTGCGGGGAGCCCTGTAACCGTCGGCAGGGGCACCGTCCACCGAGGCGAAGAACCCCGATGGCGCCTCACGGCCAACGTCCACGCCCGAGAATTCCATCTCAAAGGCCCGCGCCATGCCGATTCCGTCCTCGTACATGTCGAACTCGCCGTAGGTGTCGGCACCCGGAAACGGCCGTCCGGCAAGCAGGTAGTACTCGTCGGCGGCAAACACCAGGCGACGTCCCACCGCCGCGAGGAACCGCTCCTGCCACGCAGTGACCGTGTCAACCACGGCTGCCGCCTCGGCAACGGTGTGGGCGCGCATGCGCTCCTCTGTCGTGTGGGCACTCACCCCGAGCGGCACAACGGCCACAGAGGCCAGGTCCGGGTAGCGGTCGGCCACGCCGGCAAGGGTGTCCTCCAACCAGAGCCCGTCGTTCACACCGGGACACACAACCACCTGACCGTGCACCTCGATGCCCTCGTCCAACAGCGCCCGCAGCCAGCGCAGGCTCGTGGCACCACGACGGTTGCGCAGCATCTCGGTGCGCTTGCCCGGGTCGGTGGCGTGGATGCTCACATACAGCGGGCTGAGGCGCTCAGCCACCACCCGCTCAAGGTCGGCCTCAGTGAACCGGGTCAACGTCGTGAAGTTGCCGTAGAGAAACGACAGCCGGTAGTCGTCGTCCTTCACGTACAGGCTGGGCCGCAGCCCCTTGGGCAACTGGTAGATGAAGCAGAACTCGCAGTGGTTGTCACAGGTGCGCACCCGGTCAAACAGCGCCGAGTCCACCTCGATGCCCAACGGTTCGCCGGCGGCCTTCTCGACCGACAACTCGCGCGAAAGGCCGCCAGAGTCCACATCGAGGCACACAGACGGCTCGTCCACGAGCAGCTGGTACTCAATGACGTCACGCGGCACGGCACCGTTGATTGAGAGGATCAGGTCGCCGCTGACCACACCCACCCGATCTGCGGGCGAGTCCGGGGTAACGGCGACGACCACGGGGGTCGACATGCCTAGAGGCTACCGACGCACCGTCAGGGCCCGTTCCCGAGCGGGAGGTAGGGTCCGGTTCATGAACGTCGACAGGGTGCTGCTGGCCGAGCCGCGCGGCTTCTGTGCCGGCGTGGAGATGGCCATCAAGGCGCTGGCCTGGATGGTGCGGGCCTTTGACGAACGGGTCTACTGCTACCACGAGATCGTCCACAACAAGTTGGTGGTGGAACGCTTCGAGGCCATGGGCGTCGTCTTCGTGGACGACATCTCCGAGGTGCCCCTGGGCGCCCCGGTCATGCTCTCGGCCCACGGCTCGGCCCCAGAGGTCGTAGCTGCGGCCCACGCGGCTGGTGGCTACACCGTCGACGCCGTCTGCCCGCTGGTCACCAAGGTCCACCACGAGGTCCGCACCAGGGCAGCCAAGGGCTACCAGATCGTCTACGTGGGCCACGCCGGCCACGAAGAGGCAGAGGGAACCATCGCCGTGGCCCCCGACTCGGTGCACCGCGTCGAACACCCCGACGAGGTCGACAGCCTCGGTGATCTGGGTGACAACGTGGCCATCCTGGCCCAGACCACCCTCAGCCACCGCGACTGGGAGGGTGTCGTCGACGCCGCCGCCGAACGCTGGCCAGACCTGTGGTCACCGGGCCGTAGCGACCTCTGCTTTGCCACCACCAACCGCCAGGGGGCGCTTCTCGACATGGTCGACGACTGCGACGCCGTGGTCGTCATCGGCTCCACCAACAGCTCCAACACCCGGGCCCTCGTAAAGCTGGCCGAGGAGGCCGGCTGCGAACGCGTCGTCTGGATCAACCGGGCCGGCGACCTGCCCCACGACCTGACCGGAACCGTCGGGGTGACGGCCGGAGCGTCGGCACCCGAGGAGGTCGTGGAGGCCGTGGTGAAAGCCCTCTCCCCGACCAACGGCGTAACGGTCATACGCCACACCGACGAGGACGAGTACTTCCCACCGCCACGCAACCTGCGCGACCTGCTCTCAGCCGTACGGGGGTTCGCAGGCCTCGGCTACGGGGCGCCACCGCCAACAACCCACCTCGACGACCGGTCCATAGACGCCTCAGCCGCCCTTGAGGCCCTGACCCTGCGGGGCACCGCCAACTAGCCCGGAACCTCCAGAGGCGGACGGCCGTTCAGACGCAGGGCCTCGTCGTAGAGAACCTGGATGCGCTGTCGCACCTGCTCGGTCAGGTCTGTCACCACCCGGCGCGGCACGCGCCCCTCAACCACCGGCGCAGGAATCGGCTCACCCACCACCAGCACCACCTTCCTCGGCCATACGAACCGGGCCCCCGGCGGCATGGCGTGGTCGGTGCCCGCTATGCCCATTGGCACGATCGGCACCCCGGCCCGTGCAGCCACGAAGGCCGGCCCGTGGTGCATCTTGTCGGACTCGACCACAGGCCCCCACTGGCGGGTCCCCTCGGGAAACATCACCAACGGCTCTCCCCGCTCCAGGACATCCTGGCAGGCACGCAGGGCGGCGCGATCGGCTGTGCCTCGTTCCACGGGGAATGCCCCGACGATCGTGAGGAACCCGCCGAGGAACCGGTTGTTCCACAGCGACTCCTTCCCCAGGAAGCGCTGCCTGCGAGACGTTGCCATCCCACCCAGGATCGAATCCAGATACGAGCGGTGCACCGGCGACAGGATGTACCCCCCCGTGGCCGGCAGGTTCTCCCGACCCACCACGCTGAACCTGAAATACCCCTTGCAGATGAGCCATAGCAGCGACCAGAAGAACCGGTAGAGGAAACGCCCCAACAGGCTCAGGTCGTGGCCCAGATGGCCGCTCACGGAAGCATCCCCACGACCAGGTCGACCACCTCGTCGATGCCGAGGTCAGATGTGTCGACCACAACCGCCCCGGGTGCCTCGACCAGCGGGCTCATCTCACGCCCGGAGTCGGCGGCATCACGCCTCTCGATGTCGGCGCCGACCACCGCCACGTCCTGGCCGCCAGCCTCGCCGGCCCGACGCTGTGCCCTCACCTCGGCCGAGGCCGTCAGGTAGACCTTGAGGGTCGCATCGGGAAACACCACCGAGCCGATGTCGCGGCCCTCCATGACCCCGCCGCCCCGCTCAGTCGCCCAGGCCCTCTGGCGGAAAACCATCTCTGTGCGAACACCCGGGTTGGCAGCCACAACGCTGACCGCACCCGTGACCTCGGGTCCCCTGATGTCAGCCGTGGCATCAACGCCGTCAACCACGCAGGCGTCACGTGTCAGGTCCAGGTCGATGCTGCGGGCCACATCCACGACGGCATCGGCGTCAGCCGGGTCCACACCGCGCCGCAGCACCGCACACGCAACCGCCCTGTACATGGCCCCGGTATCCAGGTAGCCGAGGCCCAGCCGGTCGGCCACCCCACGCGCCACGGTGGACTTTCCCGAACCTGCAGGCCCGTCGATGGCGATGACCCGGAGGTCGCTCATGCCCGCAGGCCCTCGAGGTCACGCCCGAAGGCCGGGTAACTGGTGTCCACGGCATCCCAGCCTGACACGACCGTCGGCCCCTCTGCCACGAGCGCCGCAACCGCACACGCCATGGCGATCCGGTGGTCGCCGTGGGAATCCACCTCGGCGCCCCTGAGTGGCCCGCCGACCACGATCAGGTCGTCGCCCTCGACACGCACCCGTGCACCCATGGCCCCCAACTCCGACGAGGTGGTCGCCAGGCGGTCGGTCTCCTTGACACGCAACTCCCCCACCCCGCAGAACCGTGTCTCTCCCTCGGCACAGGCGGCCGCCACGGCCAGCACCGGCACCTCGTCGACGAGGCCGGGAACCTCGGCGGCCTCGACCACTGTTCCAGTCAGGGACGACGCCCGAACCGTCAGATCGCCGCTGTCGGCGTCGTGGGTGATGTCGGCGCCCATGCGGGCCAGAACGTCGACAAACCCGGTGCGAACCGGACCCGAGTAGACGTTCTCCACCACCACCTCGGAGCCGGCAACGATCGCAGCGGCCACCGCCCAGAAGGCCGCCTGGGAGGGGTCGCCCGCAACCCTGTGGGTATATGCCACGGGGCGACCCGGCTGCACGGTCACACCACCCGGGCCCGTGGTCACCTCGATTCCGAAGGCCGCCATGAGTTCCTCGGTGTGGGCCCGTGTCGGCTCGGCCTCGACGACCGTCGTGGGGCCATCGGCTGACAGACCCGCAAACAGCACGCAGCCCTTCACCTGGGCGCTAGCCATGGGAGGCGCATACTCCACGCCGTGCAGCCCACCACCGTCGATCGTGAGCGGCGCCAGCGTCGAACCGTCGACACCACATATGGAGGCCCCCATCGCCCGAAGCGGGTCGACCACCCGGTCCATCGGCCGCCGCCTGATGGACTCGTCGCCGTCGAGCACCGACGTGAACGCCAGGCCGGACAGCATCCCCGCCAGCAGACGGATACCGGTGCCCGAGTTGCCCACATAGAGCGGCCCGTCGGCGGGTCCCAGGTCGCCACCGGTGATCGACACCACCCCGTCGACCACCTCCACCCCCGCACCCAGGGCCCCCACGATCGACAGCGTGTGGGCCACATCGGCGCCGTCGCTGAGGCCGGTGATCTCAGATGTTCCGTCGGCCAGGGCCGCCAGCATCACCACCCGGTGTGAGATGGACTTGTCACCGGGCACCGAGAGGCGGCCGGTGAGCGGCCCGCCGGGTGCAACGGCGAAGAAGGTCACGTCAACGGACCCGATGTGGGCCGATAGCCCTTGGCCATGAGCCCGCCCTTGAGGCGCTCGACAAGGCCGGTCTCGACAATCAACAGCACCACACCCCGGTCGCCCTCTGCCGAGTGGGCGATCTCCAGGTCGTAGATGTTCACATCCAACTCGGTGGCAAGCGTGGCGATGGCGGCGATCTCGCCGTGGCGGTCCGGAATGGGCACACGCACCTCAGCCAGCTCCGACGGCCGCGGCGCACCCGTCGGCAGGCTCACCCGGGCAGCCCGAGCGGTCTCGAGGCGGTCCAACAGACCGTCACGGTCCGAGTCGACCACCTCACGGCGGACCACCCCAAGAGCTGCAATCAGGTCGTCGAGCACCTCGGCAATGGCGTGGCTGTTCTCGGCGCAGATGTCGGGCCAGATACCCGGATGCCCCGCAGCCACCCGCGTCATGTCACGAAAACCCCCGGCCGCCAGCCGCAACACGGCGTAGTGCTCCTCGGAACGTGCGGCTGCAAGGCCCATGAGGGTCGCAGCGGTCAGGTGCGGCACATGCGACACCAGCGCAACCAGGGCGTCATGTCGATCAGGCGACAGGGTCACCACCTCGGCACCGAGGGAGGCAACCGTCGTGCGCACCCGTGCAAACGAGGCATCGTCGGTGGCGTCACCGGGGGTGAGAACCCAGTTGGTGTCAACGAACATGTCAGCGGCCGCGCCCTCGAGGCCGTCCTGTTCGGAACCGGCCATCGGGTGACCGCCCACGAACCGCGGATCGTCGACGCCAGAGACCACTGGAACCTTCACGCTGCCCACATCGGTAACAAGCCCCGACGGTGAGGCAGCAAGCGCCTCACGAACCGCATCGGCGATGTGGGCTACGGGCGTGGCCACGAACGTGACCTCGGCAGCCGGATCCCAGCCAGCAGAGTCGACCACACCCATCTCAAGTGCCGTCGCCAGACGAGCCTCGTCACTGTCGACACCGCTCACATGCCAGCCACGCTCACGGAGCGCCAGGCCGATCGAACCACCGATGAGGCCCACGCCCACAACGGTCGCACGCCCGCTCACGACCGGGCTCTCAACAGGTAGGGCCGTGCCGCGGCTGGGGACAGATGGGTTGCCATGGCCGTCGATGCTACCGGTAGCCCCACCGGCTATCGGCCCGGTTTGTCGGCCACCGCCTGCTCCAGGGAGCGCAGTTCCTCGACGGTCAGCTCACGAAACGAACCCGGCGCCAGGGACCTGTCGGCGATGGGGCCCACACGCGTGCGAACCAGACGCACCACCGGATGGCCCACTGCCTCACACATACGACGCACCTGGCGGTTGCGGCCCTCGTGGATGGTCAGCTTCACGACCGAAGGATCCATCAGCGAGGCCCTGGCCTCGGCCGTCATGCCGTCGTCGAGCTCCACGCCCTCCCGCAACGAGCGCAGCGCAGCCCGACTCGGCTCACCGTCGACCTCGGCCACATACTCCTTTTCGACCCCGTAGGACGGATGGGTCAGGCGATGTGCCAACTCACCGTCGTTGGTGAGAAGCAACAGACCCTCGGTGTCGGCATCGAGGCGCCCAACCGGAAACACCCTTGGCTCATCGGGCACCAGGTCGACAACGATGGGGCGACCCTGCGGATCGTCAGCGGTCGTCACCACACCAGCCGGCTTGTTCAACAGGTAGTAGACAAGACCCGGACGCACCCCAATCGGCGCACCATCCACCGCCACCAGCGCCGACTCGGGATCAACCCGTCGACCCAGCACCGCCACCTCACCGTTCACGGTCACCCGCCCAGCTGCGATCAGGTCATCGCACTTTCGGCGACTGCCAAAGCCGACACGGGCAAGCACCTTCTGGAGGCGTACCTCCTCGGCCGGCTCCTGGCTGACGGGCCCTTCGTGTTCTGTCACGACTACGTACGGTCGTCGACAGGAACCTCGGCGTCGGACCCGCCTTCAGCCTCGCCACCGACCTCTGCCTCCAACTCAACCACATCGGGTTCGGCCAGCAGACCCCGCTCGAGGGCCTCAACAAGCTCTGGGCCCGGCACGAAGTCACCCAGCGACGGCAGGTCAGACACCTTGTCGATGCCCATGCTCTCAAGAAACCCCTGGGAGGTGCCGAACATGAGGGCGTTACCGGGGCCCGGATCTGTCGAGACCACCTCTATGTAGCCGCGCTGCTGGAGCGTGCGAATCACCGTGTCCACGTCGACGCCCCGGATGGCCGACACCTGGTTGCGTGAGATCGGCTGCTTGTAGGCCACGATCGCAAGAGTCTCCAGGGCCGCCGACGTAAGGCGGCTGTGCTGGCCCTCCAACACGAAACGCTCAACCCATGCAGCCTGGGCCGGATGGCTCTGGAAGCGGTAGCCGCCACCAACCCTGAGCAGCACGAAACCCCGCCCCTCGGCCTCGTACTCATCGGCCAGGGACGAACAGATGGCCTCCACCTTCTTCGTGGGCATCTCCATCAACTGCGCCAACAGGTTCGGCGCGACCGGGTCGATCGACACCATCAAGATGGCCTCAATGGCCCGCCTGATGTCGTCGTCTTCGCCGATCACCGCCTCGTCACCCACCGGATCAGCCCTCGTAGACGTCGATCAGGTCAATGTCGGCCAGGTCGGCTCCGGTCAGCCAACTCACGTGGATGTCGCCGAAGGTGTCAACCTGGTCGATCTCGACAAGGCCCTGCTTGAACAACTCAAGCACAGCCAGGAACCGCACCACGATGGCGATGCGGTCGGTCATGCCCACCGTGAGGCTCTTGAACGTGACGGTGCCCTCGTGGGGGATCTCGGCGACCATGTCACGCACCGCATCGGCCACACTCACCCGGATGGGGGCGATGTGCTCCGTGTCGATGTGGAAAACCGGCTTGGGGGCAAGCGCCCTCCGGCCGGCGTCGCGCAGGTCAACAGGCGACACCCCCGCCAGGAGATCGGGCGCAAGGTGCAGGAAGGCGTCCTCCAGACCTGCACGCCTCGGCCACGACAGCGACGCATCGGCAGCCAGGCGACGTAGCTGGATGGCCGCATCCTTGAAGGTCTTGCACTCCAGCAGGCGTGCCAGCAGCAGGTCGCGTTCCTCCCAGAGACCGAACTCGTCGTCAACGTCGAACCGGTCGTCGGTCGGCAACAGGCGCCGGGTCTTGAGCTCCAACAGGATCGCAGCGATGAGCAGGAACTCGGTGGTGACCTCGAGGTCACATGCACCCAGGTTCTCCAACTCGGCCAGGTAGGCGTCGACAATCGACGACAACGAGACCTCGTAGAGCTCAACCTCCTCGCGCAGGATGAGGTTCAACAACAGGTCAAAGGGGCCCTCGTAGACCGGGGTCGAAACCGTGACGCTCACAGGCCAGACCCTACGCCGTGGCCCCCACCACACGACGGACACCGCCGCCTGACTTCGCCGATCTGTTGGCCGCTGTAGCCTCGTCTGATGGCCATTCCCAGCAGCGGCAGCATCCCCCGACCTGTCATCCAGTTCCTGGCCTTCGCATTCGCCGGGCTCATCGCCATAGCCATCGGCAGCCAGTTCCTCTGGAACAGCGAGTCCGAGGCACCCCCCACCACCCGTGCACCGGCCCCGATAACCACCACCACCCGGTCCCCCTACTGGATGAACAAGTACGGCTGGGACTACAAGGCCTACCTCGACAACATGGCCTCCATCCCCGACTGCAGCGGCCTGCACAGCGAGTACATCCGTGCCCTGCAGGGCAACGCCGAGATCAACTCCCAGTTCGGCACCGGTACAGCCGACCTCATGGAGTACATCTTCAACAACCAGGACGCCGCCGGCTGCTTCGGCTGAACGGTCCCAACCACCCCCTCCCCACACCGGTACCCTGACCGGCCATGGCAAGGGTCTTCTCGGGCATCAAGCCCACCGGCGACGTCCACCTCGGAAACCTGCTGGGAGCGCTCAACAACTGGGTCGCCCTCCAGGACCAGGCCGAGTCCGTCTACTGCGTCGTCGACCTCCACGCCCTCACGGTCCCCCACGACCCCGAGGCCCTTCGAGCCGACACCCTCTCGCTGGCCCAGGTTCTGTTCGCCGTGGGCCTCGACCCCGAACGCAGCACCGTGTTCGTGCAGAGCCACGTACACGAACACACCGAATGCGCCTGGATCATGGAGTGCACCGCCGCCTTCGGCGAACTCCGCCGCATGACCCAGTTCAAGGACAAGTCGGAGAGCGCCTCCTTCGTATCCGGCGGGCTCTTCACGTACCCGGCCCTGCAGTCCTCCGACATCCTCCTCTACGACACCAACCAGGTTCCCGTAGGCGAAGACCAGCGACAGCACGTCGAGCTCACCCGAGACATCGCCATCCGCTTCAACCACCGCTTCGGCGAGACATTCGTGGTTCCAGAGGCGGTTGTCCCACCCACCGGAGCCAGGGTCATGGACCTCCAGAACCCCACCGCCAAGATGTCCAAGTCCGACGAGAGCCCCCAGGGCACCATCCGCGTCCTCGACGACCCCGCCGTCATCGAAAAGAAGGTCAAGCGCTCGGTTACCGACAGCGACAACGAGGTCCGCTTCGACCCGGCCGAAAAACCCGGCGTCTCGAACCTCCTCTCCATCCTGGGTGCATCAACCGGCCAGACGCCCCAGCAGGCAGCCGAGGGCATCGAACGCTACGGCGACCTCAAGGCCGCAACCGCCGAGGCCCTCATCGAGATGCTCCGCCCCATTCAGGAGCGCTACAACGAACTTGCAGCCGACCCCGCCGAAACCACCCGGCTGCTGGCAGTAGGAGCAGGCAAGGCCCGCCATGTCGCATCGGCAACGGTTGGCCGCGCCAAGACCAACATGGGCCTGCTACCAGCCTGACCAGCAGGCTTCCCGCCTGACTACCTGTCGGCGCCGGCCAGCACCTCGGCCAGCCCCGCATCGACACTCCAGGAACCAGACGGATTCTGGTGTTCACGGGCCCAGGCCACCGTGAACGAGTCGCTCCCAGCCTCCTCCAGCAGCACCGCACCCGACTCCGGGTGGCAGAAGTAGCGGCCGACCCGACCGGTGAAACCCCGGCCCCCGGCCCAGGCCTCAAGCCTCGAACGCGAAGTGCCGGCAATAACCAGCGTCGCCACAACCCGGCCCATGGTTCCCAACCCGCAACCCAACTTGCCCACGTCGTGCAACAGCGCCGCAGCAACCACCGGTCGCTCATCGTCGCCCAACACACCAACCACATTGCGCGCCACCTTCACCAGGTGCCGTCGATCGGGGTTCGACAGGCGACGCCACAGGTCAACCTCACCTGGCACCAGATACGACTCGGCCCACAGTTCGTCGACTGCCGACGGCCCGCCGGGTCTCAGCGAACCAAAGAAACGCAGGGCCAGATGCGGGAGCCGACCCACGAGGCCCCGGAGGCCCACGGTCAGCCGGCTGATCCGACGTCGACCTCGTCCAACTGCAGAAGCTGCGGGTTACGACCCTCGGCCCTGCTCATCGCAGCTCCGACAAACGCCCTGAAGAGCGGAGCTGGACGATCGGGACGGCTCTTGAACTCTGGATGGGCCTGCGTGCCAATCCAGAACGGGTGATCGTCGAGCTCGACGAACTCGACGAGACGCCCATCGGGAGACTCACCCGAGCAGACAAAACCGGTGCCGTCAAAGCGCTCGCGGTAACGGGGGTTGAACTCGTAGCGGTGGCGGTGCCTCTCGGACACGACCTCTTCGCCGTAGATCTCAGCCACCCTGGAACCGGGCCTCAACTGCGCCACATAGGCACCAAGGCGCATGGTGCCACCAAGGTCGGTCACATCACGCTGCGACTCCATGAGGTCGATCACAGGGTGGGGCGTACCCGGCTGGAACTCGCTGGAGTGTGCACCCTCGAGGCCCAGGGCGTTGCGGGCGAACTCGACGGCCATGCACTGCAGGCCGAGACAGAGGCCCAGGCAGGGGATGTCGTTCTCGCGGGCAAAGCCGGCAGCGGCGATCTTGCCCTCGATGCCCCTCTCGCCGAAACCGCCGGGGATCACGATGCCATCGAGGTCGCGCAGCCGGTTCTCGGCCAGCAGGCCCTCGACGTCCTCGGCCTGGATCCAGTCGATCTCGATATCGGCACCGTGGTGGATGCCTGCGTGGTTGAGCGACTCGACAACCGACAGGTAGGCGTCGACAAGGCTCACGTACTTGCCGATGAGACCGATTCGCACCGGTGTGGTGGCATCGGCCACCCGCTGGTTCAGCGCCTTCCAGTCGGTGAGGTCTGGAGGACCGACGTCGATTCCGAGAACACCACAGAGGTAGTCGTCGAGCCCCTCGTCGTGGAGCACCAGGGGGATCTCATAGAGGCTGCCGGCATCGGGGGCGTTGACAACACCCTCGAACGGAACGTTCGAGAGCCGCGAAATCTTGCGTTCCAGGTCATCGCTTATGGGCTCGTCGCTGCGGCACACGATGGCGTGGGGCTGGATGCCGGCACTGCGCAGTTCCGCCACCGAGTGCTGGGTGGGCTTGGTCTTGTGCTCACCCGAGGGTGCGATGTAGGGCACCAGGGTCACGTGCACGTAGCAGACGTTGGCGTCGCCGGCATCGAGACGGAACTGCCTGATGGCCTCGAGGAACGGCAGGATCTCGATGTCGCCGACCGTGCCACCGACCTCGGTGATGACAACGTCGACGGACTCGCCCGTGAGCATCCTGATGCGGCGTTGGATCTCGTCGGTGATGTGGGGAATCACCTGAACGGTGCGCCCCAGGTATTCGCCCCTGCGCTCAGCGGCAATGACCGCCGAGTAGATGGACCCGGAGGTGGCGTTGGAATCGCGGGTGAGGTTCTCGTCGATGAAGCGCTCGTAGTGACCGAGGTCAAGGTCGGTCTCGCCGCCGTCGTCGGTCACGAACACCTCGCCGTGCTCAAACGGGTTCAACGTGCCCGGATCAACGTTGATGTACGGATCCAACTTCTGGATGACGACCCGGAGACCACGCTGTTTGAGGAGGCGACCGAGGGATGCGGCGGTTAGGCCCTTACCGAGCGAACTTGCGACGCCGCCCGTCACAAAGATGTGTTTCGTCACGGGGACCCAATCTATCCGCGAGCCAAGGGGTACGCGTGGCAGGTCCGGAAGAAGCAGCGGTCGTCGGTCACGCGTCGCGTGAAGCCGAGGCCGCTGCCAGCAACTCGACGGCGTGGTCCTGCGCGGTTCCGCTCTCGGGAGAACCCGAGAGCATCCGTGACAGTTCAACGACCCGTTCGTCGTCACCCAACACGGTGGCCGTGGCCACGGTCATCTCCCCGTCATCGTGCTTCGTGACCATGACCTGGCTATGGGCGTAGGCGGCCACCTGGGCAAGGTGGGTCACCACCAGCACCTGGCTGTGGCTGGCCAACTCGGCCAGCGAGGCACCAACGGCGTGGGCCACCTCGCCACCGATTCCGGCATCTACCTCGTCGAACACCTGGGTGGGGGGCGATGCGGTGAGCACCCGCCGCACCGCCAGCATGGCCCTCGCCAACTCGCCGCCCGATGCCACCTTGGAGAGAGGCAGCAGTGCCGCCCCGGAGTTGGCGGCCAGAAGGATCACCACGTCGTCGCCGGCCTCGCCGTCGACGGAGACGCCAATGGATGCCGTCGGCATGGCCAGATCACGCAGATGCGACTCGATCCGTGCAGCCAGATCGGGAGCGGCACGGCGTCTGGCGTCGCGCACCACACCGGCAGCCGCCACACGGGCGGCCTCGGCGGCGACCCGCTCGGCATCGAGCACCGCTGCCCTGGCATCGTGGTCCAACAGGCCACCAAGGCGTTCGGCTGCCTCGCGGTGGTAGTCCATGACCTCGACCAGGCTGTTGCCGTACTTGCGACGCAACTCGGCCAGCAGGCTCCTACGCTCCCCCACCTCGTTGAGACGCGCTGGATCCTCCTCGACTGTCTCGGCAAGGACACGCAGCGATGCCGACAGGTCGGCCAGGTCGGCCCCCATTCCTGCCAGCCTGTCGGCCAGGTCGGAAAACGGTGGGCGCTCGACCAGGTGACCGAGTGAGGCGGCCAGCGCCTCAGACACCGGGCCGTCACCATCGAGGAGAGCAAGAGCTGCCCCGGCAGCCTCACGGTGGGCACCTGCATCGGCCAGAAGCGCCGCCTCAGCGGCGAGGCGGTCGTATTCGTCGGGGTCCTCGATGGCAGCACTGTCGAGTTCGGCCACCTGGTAGCGGAGCAGGTCGATCTCTCGTGCCCTCACCCGTTCGTCTCCGCCCACCGACTCGAGTTCGATGTCAATGGCGGCGATGGCCTCGACAGCCTCGTGCAATGGAGCCAGGTCGACGCCGCCGAAGCGGTCCAGTGCCGCCCTCTGGGCCGGCCCGGCAAGCAGGTTCTGATGGGCGTGCTGACCGTGCAGGTCGACAAGGCACGAGCCCAACTCGGCAAGGGCCGCCGCAGTGGCCAGTTGGCCGTCGAGGTAGGCGCGGCTGCGGCCATCGCGTGGCACAACCCGACGAACGAGCACCTCGTCCTCGCCGGACAAGAAACGGCCCTCGACCACTGCCTCGTCGGCTCCGGGCCGCACGATGGACGGGTCGGCACGGCCGCCCAGCAGCAACTCGATGGCACCCACGATGAGCGTCTTGCCGGCACCGGTCTCGCCGGTGACAGCGGTCAACCCGGGACCGAACGAGATGGTGACCTCCTCGATCACCCCCAGGTCGGCAACGCGCATCTCAAGCAACATGGGGAGCATCCTCGCACGCACCTGCGACAAGGTTGGGTGACCACCCGGCAGGGGCGGGCCAGATGCAATCGACAGATCAGGCCCTAGCGGTCCTCGAGGCCGAACTTGGTCTTGAGCAACTGCTCAAAGTCACGCTTGCCGAACGTGACCAGTTGAGCCACACGATCAGCAGCCGTGCACACCACCCGGTCACCCGGCTCAAGGTCACCGAGCACCCGACCATCGACGGTCCCGGTAGCCGAACGCTCGCCCAGCACCTCGAGGCATACCTCGCTCGAGGGGTTCAACACGAGCGTCCGGTCAAAGAGCATGTGCGGCGACACCGGTGTCACCTGGATGGAACGGTGCAGGGCATCCACGATCGGCCCACGGGCCGAAAAGGCGTACGCCGTCGATCCGGTGGGCGTGGCCACGACCATTCCGTCGGCCGCATACGAGGTGAAGAAGTCGCCGTCCAGCGACACACCCAGCCGGACTGTCTGGCTGGCGGCGGTGCGCTCGACCACGACCTCGTTGAGGGCGTAGTCAACGGCGACACTCGAGCCGTCGGCCCTCTGCAGCTCCACGCGCAGCATCATGCGCTCCTCGATCCCGTGGTCACCGGCAAGGGTCCTCGCCACGGCGTCGACGGCATCCTCGGGCTCAACTGCGGTCAGGTAGCCGAGGTGGCCGAAGTTGACACCCAGCACCGGCACCGCCGCGCCGTCGAGCAGGCCCACCGCACGCAGGATGGAACCATCGCCCCCGAGGCTCACCACCAGGTCCAGGTCACCTGAACCACCGATACCGAAGCCGTCGTCGCCCGAGCGGCGGATCTCGTGACCCTCATCGACCAGACGCGCGGCCAACACGTCGGCCTGTTCGACTGCAGCCTCACGGTCCTCGTGCACGACCAGGCCCACGACCGCCATCAGGCACCTCCCCCACCTGTGAGGTCCACGGCCTCGGCAACCAGAGCCGCCGGATCAAACGCCGGGGCGTCCCCCCGCACCACGTGCACCACGAACTCGACGTTGCCGTCGGCGCCTGTAATCGGAGAGGCCATACCCTCCATGATGGCGGCTCCGTGGCCGCGAATCGACCGTTCGACCTCGATTAGCACCCTCAACCAGACCTCAGGATCCCGGATGACCCCGCTGCCACGGTCCACCTCGGGCTTTCCGGCCTCGAACTGGGGCTTCACGAGGAGGAGCATCGGCGCATCATCACCAACCAGGGTGAACAGGTCGGCCATGACGGTCCGCAGCGAGATGAACGAGAGGTCAGCAACCAGCAGGTCAAACGGCGCCCCCAGTACCTCAAGATCAACCGACCTGACGTTGGTGCGCTCGTGAACGGCAACACGTGGGTCGCCACGGAGGCTCTCGTGGAGCTGCCCCCTGCCAACATCGAGGGCCACCACCGACTCGGCACCGCCCGCAAGCAGACAGTCGGTGAACCCACCGGTGCTCGAACCAACGTCGATGGCCGCCAGGCCGGCAACGTCCAGACCAAACCGCTCGAGAGCCGCCTCCAACTTCAGCCCGCCACGGCTCACAAACCGCGCGGGCGGGCCGGCAACAACGACGGCCTGTGCCGGGTCCACCAGACGGGCCGCCTTGGATGCCGGCGCACCATCGACCGTGACACGGCCATCGGCAATCACAGCCTGGGCCACCGAGCGGCTCTCGACAAGGCCCAGCCGAACCATCTCCTGATCGAGGCGTCGACGCTGGCTCACCCTAGGGCCTCGTCCACAACCGCCGCCAGATCAGCGTGCACCGAATCGGGAACCGGGTCAAACGGCATGTCGGCGTCCCCGAGGACCCCCGACAGCACCAGGGCGAAGTTCCATCCCAGTGCCCGCGCAAGGAGGCCGTCGGTGTCGGGCCGATCGCCCACGACCGTTCCGGTCGGACCCGCAGCATCGAGCACCAGGTCACAGATTGGCTGATGGGGCTTGCCGGCGAACACCGGGGTGACACCGGTTGCGGCGGCAACTGCGGCCACCAGTGCACCGGCGCCCGGACGGATGCCGTCCTCGGCCGGCCACGACACATCCTCGTTGGTGGCCAGGAGTCGGGCCCCGCCCAGCACCGCCTGGACCCCAGCCGTCAGACGCCAGTAGTCGAAGTCCTCATGCATGCCCACCAGCACGGTGTCGGCCGGACCCTCGCGCACGACGATGGCACCAACGGCCTCCAGTTCCTCACGTGCACCGGCCCCACACATGCCGAGCACGATCTCCCCGGGCTCAACCATCCGGGCGGCGGCCATGCCCGAGGTGATCACCCCGCCCATGGCATCGATTCCGTGGGAGGCCAACTTGGCCTCGACGTCAACCACCCGGCGGCCCGAGTTGTTGGTAACAAACAGCACCTTCTCGCCCGCAGCCTGCAGGCGCGCCACGGCATCTGCAGCACCGGGGATGTCATCTGTCCCAAGCCAGACGACCCCGTCGAGATCCAGAGCCCAACTCATGATGGAGGCATCGGGCGCGAGCCCGTTGCGCTCAGACCTCCCAGGTGGGAAGGGAACGCAGAAGAGCCGAGAGGTCGCCCTTGCCGCGGCTGGCAGTCACGTTGGCGATCTGATCTGCCACGGCCCTTCCGTACTCGTCGCGCTTACAGGCGCGGAAGACGCCGATCGGGGTCGGTGTGTGCGGACCCTCAGCAAGACGTGAAAGTGAGAACGCCGTGGACGGATCGGTCAGCAACTCGTCGTGCACGAGGATGGCATCTTCGCCAACGTCGGCCAGATCGACGATCTGAACGCCACCCTCACGGCGGGCAACACCTCGTTCGCCCTCAGTGCCGAAGCGGATCGGTTCGCCGTGGATCAGATCGATGAGCATGTCGTCGCGGGCGTCCTTCTTGGTGATCGCACCGAACGCCCCGTCGTTGAACACGTTGCAGTTCTGGTAGACCTCGACAAAAGCTGCACCATCGTGCAGATAGGCCCGCCTGAAGGTCTCCTGCATGTGCTTGCGGTCCATGTCGTGTGTGCGTGCCACGAAACTGGCCTCTGCACCGAGGGCCACGCTGACCGGGTTGAACGGCCGCGGTGTCGCACCCATCGGCGACGACTTCGTGACCTTGCCGGTCTCACTCGTTGGCGAGTACTGGCCCTTGGTGAGACCGTAGATCTGGTTGTTGATCAACAAGATGTTCAGGTTGATGTTGCGCCGCAGGGCGTGGATGAGGTGGTTGCCGCCGATCGACAGCATGTCGCCGTCACCACCGATTACCCAGATGTCGAGATCGGGGCGGGCCATGGCCAGACCCGTGGCGAACGCCGGGGAACGACCGTGGATGGTGTGCACCCCGTAGGTGTCCATGTAGTAGGGAAAGCGTGCCGCACAGCCGATGCCCGAGATGAACACGGTGTTTTCCCGCCGCACCCCCAACTCGGGAAGCAGGAGCTGGATGGCGGTGAGCACCGAGTAGTCGCCACAGCCCGGACACCACCGGACCTCCTGGTCGCTCTGCCAGTCGGATCGGCTCGTCTCGGGAGCCTCACCCACATCGGTTGTGGCGACATTGAGAGCGTCAGTCATCGAGAGCTCCGAGCGTTACCTGTTCGATCTCTCCCGCAGTGAACGGCTGGCCGGTCACCTTGCCGATGGCCTGGGCGTCGACGAGGTACTCGGCCCGGATCATCTTTGCCAACTGGCCCAGGTTCATCTCGGGAACCAGGACCGTCTTGTGACGGGCCAACACCTCGCCGAGGTTCTTCGGGAAGGGGTTCAGGTGGGTCAGGTGAACCTGGGCGACCTTGTGACCGGCGTTTACGACACGCCGCACGCCTCCGGTGATGGCACCCCAGGTTGAACCCCAGCCCACGACCAGCACGTCGGCCTCCGGGTGGCCGATTACCTCGACGTCGGGCACCTCTATCTGCGAGATGCGCTCGGCCCTGACTGCCACCATATGCCCGTGGTTCTCGGTGTCGTAGCTGACGTTTCCGGAACCGTCCTGCTTTTCGATGCCTCCGATTCGGTGCATCAGACCAGGTGTGCCCGGGGGCGCCAGGGGGCGCACCAGGTTCTCGTCGCGCAGGAAGGGCCAGTACTCGGGCTCGCCGTCGGCGTTGGTGTGGTTGAACTCGGTGGCGAACTCCACGGGGATCGGTGCAAGGGAATCAACCTCGGGGAGGCGCCACGGCTCGGACCCGTTGGCCAGGTACCCGTCGGACAGGAGGATCACGGGGGTGTGGTAGGTCAGCGCAATGCGGGCCGCCTCGATCGCCACGTCGAAGCAGTCGGCCGGGGTGCAGGCAGCCACCACCGGTAGCGGTGCCTCGCCGTGACGGCCGTACATGGCCATGAGCAGGTCAGCGGCCTCGGTCTTGGTGGGGAGCCCCGTCGACGGACCACCACGCTGAATGTCGACTATCACGAGGGGCAACTCGAGGCTGACCGCAAGGCTGATTGTCTCGGACTTGAGCGCCACTCCGGGGCCACTCGTTGTGGTGACGCCGAGGTAGCCGCCGTACGAGGCCCCCAGCGCCGAGCCGACAGCTGCGATCTCGTCCTCGGCCTGGAATGTGGTGACTCCGAACGACTTGTGCTTTGACAGTTCATGGAGAATGTCGGTGGCGGGTGTGATCGGGTACGAGCCGAGGAACACCGGAAGCCCGGACAGTTCGCCGGCAGCCACCAGACCCCATGCCAGCGCCGTGTTTCCGTTGATGTTCGTGTAGGTGCCGGGCTGCTGGGGAGCAGCAGGCACAACCACACGCTGGTGCCCGATCTCGGCGGTCTCGCCGAAGGCGTGGCCTGCCCGATACGCCGCCTTGTTGGCAGCGATGATCAGGTCACGGCCGGCGAACTTGGTGTCGATCCACTCCATCGTGGGTTCGGTCGGGCGGCTGTACATCCACGACACCAGGCCAAGGGCGAAGAAGTTCTTGGACCGCTCGGCATCACGCGGCTTGACTCCGAGGTCCTTGCAGACCTCCTTGGTGAGGCTTGTCATGGGCGCCGTGATGAGCATGTAGCCGTCGAGGTCTGAGCCGTCGAGCGGGTTGGTCTCGTAGCCGGCCTTTACCAGGTTGCGCTCGTCGAACGCGTCGGCGTTCACGATCAGGGTGCCACCGGGCACCAGCATGTGGAGGTCGGACTTGAGTGCCGCCGGGTTCATCGCCACCAGAACGTCGGGGGCGTCGCCGGGGGTCATGATGTCGTGGTCTGAAACCTGGACCTGGAAGGCGGACACGCCAGCGAGGCTTCCGGCTGGTGCGCGGATCTCGGCCGGGTACTCGGGAAGGGTCGCCAGGTCGTTACCAAAAAGGGCGCTGGCACTCGTGAAACGGTCGCCGGTGAGCTGCATTCCGTCGCCGGAGTCGCCGGCGAAGCGAATGATGACCTTGTCTACAGATACCGCATCGGGGGGTGCCGCTGTATCGGTCACGTCGCCACCTGCCGTCTCATGCCCATCGGCGTTCCGGCCTCGTTGCCGGTCGTCCCCTGCACGCGCATAACCATAACCACGCGCGATCCAAAGGCCAGTGATCCGGGGAGGCAATTCTCTGCGATGTTGGTCACAGCGCCGGCAACGTCGACGACCCGTGGAGCAGGCGTCAGGCCACGCCTACCGAGGAGTCCAGATAGACATCCTGGATTGCGTTCAACAACTCCACTCCATCGGAGATCGGACGCTGGAAGGCCTTGCGGCCGCTGATGAGGCCCATACCCCCGGCACGCTTGTTGATGACCGCCGTGCGTACCGCCTCGGCGAGGTCGCCGGCACCCGACGAGGCGCCACCACTGTTGATGAGACCGATGCGGCCCATGTAGCAGTTGGCCACCTGCCAGCGGCACAGGTCGATCGGGTGGTCGCTGGTGAGCTCGTCGTACACGAGCGGGTGGGTCTTGCCGAAACCCGGAATGGCGTTGTAGCCGCCGTTCACCTCGGGCAGCTTCTGTTTGATGATGTCGGCCTCGATGGTGACGCCGATGTGGTTGGCCTGGGCGGTCAGGTCGGCCGAGGCGTGGTGATCGACACCGTCGACCTTGAAACCCGAGTTGCGCAGGTAGCACCACAGCACCGTGAACATGCCCAGCTCATGGGCCCGTGCGAAGGCCTCTGAGACCTCGGCGATCTGGCGGGTGGACTCGTCTGACCCGAAGTAGATGGTGGCGCCCACACCTGCAGCACCCAGGTCGTATGCCTGGTCGACCGAGCCGTACATGACCTGGTCGAAGGTGTTGGGAAGGGTCAGGAGTTCGTTGTGGTTGAGCTTGACGATGAAGGGGATCCGGTGGGCGAATCGTCGGGACACCGCCCCCAGCACACCGAAGGTTGAGGCGACCGCGTTGCAGCCGCCCTCGATTGCCAGCTCAACGATGTTGGCCGGGTCGAAGTAGGCGGGGTTCGGTGCGAACGAGGCCGCCGCCGAGTGCTCGATGCCCTGGTCGACCGGCAGGATCGACACGTAGCCGGTTCCGCCCAGGCGACCGTGGTCAAAGAGCGACTGGATGCTGCGCAGCACCTGTGGTGACCGGTCGGTCTGGGCAAGCACGTCGGAGACATAGTCGGGGCCAGGGCCCGACAGCAGGTCGGCCGGGATTCCCTTCGCCTCGTGCTCCAACAGGTAGGCGGCATCGCCGCCCAACAGGTTCTCGAGTTCCACCTGACTTCTCCCGGATCATGAACTGGATGACCGCCGTGACGCTGCCGCCACGGCACCGGTTCACCATACGCCGACCACGGGCACGCGCGGGTACAGGTTCTGGCCCGCCGTCAGGTTGACGCCACTCCGACGGGAAGGGTCGTGCCCAGGCGGGTTCGTGCAGACTCGAACAGCTTTGAGGCCCTGACGCCGTTGCGTACCGGAACCACACGATCGGCCACCACCTCGGTGCGGCTCACCGTGGTGCCACCTGCACGGAAGAAGCGCCGATGCACCCTGCCGACCACGGCCACCCTGTCGCCAGCCGAGAGAGACCTCTCGCTCGCTATCGGGTCGAAGCGGACAACCGGGACCGAGTCGGTCGCCCCACCGGCGCGCACGGTGACCTCGCAGCGCAGGAGCACGCTGCCTGACTCCAGATCGAGCGGCCTGGGGTCGCTGCTCAACTCACCCACCAGGACACACAGGTTGGTATCGGACGGGCCCGACTCGGACATGGACGCTTCGTTGGCAGCCATCGAGGCTCCCTTCGCTCGGATCCGGGCTCTGCACCCGGACCACTGTTGACGGGGAAGCCGACACACGCACCGTAGGCGGGGCCTGTGACAAGGGCCCGCCGGTGTCAGTTGAGCGACCTCAACCTGTCGGAGACATCGGCGAAGTCGGGGTTGCGGCTGGCTATCCAGCGAAACAACTCTCGGGCCCGGGGTGTTGCGCCCGACCTCTCGTAGAGGTCCCCAAGCGCGTAGGCACGTCGCAGGTGATGGTCGCGTGCCCGCTTTGGAACAGACCAGCCACGCTCAAGCTCACGCACCGCATCGGCCATGCGACCCTGGTCGGCCAGGGCACCCGCAGCCACGAGGCGACCCTCGGTCACAAGCGCTGCACCAGGCGACGCATCGCGCAGTTCGGTCCAGAGCACCTCGACATCGGCCCACCTGCCCTGGGCCCGGTAGCAGTCGGCCAGCACAGGGTGCTGCTCGGTTCCGCCGGTCAGGTCCCGGAACACCTCGAGCCTCTTTGCGGCGGCCTTCCAGTTTCCGATTCGGTAGTGGGTCAGGCCCAGGAGCTCGACCACCTCGACCACCTCGGGGGCACGCTCGACCAGCGAGTTCAGGATGCGCCGGGAATCGTTGAAGCGCTCGTCGTCGAAGGCGCGTGCGGCCTCCTGCAACTTGGCCGACGCACGCGAACCGGCACCATCGCCCAGTGCCCTGCGGAGGGCGACATCGGCATCAGGTAGGCGCCTCGGTGCATCCGGCAGCGGTTGCCTCTCGAGCGCCCTGTGAACCCGACCGGACCGGGCCGGGCTGACACCACGTGCCACGGCATCGGCCGCCTCGCGGCGCAGACGGTCTGAGCGCTCGGGCGGTGTGCGGTCGGGTCGGGTGGTCCGCTCGGCGGTCTGCTCGCGGCGCCAGTCGCGGTCCTCGGCCTCTTCACGCTCGAGGCGTCCGGCCGCACGCCGGGCCACCCCACCCCAGTTCTTCGGGCCGGCATCGTCTGGTGGACGACGGCGGCGGTCGGGGTTCTGGCCGTCGGGGCGCCCGTCACGCTGGCGCCGCCCGTCGCGGCTCCCACCGGATCCCCGGTCGGGACGTCGATCGCCACCCCGGGAGCCTCCACCCTGACGGGGTGAGCGTCGATCCTGTGGTGGGGCCATGGGCGATGAGGCTACCGGCGCCGCGCCGGCCACGAGCCTCCCCCGCACTGCAGGTAGCGTCCCCCTGCACACCCAGGAGACCCAATGACCCTCTCGATCGTCGCCCTCGACCCGGACACCGGCCAACTCGGTACCGCCGTGCACACAGGCTGGATGGCTGTCGGCAACAAGGTCCCCTGGGTTGAGGCCGGCGTGGGTGCCGTTCTCACCCAGGCTGTAACCGAAGCCTCCTACGGGCCACGCTCCCTCGACCTGTTGCGCTCGGGCCACTCCCCCGCCGAGGCCCTTGGCACCCTGATCGCCGAGGACCCCCATGCCGAGTCCCGCCAGGTTGCGATAGTCGATTTCGAGGGTCGGGTCGCCGTCCACACGGGTAGCGGCTGCATCCCCAGTGCCGGCCACTCAGTGGGCGACGGCGTTGTGGCGGTGGCCAACATGGCTGGCGCAGACGGAGTCTGGGACGTGATGCTCGATGCCTTCGGCAGTGCCTCAGGGCCCCTTGCACGCAGGCTCTGCTCAGCTGTTACCGCCGGCCACGAGGCAGGTGGCGACCTGAGAGGCTCCACATCGGCCGCCCTGGTGGTCGCCCCCGGCGGGGTCGCCGAACCGGGGTGGACCCGACAGGTCGACCTGCGAATCGACGACCACCCCGAGCCCGTAGCCGAGTTGGCACGCCTGCTCGACCTGCACGAGATGTACGACCTCATGGGCACCGGCATCAACGCCGTTACCACCGGCAGGACCGACGAGGCCATGACCGCACTCGAGGCAGCAGCCGGCCATCCCCTCAGCAACGCCCAGACCGGCTTCTGGCAGGCCGCAGCCCAGCTTCTGGCCGGTGACAGCGAAGCTGCCGAAGCCACCCTCCGGAAGGCCACGGGTGATGACACCGGCTGGCGTCTCCTCTGGGAACGCAGCAGGTCGAGCGGCCGCCTCACCCCGCCCAGCTGACACGAAACCCGTCCCAAAACGCGCTCGAGCGGGGCCCTAAGGCCCCGCTCTCAGCGTGCGAAATCCGGCGGCGTCCTACTCTCCCAGGGCCTCTCGACCCAAGTACCATCGGCGCTGGCGGGCTTAACTTCCGTGTTCAGAATGGGAACGGGTGTGACCCCGCCGCCATAGCCACCGAAACCTTTTGTGCCCACCCCTGCGGGGTGGTGGGCACGAGTTCAGTTGTCAAAGAGCGGTCCATGGACCCCTCAAGCACTCCATAGCGAACACGAACATCGGAATCAACGGTCGATGTTATGTAACCAAGCCCTCGGCCGATTAGTACCGGTCGGCTGAACACGTTGCCGTGCTTACACCTCCGGCCTATCAACGTGGTGGTCTGCCACGGGCCTTACCCGGTTTCCCGGTGGGAGATCTCATCTTGAAACGGGCTTCCCACTTAGATGCTTTCAGCGGTTATCCCTTCCGTAGGTGGCCAACCAGCCATGCTCCTGGCGGAACAACTGGCACACTAGAGCTACGTCCGTCCCGGTCCTCTCGTACTAGGGACAGCCTTTCTCAAATCTCCTCCGGCTGCAGAGGATAGGGACCGAACTGTCTCACGAC
>JGI24922J38493_100059_pt1 | contig 33824 bp, 31 predicted proteins | sample LinPFosplate10_FD_38493 | JGI IMG/M metagenome (IMG submission 38493)
GTCGACTCTAGAGGATCCCACGAAAATTTAGCCGCTTCACGGTGTTTTATACCCATGAGAAGTGCAGCAGAAATAGTAATGCCTGATCGTGAAATACCTGGAAATAAGGCAAAAGCCTGGGCCATTCCTATACAGAAAGCAATAAATAGAGTGAATTGCCTCATGGGACCGTTCAGGGAAAAATAAGTGGTGGCTAAGATCAAACCGGTTATGAAGAGCATGGGAATGACCACAGAAGGGATAAAAGTTGATTCTATAAACTCATCCAAAAATAACCCAGCAAAGGCGGCGGGAACTGTGGCAACTCCCAGGTAAAATACATAAGTCCTAGATTCAGCTACACCATTGAAAACATTATTGGATAGATTATGGAGATCATCCCAAAAGTATACAAGAATGGCTGTCAGTGTCCCCATATGCAGGATGACTTCAAGGAGAACACCCCTTTCATGTATGTCCATGAAATGCTGGGCCAGAACCAGGTGTCCCGAACTGCTAATGGGCAGAAATTCTGCCATCCCCTGGATGATTCCCAATATTACAGCTTCCAGCCAGGTCATGATCTCAACCCCATAAATGCAAACATACGCCCTGCTTTGGATCCATCACGGCGGTAGCTGTGAAAGTCTAGTGATTCATAGGTACAAATATCCGATGTTTTTATATTGGTTGAAGGGATACCCATTTCAGTCAACTGTAGACAAATCTCTTTATGTAGCCCTACTTTCCACTTTCCATTTTCCAATTTCTTTTTTGCTTTTTTGTTAAAATTATCCGCCACTCCCTCATCTACTTCATAACAACAGAAACCAATAGCGGGCCCCAGGAAAATGTTGACTTCCTTTCCATTTGCGCCCATTTCCTGCATTTTTCTAATAGCATTAAAAACAATACCCCCTTTTGTTCCTCTCCATCCAGAATGTACCAGTCCAATGATTTGAGAATTTGGTTCATATAAATACAGAGGTACGCAGTCTGCCATATTAAGTGTAAGTATAATTTCAGGATTATTTGTAATCAGGCCATCTACAGCCCTATAAGTCCCTGGAGTATCGATACAGGTTATTACAGGGGAATGAATCTGCTCAGGGACAGCAAGCATCTTGGGGGAAAAACCTATGCTTTTAGCTATTATTTGACGATGCTGATCTTTTGCATTTAGATCGAAAAGGGATCGGGTTCCAGATACCTGATCTGAAAAATCAATAAAGGAAGAGGTTATCAAGGGGAAAAAATAAGCTTAATTTCCCATTATATGAAAATTTGAATAAGACTCCTCCTCCGTGAAGGACGTAACAAATCCAACTACACTTCCATTTCTAACCTTCACCTACCATTTCAAAATAGCTAAAAAAGGACAGATGGCTGAAGGTGAGTATGAGGGTTTTATATCGTGTTTGTTGAAAGGTATTAAGGGATAGAAAGGATGATATTAACAAATGTTATCACATCAAGGATATTCAAATCTCCATCAGAATTTACATCCCCACATTCATCATATTCTCCATCTAAAATAAGAGTAATCATTGAAACTATATCAAGTATATTCAGTATTGAATCGTTGTTGACATCACCAGAAAATAAACAATTATCACTACATAATCCTGATGGGTCAGTTCCATCCCAATCTTCATTACAATCGCCACAGTCGTATCCTAATTCAGTACAAGTGAATAGAGGTCCTTCAAATCCACATCCACCTAAGTAATCACACCATCCATCACCCAACCAATTTTCAATAATCCATTCATCCCAACAACAAAGTTCACAATCATAAAAACCAATTTCACCATCTTCTGTAATACATTCATCTCCAATTTGGTGGTCAGGTTCACATTCTGAATTGTCTTGTTCTCCCACAAAATTTTCAATACATTCAGGGTAGGGTGGACAGAATTGATTTTCAAAAATATTGAAATTATTAGGATTACTCCAATTCATATCTAAATTACAAATACTTGAAGGAATTTCTCCTGAAAGTTGATTATGAATAAAATTCAACCAAATTAAATTTGTTAGGTTCCCAATTTCAAATGGTATTTCACTTGAAAGTTGGTTATACTCTAAATGTAAAAAAGTTAAATTGGTCAAATTCCCAATACATGATGGAATTTCTCCTGAAAGTTGATTCCCCCCCAATTCCAATTCAGTCAAATTCGTTAGGTTACAAATCTCAGATGGAATTCCACCCGAAAGTTGATTCCCACCCAAATCTAAATTAGTTAAATTCGTCAAGTCTCCAATCTCAGATGGAATTTCACCTGAAAGTCCCATCTCCGATAAATTTAAGTGTGTAGTAAATGTAATAGTATAACACTCACCCCATAACTCAACATATCCTTCATCACAGAGGGGTGGTTCTTCACATTCTGAGGTGTCTTGGTATCCTATATCTTCTTCAGATAGACATTCTGGGTAGGGTGGACAGAGTTTATTATCGTATATATAAAAATGTTCAAGATTCGGATCTATATTACAAATAGTTATAGGAATCTCACCATTTAGTTGATTATGATATAACCATAAGTGATTTAAGTTTGTCGAATTACCTAAACTTTCAGGGATTTCACCACTAAATTGATTAAAACCTAAGTCTAAGGATGTCAAATTTGTCAAATTCCCAATACTCTCTGGAATTCCTCCACTGAGTTGATTATTATACAAATTTAACCACATCATATTTGTTAGGTTTTCAATACTTTCAGGGATTTCACCACTAAGTTTATTGTTATACAGTACCAAACTATTTAAATTTATCAAATCCCCAATACTTTCTGGAATTTCTCCTGTAAGTTCACTACTTGGTAATAGTATTTCAGTTGTATTTTCTATTGAATAACACTCACCCCATAACTCAACATATCCTTCGTCACAGAGGGATGGTTCTTCACATTCTGAGGTGTCTTGGTATCCAATACCGGACCCCGATAAACATTTTGGATAAGGAGGACAGAGTTGATTATTATCTAAATAAGGAATACCATCCCCTTGATTACAAATTTCTATTGGTATTTCTCCATTAAGTTGATTATTTTGTAAATCCAATTGATATAAATTTATAAGATTACCAATTGTAGAAGGTATCTGTCCCATAAATTGATTACCATCTAATTGTAAATAAGTAAGATTTATAAAGTTTCCTATCCACACTGGTATTTCACCATCAAGTTGATTATTAGATAAAAATAATCCATCTAAATTCATCAAGTTTCCTAGACTCTCTGGGAACCCCCCTGTTAATTGATTATCACTTAATTCTAACCATTCTAAATTTGTCAAGTTTCCAATCTCATCTGGAATTTCTCCAGTAAGACCACTAGATTCAAAGAACTCCTCATTATCATATATAGACAATGATTGTAAGTTTACCAAATCACCTATCTCGAGTGGAATTTCTCCCGATATATCACAACCTTCTATATATATATATCTTAGATTAACCAATTCACCTATTTCAGATGGAATTTCTCCTACTATTGTATAAGTACGAATTAACTCAGTAGTCTCTTCAATTGAATAACATCCTGATGACATACACCCATCAGTATGACCAGACCAAAGTTCGTTACAATTGCCCCAACTAAGATCAACCTCACCTTCTTCACAGATTAGTTGTTCCGAACAATTTTCTAATAGGATACATTCGTTAAATGAATCATCACTAAAAATATATCCTTCATTACAAAAACAACCAACTTCACAAAGTCCAATACATTCTTGAGATGGATCTGGATTTAAACATGTCGGATTACATTCAAAAGGAATACCACAATCAGACCAATACATATTTTCTTCACAATCCTGTCCCCACCCCACACTCATAAATAAGGAGAATATCAACAAAAGAATGGTTTTTCTACATAAATACATAGTTTAATATAAACTATGAAGAGGGGAAAGTCAAATCGGGTTGGTCACATGGCTTTGTAGGAGTAAAGAACTGATAAAACATTTAGAGTTTACTTATTTTGATATAAAGTTTTATGAAAGATCAGTAAAATATTAACATGGAGTTTGAAAAAGATTATCAATGTCAATACTGTTTCCAGAAAAATAGTGTCTCTATAGAATTAACCTTTTCTTCAGAAACAGTTGATTTAATTGAAGATTGTTCAGTTTGTTGTAATCCGAATTCTATATCTTATACAATGGAGAATGAAAAAGTAAATTATTTTGAAGTGAAGAAAACCTATTAAACTACTCAACCAACTCTAACGAGATTACACTAACCAAACTATTCCACAGTGACCGAATAAGAAGTATTGTTGGGTATTTTAAATTCTCCGTTACAATATAAATAGTTTTAGATTGATTTTAGAGACAATTTCAAAAGAAAATAAGTTCCAACTTCTTTCAGCTTATTAATAATTTACAATAGTTGTATAAATACAATATATTGAATAAAATAATAATTTTCTAAAACATATGATAGAATCAACAATAAAAACCAATCAAAATAGTTAAAGATAAGCATGTTTTTAATTAATATGGATATAACTCTTATAATTATTGTGATTATTATATCCCTTTTACAATCTATTTTTGGAGTAGGAATATTATTATTTGGAACCCCAATTCTTCTATCTTTAGATTATAGTTTTATAGAATCATTAAATATTTTACTACCTCTATCATTATTAGTCAATTTGGTACAATTATTTTCAGATTATAATAATGTTAATTATAAATTTTATTTAGCTTTTATAAAATATACAATTCCATTTTTATTTTTATCGCTGTTTTTTATTATTAAAATAGAAATTAATATGAATTATTTAGTTGGAATATTTATTATTTTAGTTTCAATTCAAAATAATGTCCCATACCTTAAAAAAAATATTATAAAATTATTAAATGAAAAAATATTTTTAATACTAACAGGATTGGTTCATGGATTAAGTAACTTGGGTGGATCTTTATTAACAGTAATTATATATTCAAAAAATATGAGTAAAAATGAAACAAGATCGACTATAGTTGTTTGTTATGCTACATTTGCTTTAATACAACTTATAACAATATTATTAGTAGCAAATAAATATTATTTTGAAAATATTATTATATATTGTACCATTAGTTTTGTTGTAGTAATCTTATCTGAAAGATATTTATATAATCAAATAAAACCAAAATTTTATAATAAATCTTTTGAATTATTTCTATTATTTATGGGTTTTTTCTTAATCTTAAAATAATTAGTAATTATTTGTAGATCTTTTAGCATTGGAATCTTCTTTATAATGAATTCCATTAAGACTGGTACCAAAGGATTGGTTACAAAAGCAGTAGAATAAGATTTAATACTTTTGGTTCATTTGGACCAAAAGTTGATTTACTATTCCCAAACTAGTTCTACATCATCTAATTCGGGAGGATGGTATATATTCTGCTTTTCAAAGTGTTTCCTAAGTTTAAAGTAAGTTGAACATACTGTTCCATCACAATTCTTACCACCTCTAGTTGCTGTCCAACCTTCTTTATTTAATCTGTCTGCTACCTGTTTCCAAGTTAGATTTTCATCAAACCTTAATTCACAGATTTTTTGGTATAGAGACACTTGATATTCAGATAGTTTCGGAGTGTTTAATTGGAAACTTTCTACTTTTATATTGTAGGTAAGATAGGGTCTCTTACCTTTGTAAAAACCCCAACAATACTTATTACTCCACTGTGACAGAGTGGAAAGATACAACAACATTTCCATTCTTAACCTTCACCTTCCAATTCAAATTAGATAAAAAAGGAAATGTGATTATTGATAATGAGTATGGGGATATAAACATTGTGTCTATTGGTAAGGGTTAGTATAAATTGAAAGGTTTATCAGATTCAATTGAACCTCCATCAATCAAAACACCATCCTTGTAGGTTCCTGACCAATATATTCTTCCATCTTTATCATAGAAAATGTTCTTACCATCCTCTTTTCCATCTTTGTAATTCACTATACTATTTATTTCTCCATTAATATGATAATGAATTGATTTTCCATCTAAAGTTCCATCTTTTTTATTTTCAAACTTTAATTTATGGAAAATATTATAGTTTCCATAACCGTATAAAATAAATTCACCATGTTCTTTTCCATCTATGTAGTTTTCTTCATACCATATTTGTCCATCTTCAAGGTAAGAAATCCATTTACCGTGTTTCTTACCATCTTTATAGTTTCCTTCTATAATTTTCTGATCATGTTTACAATAAGAAATCCACTTACCATGTTTCTCACCATCTTTATAGTCTCCCACTTCTCTGGTTACTTCTTCCATTTCACAACAAAAGGAAAAAGTGAAAAGAGATAGAACTAATATTTTATATAGATTTTTCATATAAAGTTTGTTGTATGTTTTTACTCTACTGTGACCGATTGATTATACTTTGTGGGGTTTTTTTAAACTAAATAGTATAAATTATACTAATTAGTTTTATAGAGGAGAAATTATTTTTTTATATTAAATATCCGTTGATTCCTTTCATTAATAAAATCTATCATATTTTTTTTGTATGATTGATATTCATCAACATTATTTGGTAAAGGAGGATAATCAAAATTAATCGAATTTTATTCTAATTTTATCTCCTAACCTAACTTTCGAATATGGTGGATTCTTTGAAACAATTTCAGCTATTATTATATTATCTATAACATCAATAATATCTAATGTATATCTTACGCCAAGACCAGATCTTTCCCCTCTGTTTCTATCTGTACCATCTTTTAGGCCTTTTAATTCTAATAATAACTGTTGATGTTTAGTTGAATCAAATTTCTCAGGATTATTCTGATAATATTCTAATCCAAGTTCAATATCTTCTATCCTCTTTTCATATCCATCTTCTATCCACACATATATTCCATTATTAACTAATGTTACATTTCTATTCACTGATTGATTATCATAAAGTAGGATTTTGACCATATTATTATCTAGTATTTCACTAACTTCACCAATAATTAAATCTCCAAAAGTATTTTGACTAATCGAATTAGAAATCACTTTTGTTAATTCTTTAATTAGTTCATCTGAATCTTCAAATATTTTGGGACTATGATTAAATGTACCTGGAGTATAAGGACCCACAAAAGTTCCATCAAAATCATTTAACCAATGAACATCATAAAATATGCCATGAGATTTATCTAGTTCATTATCATATGAATTATAAATATCAATTACAATTATATAGTCAGGAACAAAATCGATTCTCATATTTATTTTATTTTCAAATTTAAGATACGTTTCTTCAGATAAATACGAAGATGCAATGGAATCAAGCACCTCATTTTTTCTCTTGTCGCTATCATCTCTATTAAAATTTGTTACCAAGAGATTTAGAAATCCTCTATGTGATGGAAATTCATTTAATAAATTAAGTTCTTCTTTATCTATATGAGTTTCAATTTTTACATCCAAATTATGAAATCTTGATACAACATTACTAAAAACAACTTCATGTATATAATTCAATGAACTATCAGAAATAGATGTAATTGCATATTTGTTTTTATTCCAGCCTTTAAGCATTCCTCCCATATCAACGTAATAATCTTCAATATATCTTTCATTTGAAGTAATATGGATAAAATATTTATTAGGTTTATCATTATTATCAAACCACCAGTTACCATTATATCCAATCACTAATATAGAAAAAATAAAAATTATATTTATTGGAACACCTATTTTCTCAATCTTAGTCCACTCATCTTTTCCTGGAGCACCATGAAAATATGCCAAGATAACAACAGATGGTAAAATTGATACAGCTCCAAACAAAGCAAGGGTAATATATTCCTTTGGGAAAGCATAGTTAACTTTTAACCAATCAAGAAATAATATCATACTAGTAGAAGCAATAAAATATGATCCTATAATTTGAGGAATTCTTCTAGATAATAATTCTTTAATAAGTGATTTTTTCATATGATTAATTTAATAATATATAATCTGAATAGAGAATTTATTAACTCTTACTCATATTAGAAATATATCTTTGGAGTATTTTGTTAGTAAAAAGTATAATTTATACCTAATTAAAATTATTAATTATGAAAAAAATATTACATTCAGATGCATACTTTTCAAAAGATAGACTGTATCGTTATGCGTTATGGAGAATATGGGACAATGAATTACCTAAAGTTTTATTTATTGGTTTAAATCCATCAACAGCAGATGAGATTAAAGATGATCCTACAAATAGAAGATGTATGAGATATGCACAAGACTGGGGTTATGGAGGATACATTATGGGAAATATTTTTGCTTATCGTTCCACCGACCCTGAACAGTTAAAAATTATTGATAATCCTATTGGTATTGATAATAATTATTGGTTAAAAAAAATACATACAGAAGCATCTTTAACTATAGGAGCATGGGGAAATCATGGAAAATATCTAAATAGAGGACAAGATATAATTAATTTAATTGATAATTTATTTTGTCTTAAAATCACAAAAGAAGGTCATCCCTCTCACCCCCTTTATCTATCAAGTAAATTGAAACCCATAATTTTTAAATAAGCATAAATCATACTTAATTATGATTTATTGAGGATATGTTATTTTATATTACTCCCAAATCAATTCTACATCATCTAGATCTGGGGGATGATATATATTATATCTTTGGAAATGTTTTCTAATCTTGAAGTAAGTAGAACAAACAGTTGATGATGTATTTCCCCCACCTCTTGATGAAGTATATCCTAGTTCGTTCAATCTATCTGCAATCTGTTTCCAAGTAAGATTTTCATCAAATCTTAAATCACAGATTTTTTGATACAGAGATATCTGTTTTTTAGATAATTTTGGGTTGTTGAGTTTGGAACTTTCTACTGTTATTATATAGGAGAGATAAGGAAACTTTCTATTTGAAAGACCCCACAAAGTATAATCATTCCACAGTAAAAGAGTTAGGTTTGACAACAACAATTCCCTATTTAACCTTCATTTGTCGATATAGAACTAACGAGTTTGGTTATACAAAAGAACTGACTGATAACTCACATCAGAAGTTACATGACATAATATCTAAACTAAAACACGAAGGTTTGGGTTATAGTAAAATCTCAAAGAAACTGAATGAGATGGGGATTAAAAGTGTAACTGGTAAAACCTTTTATCCTTCTTTGGTTTCTAACATGTGGAGGACTATTAAAAGGAGAGAGGAAAAGTTAAATAGGGAGGTTATTTTAGAGTATTATGATTTTGATATTGTGTTTGTTGAGGGGTATTAACTACTTAACCAACAACAACTTCTGAGTTTTAACATACTCCCCACTCTCCATTCTAACTAAATACATTCCACTTGATTGATTGGTTCCATCCCAATCAATTGAATGGTAACCTATGTTGAGTTGTTCGTTTATGAGAGTTGTTACCAGTTTACCTGTGATATCATATACATTAAGTGACACCATCCCTAATTGTGGAATTGAGAATGATATTGTGGTTGTAGGGTTGAATGGGTTCGGGTATGGTGATGATAGGTTGTAGGTTATTGGAATCAGGTTGTCGGTAATTGAAAGTGGTGGACATTCTGAGGTGTCTTGTTCTCCTACATAATCTTCAATACATTCTGGGTATGGTGGACAGAGTTGGTTGTCAAATAAAAAAGACCCATATACAAAATTTAATGGATTAAGTGGATCTAATGTCCAATCTAAATAAATTAAATCACAAATTTCTGGAGGTATTTCTCCTGTGAGTTGATTAACCTCTAAATACAAAAGAATTAAATTCGTCAGATTTCCAATCTCAGGAGGTATCTCACCTGTGAGTTGATTAGAATGTAAAATCAAATGAGTTAAATTCGTAAGGTTTCCAATCTCTACAGGTATCTCTCCTGTTAGTTGATTATAACCTAAATCCAAACCAGTTAAATTCGTCAGGTTTCCAATCTCTGGAGGTATCTGACCTGATAATTCTCCATTATTTTGAAAACTACCCGATAAATTCAAACTAGTTGTAGTTTCTATATTATAACACACCCCCCATAACTCAACTTCTATCTCTTCGTCACAGAGGGAACATTCTGAGGTGTCTTGTTCTTCTTCTGATGTAATTGGTCCTTCACCACAATCGGGGTAGGGTGGACAGAGGTTATTATCTTGAATCTTGAAAAGATAGTTAGTAAAATTGAGGTTCAAATAACAAATACTTTCAGGAATCTCTCCAGTGAGTTGATTGTTATGTAACCACAAATAAAATAAATTCGTTAGATTTCCGATCTCTGAAGGGATCTCTCCTGTGAGTTGATTATTAAATAAAAATAATTCTTCTAAATTTGTTAAATTACCTATCTCAGGGGGTATCTCTCCGGTGAGTTGATTACTATATAAACTCAAATCAGTTAAATTCGTCAGGTTTCCTATCCCGGGGTGGATTTCTCCAGTGAGTTCATTTGGACCTAAAGACAAATTAGTTAAATTTGTCAGTTCCCAGATCTCAGAAGGTATTTCTCCCGTGAGTTGATTATTATATAAACTCAAATAAGTTAAATTAGTTAATTGTCCAATCTCAGGGGGTATCTCTCCTGTGAGTTGATTACCATGTAAATCCAAATAACTTAAATTAGTTAGTTGTCCAATCTCAGGTGGTATCTCTCCTGTGAGTTGATTTAACTCTAAATCTAGTCTAATTAAATTCGTTAGATTCCCTATCTCGGAAGGGATTTCTCCACTTAATTGAGTATGATGTAAATCTAATTTTTCTAAGTATGAAAGATTACCTATTTCAGGAGGTATCGTTCCAACTAATTCACTACTATAACCGGATAAATTTGTCAATCTTCCATTATCCCATACCTGAGAACCACATTCTAATGGTTCGATTATCCCATCACAATTATCATCCATAGACTGAACATTATGAATTTCAGGACTATTATCAATAAAAATCTGAAGAACATCCAAATCACCTTGATAATAACATTCTCCATCTATCTCTGTATATCCTTCATCACAGAGGGTACAAGTTTGATCAAACAAACCACCACTACCATTAAACTGTTCACAAAATGAAATTACTGATTCAGGAATTAATGATATATTCTGTTCATCTCCTTCACAATAGAAACTATTATTCTCTAAAGTAATACCCCAATTATAATCTAAAGTTAAATTAGAAAGATTTACGATTGATTCTGGAATAGAAGTCAATCGGTTGTTACGTAAATCCAAGTAATGTAAATTAGACAAATCTCCAATCTCAGATGGTATATCACCTGTGAGTCCACTATTAGATAAATTCAACTCTGTAGTTTCCTCAATATTATAACACTCACCCCATAACTCAACTTCAACACCATCAATACAATTTTCACAATCTTGTAGAAGTATACATTCACTATATGTGTTATCACTAAATATGTATCCACAATTACAATAACAACCCATTCCACATTCCATAGTACAAATAAAAGGATTAGGGTTTGAACATGTCGGTCTACAAGATAAAGAAATTCCACAATAAGACCAAAACATATTATCACCACAATCCTGTCCCCACCCAACACTCATAAAAGAGGAGAATATCAACAAAATAATGGTTTTTCTAATGAATTCCATAATTAAATTTAAAACTATTTAGTAGTGGAAAGTCAAATCGGGTTGGTCACATTGGTTTGGAGTAGAATTGTATCTGAAAAGAATCTTCATTTGGTTTTTCGATTTTGTAAATCATTTCTATTATTCCAATCTTACTGATATACATTTTGAGTTTATTTTTTTTGGTCTCGGATTAACATCTCAACAAACTTCCTCTTCCCCATATCTATTAGATAATCCTTTAGTTCAGATTCATTCCATTTGTTATTCTTTTTAATTTCATCAATTGTATGATTCTGTCCAAGATGAAAAAATCTGTAATTCCCCCACCACCATACTTTTCCTCTGTAACGAGTCTTTTCTTTTAGAAGTATTATCTTAATCTGATTCTTATCTAAGATGGTTTTAATGGTATCTCTGATTTGATTCAGTTCTTTGGTATATTCTTCAATCTCTGATTGATTTGTATCGATTCTATCTCTCCGGATCTGAATCATCCTTTGTAATCTTCGTTCCCTTCCTAAGAACTCCCTTCCTAACATATTTTCCTGAAAGGTATCATCGATTTTATTAAATATCTTTGTCTGTTTTTTTCGTGTCTTTTTCATGTACTAAAGTTACAACAATTTCTTATTTGTCACCTGTTTAAGAAACCATATGTCTTAATATAGTTGTATATTAATATAGTTGGTTAATGATGGTTATGAGACATTCTAAATCAACGGTTTTTTGAAATAAGGGTTTGATTTTTGAGAATTGAAAACCAAGAGAAACGAAAGGACTCACCAACTTGAGTTCTGGGAGTGTTCTGAAATGTAGGGACACTGAGTTTCAATGAGAATGGATTGAGACTTAACATAGGGAAAAAGAGGGTTCAATTGGATTGGTAATGGTTACCAGTCGGGTTGAACCCTTTTTAGTTAAATAAATAAGATAGGAAGTAAAAAATGAAGAATGAAAGTTATAAAATAGGAAGAAATAGTAGGTGTTTGTGTGGTAGTGGTAAGAAGTATAAAAGATGTTGTATGGGTAAAGATACTATTAAAGATATGGTTAAAAATAAGTTTGAAAAGAAAGTATCAAACCTAACCCATCTTTATGAAATGTATATGAAGACGGAAAAAGGTAGGGATCTAGATGGGTTTAGTGATGAATTTAGTGAAGAAAAAATAGGGAAATTCACTTTCAGTTTTAAGGAAGAAGAATTTACCAATGGGAAACCAATTAGGTTTATTAAAAGGTTTGAAAATCTACCTTATGAATTGAAAGAAAAGATGAAAGTGATATTCACACACAAACCTATGATGGATGGTAGTTGTTATTACAATTCATTATACCTATCAACATTAATTGATGGTGTTGAAAAAGTTGATGGTTGGATAGATGGTAAGGGAAACCCAAAGAAATACAAAAAATATGAAGATTTAGGTAATGGGATATTTTTGTGTGGATGGAAAATATACAAACTATCTATGAAAGAAAGATTATCCAATAAGGTGTTTAAAGGTGGTTTTGATAAGAAGGATAGATTTATTTATGATGAAAACACTAATAGAAGATACTACAAACATAGTTGGAATAAATATGGTGATATATACTTTGATACAACATTGGGTATTGATTGGAATTTGGGTATTGATACTTTGGATGATGAAGGTAAAAACAGATGGATAAACTATATTGGATTACCAAACACCCCACAACCAAATGATGATGAAAAGAAGAAACTACTTTGTTGGTGTGATATATCGTCAATGTTAGATGGTTGTAAAAATTGGGTGATGAATAGGGGTGTAATAAATCCAATGATATATGAAATGGTAGGTGGTGGTGTTAATGGTGGATATAAAACTAAACACAAAATACCTTTTGATGAAGGAAAAATACACCAACATCAAGTGAAGTATTTGGAAATGGGGATTATTACATGAAAAGAAGAAAGAGGTATAGTAATCATCCTTTTGATATACTAATGTTTTGGAATAAAATAATACGAAATTGAAAAACTTTGAAATTAATAGACTAATATATCAGTCTATATAAATAGATAGTGTATGAGGGATTCAAAACCCTCATACACACACATCTCTTTAAAATAATTTATTCGTTTTGAATTATTTTATCATATTTATATAAAATCAAGATAACACACAGAAATGTGTATCACCCATGTGATTATAGACAACAATAAGTGAAATGGGTCAGAAGTTGGGTTATAGTAATCTCTCAAAATAGTTAGATGAAAGTTTTCTCCAATAGTTATCGAAAATATATTAAGTGATTGTGGATAGAGTAAGATGGGTGGAGAAGTGACAACGATACATCTTACTTGAACATTCTTAATATAAACAACAACCAGTGAGATTTAATTTTACAATTCTCTGTCATAGGGAGTTGTATAACTAATTCAGTCATCAGTTGTTTAGTTTGGTGGGGATTACATCCCCACAGAAATCTTTCTAAGGAAAGATTTCATATCTACAACTTATCTGATATAAATACTTCCCTGAGAAAATAATAAATAAGAAATCACTGAGTGGAACGAAGTGATTTCTATCCGTTAGGATTAAACTTAAAACAACTATTTATAGAAGAGAAATGTCGACATCATTCAACAATGATGTTTTATTTAATGGAGATTTTAGTGGGGAAAATAATAGAAACACTTTGTAAGAGATTTATCCACACCATTCCAAAATACCGAAAAGATTGGGAGGATGTTGTGGATTTTTGTAATCGGTATGATAGAAAACCTACAACCTACAAATCCCACTTTGTTCAGAATACTAAAATAGGAGTTCTATTTAGTAAAAGATGGGGATGGGGTTTCTTTGGAAACCTTTGGTTGTATATGGGTATGAAAGGTGGTTGGTTAAGAACCTACAACATTACATCCATTGAGAATAAGAAGAAGAATATGAAACTATTGGAGAGTTGTTTTACGGAGGAGATGAAAGAACAGATTAGATAGAGATGGGGTAGATAGAATATATATTTAATCAATTATCATTCCTTTATCACCCCATTTCTATTATTGGAGAGTAAATATGAAACTGAAAGATTTAATAAGTGAGAAGGTTGTAGTTGATACCAAAATCCAATCTGAAATTGATGAGTTAGGACAACTCACAGATAAGATTGAGAAATTAAAGAAACAATTACAACCCCTCCAAAAAAGATATGGTAAGGTGGTAGAGGATATAATACCCTTTATAGATAAGTTGGATAAGGAAACCCTAACCACAAACAACTTTGTTATGAAGATTATTAGAAGGGGATATGAGAGAGAGAATTATAGTTATAAGGAAGGGTTTCTGAATGGATTAAATAAGGTGAATGAGAACACCAAAAAGATACTCCAACAGATATTAGAAGAAACAAAGAAACTCACTAAAATCAACCCTTCCTTCTCTGTAAAACCAATCGGTGAAGGTAGAGAAGGACAATTATATAGTTGGTATAAATGGTTTAAGGTGGTGATTAAAAGATTAACCAAAAACTTTAAGGGAATAACTGATGGGAATAAGATATTAAAGAGGTTGGTATAATGGATAAAGATTGGAGAAAAACATCAGAGGATGAGGATGTAGAAAGTATAGTTAATCACTATATTAAAAATGGTATTCTCAAAAACCCCAAAGATTATAAGATAGGTTCATCACTAACTACAATTTGGTTTGATAGTTTGACAGATAAAGAAAAGAAAGTATATTGGGATAAGGTTGGTAATGAATGGGGAGAGAGGTTCTTACCTAAAAATGATATTACAGAGATGAACCAAAGTGAGTTTATGGATAAGGTAGAGAAAAAAATAGATGATAAGAAGGTGAAAGATTATGTAGATGATTTAGAAAACCAACCAACTGAACTCCCAATCAATATACCTTCTAATCCTTTTATGGTAGATGATGGTGATGATGGAATAGAAAGAGATGAACTAACCACCTCACAGAATATGATGATGGTGGACTACCTCAAAAGAAAAGGTTGGAGTTTTGGTGATTGGTGGAAATATGAAGGTGAAGAAAGAATAAAAGAACACATAACTGAATTAAGAAATAATGGTGATATTAACTACAAAGATGAGATTGGTTGGTGGGATAGTTATTTTAAGGAGAATATTGATGTATTAGGGGATAGATTGGTTGAAGAAGGTTGTTCATTGTATAAGAGAGTTTACATCCCTATGAAGGTAAGAAAGGGTGAGTTTAAAGATTTAGAAAAATGGGAGAAAGAATACTTTTTAGATGGAGTTAGAAAATTATATTGGGATAAAGGTGGAAACCATATTGGTGATAATAGTAATCCATATGTTAAGAAGAAGAAAAGGATTACAGAGAGGTAGGGGGAGGTTTGGTTATTCCGTTATTTTATTAGTTTCCCATCTTTGTAGTTTCTTTCACCCCTTATCTGTCCATTTTCGTGATAGTAAGTCCATTTACCATCCATCTTATCATTTTTGTAGTTTCCTTCTCTCTTTATATATCCGTTTTCATAATAGAAAGTCCATTTACCATCTCCCTTTCCATCTTTGAAGTTTACTTCTACATCTATCTCTCCGTTTTCGTGATAGTAAGTCCATTTTCCATCTTTATCTTCATCTTTGTAGTTTCCTTCTTTCTCTATCTGTCCGTTTTCATAATAGAAAGTCCATTTACCAACTTTCTCTCCATCTTTATAGTTTCCTACTGAACCTATCTGTCCGTTTTCGTAATAGGTATATTCTTTATACCCATCTAATTCCCCATCTTTGTAGTTTTCTTCTCTCTTTATCTGTCCGTTTCGTCGATAGGAAGTCCATTTACCATCTTTCTCTCCATCTTTGAAGTTTACTTCTCTCCCTATCTGTCCGTTTTCGTAATAGATAGTAAACTTACCATTTTCCTTCCCATCTTTGAAGTTTCCTTCACCATTTATCTGTCCGTTTAAGTGATAGGTAGTCCATTTCCCATCTTTATCTTCATCTTTGTAGTTTCCTTCTTTCTCTATCTGTCCGTTTAAGTGATAGGTAGTCCATTTCCCATCTAACTTTCCATCTTTGAAGTTTTCTTCTTCCCATATCTGTCCGTTTTTGTAGTATTCCCTTTCCATCTTTAACTTATCCAAAGGTCTTTCCAACATAAGTGTATCACCATTTTCATTATAAGTAATTCTCTCAACTACAACCTCATCAACTCCCTCACCTTTATATTTCACTAATAGTTTTTTACTACCATTATCATATATCTCTCTGATTTCTTCTCTAATATTCTCATAATAAAAATCCTCTAATGGTTTCTCCCAAAATAAAGTATCACCACCTTTCCCATAAGTTACTTTCTCAGTAATTACCTCATCAATACCTTCACCTTTGTATTTCACAAACACTTTCTTCTGTCCATTATCATATCTCTCTGTAATCTGTTCTCTAACTTTATCACCACAATTAGAAATGAGAAATAAAGAAAGAAGGATAAGTATGGATTGGGTTGGTTTCATTTAATTGATGGATATTTTGGTGGGAGTAATTTACAATAAATCAAATCATCTATTCATTACAACAACCCCTACATAAAGAAGAAGAAAAGGATTACAGAGAGGTAGGGGGAGGTTTGGTTGTTCCGTTATTTTATTAGTTTCCCATCTTTGTATTCTTCTACTTTATCGATACTACCATCTTTGTTGTAATAAGTCTGTTTACCATTTAATTCCCCATCTTTGTAGTTTCCTTCATTATGTATCTGTCCGTCTTCCCGATAGACAGTCCCTTTAACAAACCTTCCATCTTTGTAGTTTTCTTCTGTCCTTATCTGTCCGTCTTCATAATAGGTATATATTTTCCAACCCTCTAACTTTCCATCTTTGAAGTTTAGTTCCCTCTCTATCTGTCCGTTTTCGTAATATTCAGTATATTTACCATCTAACTTTCCATCTTTGTAGTTTTCTTCTAATTGTATCTGTCCATTTTCGTAATAGGTATATTTAATTTCCCAATAATGTCCATCTTTGTAGTTTTCTTCACTCTCTATCTGTCCGTTTTCGTAATAGGTATATTTTTTATACCCATCTCTCTCTCCATCTTTGTAGTTTCTTTCACTCTCTATCTGTCCGTTTCCGTAATATTCAGTCCACTTACCATCTTCCTTTCCATCTTTGTAGTTTCCTTCTTCTTCAATCTGTCCGTTTTTGTGATATTCTATTTTTCTAACTAATTTCTGATTATCTCCAATCTTTTTGTAATACTCAACGACTTTTAATTCACCACCACTATATCTTTCTTTCACCTCTTCTATAAGATTATCACCACAATTAGAAATGAGAAATAAGGAAAGAAGGATAAGTATGGATTTGGTTGGATTCATTTTAATAGTATTCGTATTCAATGTATTATTTATGTGAATAATTTAAGGAATTTTGAAATAAGTGATTGATCTACCGACTTTCTCTCAAATCTTTGTTCACTTACACGATTTCCATTTACGTATGTTTCTTTTCTCCATATTTCATCATTATGGAATCTAATCCATTCACCTTCTTTTTTTCCATCTTTGAAATCACCCCGTTTATCTAACTCTCCACCTCTATGATAAAACCTCCATAAACCTTCTTCTTTTCCATCTTTATAGTTTCCAACCATCCATAAATCACTATTCTCATAATAACGTCTAAATTCACCCTCTTCTTTCCCATCTTTATAATAATGAAATCCCTCTATCACTCCGTTTTCGTAATAGTCAGTACAATAACCATCCTTCTTGTTATTTTTATAATTATATAAACTTTTTACACATCTATCTCCACTACTATCTGTGGAAAATGAATGATAGTCAATAATTGGTCCATTTTTCGGGGAATTATTTTCTTTCATCTATTTTTCTATTAGTTGTCCATCTTTATATTCTTCTACTTTATTGATACTACCATCTTCGTTGTAGTAAGTCCATTTACCATCTTCTTTCCAATTTTTGTAGTTTCCTTCATACTTTATCTGTCCGTTTTCGTAATAGTAAGTCCATTTACCATCTAACTCCCCATCTTTGTAGTTTTCTTCTTCCTTTATCTGTCCGTCTTGATACTTAATTAATTTACCATCTAATTCTCCATCTTTATATTCTTCTACTTTATTGATACTACCATCACTGTTATACCAAATCTGTTTACCATCTTTCCACCCATATTTGTAGTTTCTTTCACTACCTATCTGTCCGTTTTCGTAATAGTAAGTCCATTTACCATCTCTCTTCCCATCTTTGTAGTTTTCTTCTTCCTTTATCTGTCCGTTTTCGAGATACATAGTCCATTTACCATTTTTCTCTCCATCTTTGTAGTTTCCTTCCCACTCTATCTGTCCGTTTTCGAGATACATAGTCCATTTACCATCTAACTTTCCATCTTTGTAGTTTTTTTCACTTTTTATCTGTCCGTTTTCATAAAAATCAGTAAATAAACCACTAATCCTCTTACCATTCTTTTCTCTAATAAGTGTATCACCTCTACTACCATAAGTTATTCTCTCAACTACAACCTCATCAACACCTTCACCTTTGTATATAACTAATGATTTCTTTTCTCCATTATCATATCTCTCTGTAATCTCTTCTCTAACTTTATCACCACAATTAGAAATGAGAAATAAGGAAAGAAGGATAAGTATGGATTTGGTTGGTTTCATTTAATTGATGGGTGTTTTGGTGGGAGTAATTTACAATAAATCAAATCATCTATTCATTACAACAACCTTCCTTTGATATAGATGGAAAAGAACCTAATATAGGTTTGGTAAGAGATTGTTTCATCTCCTCCAAATTATCCTTTAATTCATCAACTGATTTACATTTAGGTGAATACTCTATGGTATGAGAACCCATAACACCATCATCATCCAACATACACTCCTCAATACAATAGAACACCTCATCACCCTCTTCATATTTGATAATTCTGTATTCGTAGTTCATATCACTTATTCCTCAATTACAGAGATTGTACAATCTGGGTGAAACCACATTTCCATATTGATGTTTTCTCGTTCCTAAATCACCAATCGATATAACCCCTTTATAGAAGGGATTGTTGATAATCCGATGAATATGGTGACTCTTAAAAGAAACTCCCTTCCTGAACCTATATCCCCTCTTAAATAACATTCTGTTAACCCTTCTTACCCTCATATGGGTTGGGTATTCAGAGTACCTGTTCCAGAGGGAGAATATATACTTCACAATCTTTGATTCTTCCCTTTCAATGACAATCGTTCCATTATCTCTTTTGTAACCAAATGGTGGATTTGAACATACCATCTTTCCTTCATTTAAGAATCTGTGTTTCTTTCCATTTTGAAGTCGTTGGGTGATTGTATTCCTCTCCATCTCTGACATTGATAATAGAATGTTCATAAAGAACTTTCCACTTATGGATGATGTATCAATCTGTTCTTGGGTGGATATGATTTTACAACCATTGTCAATGAGGTCAGATATAAAGTTGATTCCACTTCTGAAACTTCTCATCAGTCTATCAATCTTATAGACAATGATGGTATCACATTCATCAGATTTAACTTTATCCATAAGGTAGTTCAGTCCATCTCTATCTTCAGTTGTTCCACTATATACCTCTTCAATGATTTCAGTTAATTCAAGGTTATAGAGTTCACAATACTTCTGTATTGTATCTTTCTGATGTTGGATTGAAGTGTTGTCAGATTGACCGACAGATGATACTCTTACAAGTCCGAATGTTTTATTCATTTTAATACCTCCGATTTATTTTAAATAGTTGTGTTTGTCTGAAAAGTTGTAGTTTATCATTTATATATATTCTCTTCCTGAAACACTATTGTAATTTACAAATTATTCCTGAATAAATCAACATTTTGTCACCTGTTTAATAAACATTATGTTACCTTTTTTTTGTAAATTACTATTAGAGAAAATGGTTACAAATTAATTAATTAAATGAGGTTATTATGAATAAGAAAGAAACACTCCATATTTATGTCAGAACATCTACAGATGGACAGGATGTTAAGAGACAGATTGAATTGGGTAAGAAGTTCTCAAAAGAAATGGGAATGAACTTCAAAGTATGGAATGATGAAGGTAAGAGTGGATTAAAAAGGTTTGAGGATACAAGAGAACAACTAACAGAACTATTGTTTGAAGTTGATGTAGGTGTTGTAGAACATATTTGGGTTGAAGATTATTCTCGTTTAACGAGATTAATTGATGACCAAATGAAGATAGATACTCTCATATTAGATAACAATCTGAATATCTATGAAGGGTTGAGTGGAAATCAAATATATCAACCCAATAATACTATGAAAAGAATGTATCAGATTATGAAAACTATGATGGGTTCTGATGTTAAGAGGGATGAGATAAAGAAATCAATCGATAGGAAGATACAGAAGTTCAGAGATGGTTTTTATGTTAGAGGAAATATCAGTTTTGGTTTTGATAAAGAAGATGGTTATTTAGTTGAAAATGAAGAAGAGACTAAATGGGTTAAGAAGATTTTTGAATTGTATTCTCAAGGAAAAACATTAAGAGATATTCAGAAAGAATTAAAAGTAAATAATATCAAAACTAAAAGAGGGAATGATTGGAGTTGGAGAGGTATAGAAGTTGTATTAGATAACAGAGAATATACAGGTATAACTCACTATACAGATATGACTAAAGACCCTCACAGAAAGAACCCAAAGAAATATCCATATACCGATGAAAGTAGATGGATAGTTTATACAAATGATAATCTACCAAAATTTATTAGTGATGAATTATTTCAGAAATGTCAAAATAGACTAAACAGAAATAAATCAAGAGTATCAAAATATAATTATTTTCTTAGAGATAAGATTAAATGTAGTTGTGGAAATGATTGGGTTGGTAGAGTGATGAGTCGTAAAAGTAGAGGAAAAGAAAATGAATATAATTATATGTGTCATAATTCATTTAGAAGATATTACAGAAAACAAGAAGATAGAAAACATTTACACAAAGAAGGAATCTGTAATAAACCTAAAAGAATACCAACTGACAAATTAGATAATTTGGTATGGAATAACTTATTAGAGACACTTGAAAAATCTTCTTTTATCAAAGAAAGAGTAAAAAGAGACTTATTGGGTGGTAAATATGATACTAGTTCATCGAGAAAAAGGGTGAATAAGGAACAAAAACGTATCAGAAAAGAGATTAAATCACTTGAGAAGAGTAGAGTTAATCTTTTGAAAGAAAAGTTCTTATATGAACTATCAGAGGTTGACTTTAATGAAATAGATTCATCTATATCTCAAAAGATGTCTGAATTAAAATCTGATTTACAAAAGGTATTAAATAGAGAGATACTACTTGATAAGAGAAGTGAGTGGATTGATTGGATTGGACAACATCATAAAGATGTTGAAGAATACAGAAAAGTAATCGATGTAAAACAGAGACGGAAGATATTAGATATTTATGTAGATAAAATAGAAATCAGTTATGACCACGAAATTCAACAACACAATATAAAACTCCATTACAGATATCCACTTGTCAATGATGAAATTGAGTATACTAGGGATAAAAATAGTAGAGTTAAATGGGATAAGTGGGGAAAGAGTTACAGAATAAAAAAGGGAGACCAAGTTGTCTCCCTTTCTGATTTAAAAAATAACTCTAATGGAGTTACCAATGTTCATTCAACGGTGACAGACTTCGCCAAATTACGGGGCATATCCACATCACAACCCTTCAAAACCGCAATATGATAGGCCAATAGCTGCAGGGGTATTGTGGTGAGAATCGACTGGAGGCAATGGTGAACTTTGGGGACCGGAATGATATGCTCGGAATATTCTTTTAATTCATCATTCATTTCTGAAGTAACAATGATAATCTTTCCACCCCGTGCGCGGACTTCCTGAATATTGGAAATAACTTTGCCATATCCCCTCTGAGTGACCATAAAAACTACGGGCATATTATCATCAATAAGAGCAATGGGGCCATGCTTCATCTCTGCTGCTGGATAGCCTTCGGCATGAATATAGGAAATTTCCTTCAGCTTTAAGGCACCTTCCAATGCAACAGGAAATTGATATCCCCGGCCTAGATAAAGAAAATTTTCGGCCTCAATAAAATCCTGTGCAATGGGTATAATATCATTCCCATGATCCAATACAGACTGGACAAAGCCCGGAACCTTTTCTAAGTCGTTGATCAGAGGATTGATGATATTAATATTTATATTTTTTTTCTGGGCCAGGAGAATACCGATAAGATTGAATATGGTCACCTGTGCAGTAAAAGCCTTAGTTGAGGCCACACCGATTTCCGGTCCGGCATGAATATACACACCGCAATGTGTTTCCCGGGCGATACTGCTACCAACTACATTCACAATTCCCAGGGTTAAGGCACCATTCTCTTTGGCTTTCCGGATAGCTGCCAGGGTATCTGCTGTTTCTCCTGACTGGCTCACACAGATTACAACCGAATCACCATTAACAGCTGTTTCCCGATACCTGAATTCAGAGGCATATTCAACTTTTACAGGCACATTCAGCAATTCCTCGAGGATATAACTGCCTATAAGTGAAGCATGCCATGAAGTCCCACAGGCGGTGATATAGATATGATTAGCATCCAAGATTTGCTGGATCCAGTCATAAATTCCTCCAAGTGTAATCTGAGCATCATATGTTTGAAATAGGTGTGGATTATCAATATTTACTCGCCCCCTGATGGCTTCAGAAATAGTATATGCTTGTTCATTAATCTCCTTCATCATGAAATGATCGTATCCGCCCTTTTCTATTTCCTCAAGGTTATATTTTATTTTTTCCACATTTTTGGAAACAACATGATTACCACTGATATTACGTACCTCGTAACTGTCAGGATGTATCACAGCCAGTTCTCCCTCATCTAGAAAAATAATGTTTCGTGTATATTCAATGATGGGAGAAGAATCAGAGGCTACGAAATATTCATTATCACCAATCCCTAAAAGCAGAGGACTGCCAAACCGGGCCGCAATTATGGTTTCAGGAGCATCTTCACACATAACCACAATTCCATAGGCACCTACTACTTCCTTCAGGGACAACCTCACAATTTCAACGAAATCTAGTTTTTCTTTCTTATATAGATATCCTATAAACTGAACCAATACTTCTGTATCTGTATCTGTCTGGAATACGATACCAATATCTTCCAAAAACTCCTTCAGAACTCTATAATTTTCAATAATACCATTATGGACTAGGGTGAATTTTCCACTGCTATCACTATGGGGATGGGCATTATTGGAATTTGGTACGCCATGTGTTGCCCAACGTGTATGTCCAATGCCCATCCTACCCTGATGAGTACCTTCAGAAATAGATGCTTTGAGGTCTGATACTTTCCCTTTTATCTTGCTTATTTCCAGCGTATCACCATTCATGGTAGAAATTCCTGCTGAATCATACCCGCGATACTCCAGCCGTTTCAGACCCTTAAGAATCACATCTTTTGCATTTTGGTTGCCTAAATATCCAACGATTCCGCACATATAGGTAGTAATTTAACATAATTTTCAGTTTCTTCTGCAATATTCATTCCCATTCAATTGTTCCTGGAGGTTTTGAGGTGATATCATAAACCACACGGTTAACACCCTTAACCTTATTAATAATTTCAGTTGAGCATTGACTAAGTATTTCATGAGGGAATTGATACCAGTCTGCTGTCATTCCATCTAGGCTGGTGACAGCCCGAAGTGCGATGAGATTTTCATAGGTCCGTGCATCTCCCATAACTCCAACCGTTTTGGTCGGAATCAGTACAGCAAATGCCTGCCAGATATTATTGTATTCTCCAGATTTGTGCAGAATATCGATAAAAATATGATCTGCTTCTTTGAGAATCCTCAATCTATCAGATGTTATTTCCCCCATGATCCGTACAGCTAATCCAGGACCCGGGAAGGGATGACGTTCCAGAACAAAAGTAGAGAGCCCTAGTTCACAACCCACTGCCCTGACCTCATCTTTAAATAAATCACGGATAGGTTCAATAAGTTGAAAATCCATATCATCGGGTAATCCCCCCACATTATGGTGTGACTTAATGATCACAGCTGGCCCTTGGGCACTACCCCCTGATTCAATGACATCCGGATACAGAGTCCCCTGAGCTAAAAACTTGGCATCTTCATGCTCCTTGGCTGCATTCTCAAACGAACGGATAAACTGCCCTCCAATAATTTTTCGTTTTTCTTCGGGATCTGTAACACCCTCAAGAGCTGATAAGAACATAGCAGAATCATCATATTTTTTGATATTCAACCCCAATCCATCTTTCAGGGAGCCCATAACCTGATCGGCTTCTCCTTTTCTAAGGAGACCATGGTCAATAAAAACACAGCGTGAGCGATCTCCAATAGCTTTATGGAGCAGTGTTCCCACAACGGATGAATCCACACCACCACTGATCCCTGTAATCACTCTTCCATTATCTCCCACTTTTTCCCTTATTTCAGATAAAGTCTCAGAAATGAAATGTTTTGCAGTCCATTCAGCCTGGCAGTCTGAAATCTTAAATAGAAAATTAGACAGGATGGTATTCCCTTCTACAGTATGGACAACTTCCGGGTGAAACTGTACACCATAGAGGGGTCGGTCATGATGCTGGATGGCTGCTATGATATTATTGGATGACCGGGCGATGACAGTAAATCCATCCCCGAGATTTTCAATCTCATCCCCATGACTCATCCAAATCTGGGATTCTCTAGTTAAATTCTCTAAAAGTGGAGATTCCGCCTCAGAATGAATCTTTGCAAATCCGTATTCTCCATGGCCCTTATGAATTACATGTCCACCGGAACACGATATCATCAAATGTAATCCATAGCAGATTCCCAGAACAGGAATATTAAGATCAAGAATTGCATTTTCAACCTGTGGGGCTGCATTCTCATATACACTTGATGGACCGCCTGATAGGATCACTGCAATCGCACCCATTTTTTTAAGTTCACTAGCTGTGATAGAATGCGGGAATATTTCTGAATACACATTAAGTTCCCGTACTCTCCGAGCAATGAGTTGAGTATACTGGGACCCAAAATCAATGACAGCTACTATCTGTTTTTTCATTTATTCTGTTGACTTTATATTTTTTCTATTTCTCTACAGTGAAGAAATTAAATAATTCACTCAATGTTGATTTGAGTTCATAGCGATTGACAATACGGTCAATAAAACCTTTCTCAAGGAGAAACTCTGACCGTTGGAATCCTACGGGTAAATCCTCACCAATTGTCTGTTTGATCACCCGGGCACCTGCAAATCCAATGAGGGCATTGGGCTCTGCAAGTATAATATCTCCTAGCATGGCAAAACTGGCAGTAGTCCCCCCCATAGTGGGATCTGTCAAGATAGTAATATACAAACCTCCCTGTTCGGAGTAACGTGCTAATTTTGAACAGATTTTGGCCATCTGCATGAGGCTGTAGGCACCTTCCTGCATCCGGGCTCCCCCAGATGCTGTGATAATAACCAGAGGTAATTGCTCATCTGTTGCACGATCAATAGCACGGCTGATCTTCTCACCTACAGCCGACCCCATACTACCACCAATAAATGAAAAATCCATGATAGCAAAGATAGTCTGTATACCATTCACTCTTCCCAATAGAGTCTTGACTGCATCAATGCTACCCGTTTTTGCCTGAGCATCCTGGATCTGCTCTGTATATTTCTTTGTTGCTTGAAAATTCAAAGGGTCGGTGGAGTACACATCTTTTGCAATTTCTTCATATTCCCCATTATCTACTAGAAGCTGTATATAATCATCACTATTAATGCGGAAATGATGTGTACAATTGGTGCAAATATAGTGGCTTTCCTCTAACATTTTCCGATAGAGTACCTCCTGACACTTGGGGCATTTCAACCACATCCCTTCAGCGATTTCCAATTTATCCGTGGTCTTTATTTTCGCTGATTGCCGTCTAAACCACTCAGTCATTTGCTACCGGGGCTATATGATAAAAGTGTATTCTCTCCTTTTGCATAATAATCTATGTGCATCTCTTTCTGTGGAAAACTACGGCATTCGGGTGCTTTTCGTTTGCGGGTTGAATCATGCTATTTTACTTTACCTATATTAAAATTTGTGATATAATTGGGGGAAACTTGATTTATGTCCGATTCCATCCATTTTTCATAATTCTGCAATGCTAATTTTCCCACTGACTTGGCAGATGGAGGTATTGATTGATAGTCTTCACAAATATTTTCCAGATTATACCCATAAATAAGTGCATGTTTCTCTGACTGATATTCTTCAAAAACAATTTTAGAATCAGGTTCACCTGAATGATAGCGTTGAGCATAAACCTGATTCTTGTGGGAATGCAGAAGAAGCCAATATTTCCCCTTTTGTTGAATATTTACATTCATAGAAAATAATGTAGGTACCGGTATGATGGGAATTCCACCAGCAGATGCCAACCCTCTAGCCAAACTCATGCCAATCCGCAACCCTGTATATGAGCCAGGACCAGAAGAAATTGCTATACCATCCAGTCGATCAATATTGACTGAATGATTATTCAGGATATCATTAACGATTACCGGTAGCCTAGTACCATGAATCCGGGGTTGGTCTATTTCATCTAATTCCACAAGTTTACTATTTATAAATAGAGCAGCTCCACAGACTGTGGATGCAGATTCTATAGCTAGGATATTCATTAATTCTTTAGTGTTATTTCCCTTTTATCTTGTCCTTTATGCATAAATTTAATTTGAATATGATCATTTGGCAATAAAGATGATATTTTATCTGCCCACTCAATAATAACAACATTCTCCGCATTTATGTAATCATGGAATCCTACTTTTATCCAGCGATTTAGATTTTCTTCACGATAGCAGTCCATATGTATGACCGGATACATTGCATCATATTCATTAATGAGGGTGAACGTGGGGGAAGTAACTGGTTTGGTATATTTCAGTCCCCTCAGCATTCCTTTGATAAAAGTTGTTTTTCCAGATGCTAACTCACCCACAAGAGCCAATACATCCCCCTGCTCCAGATACCTGGACAAATTTTCACCCAATCGAACGGTTTCCTCAGGATTCATGGTTTCATTGCCTTTCCATCCTATTTTCATACATTTTTTCCCTTCAAAGTTGCCATGGGTACGAGCATTTCTTCCAGACTGATACCACCATGCTGGAAACTATTTTGAAATCTTCTAGCGAATCGATGATATTCATTAGGGTAGATAAAAAAATGTCCGCCTTTGGCAATAATATAATCCGTATTCATTCCATGATCCGGAAGCAAGTAGCGTTTCGGATCGGTAATTCGCAACCCTGCTTTTGCAGGTAAATTTAAATTACGGCCATATTTATAACGAATTCCAGTGGATGTTTCTTTATCACCCTTTATTTGGACCGGGTTATTAACCTGAATACTCCCATGATCACTTGTGATAAATACCGTGTGTCCCCATGATGAGATCTGTTTAAGTACATCCATGAGCCAGGCATTTTCTAACCATGCACATATGGCTTGGCGGTAAGCGGAATTATCTGGAACCATTTCCTGCAATATTTTGGACTCAGATCGGGAATGGCTTAGAAAATCTATAAAGTTCACAACTATCGCCAGAATGTCTATCCCCTGATATTCCCTTATGCGTTTCACCAGTTTATTCCCCTCATCATAGTTCAGGATTTTATGATAATGCATTGATTTTGAACCCAGACCTTTTCGTGTTAAATAATCTTTTAGGAATTGTTCCTCAAACAGATTCATAGATTTTTCATTTTTCCACATCTGGGACCACAAATCAGGATATTTTACCTGCAGTTCATATGGAAAATATCCACTGAAGATAGCATTGCGACTATAGGGCGTAGCTGTAGGTAAAATTGAAAGACAGTATTCTGATTCAAAATGGAAAAACTGAGATAACTGAGGCGTCATGGCCTTCAGTTGATCTGCTCGGAGACAATCCATGAGGATCAGGACAACTTTGTCATTATTTTCAAGATGCTTTTGTACAAACTTTGGTAATACATCGGGTGACATGAGAGGTCGGTCCATTTCATTTATCCAAACTGGATAATTCTTTTCTATAAACTGAGTAAAACCTCTGTTGGCCTCTACCCATTGTTCATCAAGCAATTGCCCTAATCCATGATCTCCTAAATTATCAAAGTTGATTGACCAGTCTGTGAGGTCATCCATAATATTATACCAGTCTTCTATACATTCAACCTTATCAATATTCTGGGATATTCCCTTAAAAGTCTGTAGATAGTCCTTGGCAGCATATTCAGATTTTATTTTATGGGATTCCAGAGCATTTTTACAGGCAATTAAAATTTGGCTAGGATTCACAGGTTTGGTTAGATATTGGGTGATCTGGGCTGCGATAGCTTCTTCCATAAGCCATTCTTCTTCATTTTTAGTGATCATGATAACCGGCAGGGAAGGGTGTTTATCCTTGATGTTTTTCAGGGTAGTAAGTCCGTCTAGTCCAGTCATCATTTCATCTAAAAGCACCACATCGAAATTCTGTTCTTCACAAAGCTGGATGGCGTCCTCACCTGAATTTACCGGCGTTACCTTATAGCCTTTATCTTCCAAGTAGAGGATATGGGATTTGAGCATTCCAATTTCATCATCTGCCCAGAGAATGTGACCTTTATGATCCATAATTTTAGTTTCTACAAAATATTATAATTTAAGTAAGCTCTTATAAATGAATCAGATGTACCTTTGTTTTCAGTATCCAGAAATTTGATGCGATAATCAAAATTAAATCTGATTGTAAAATTTTGTACCAATTCTGATTCTACACCAATCTTATAATTATATTGTATCATGTCTCTACTATTATTCCCAATAGAATATCGTAGACCACAATCTACTCTATTTACATATCTTCTAGGCAGAAAGGACATATCCAATTGAAAACAACGTATATTTTGTTTATTATAATCCACATGAGATTTTTGACCATAATCATAATAGCTGGCATTATAATAAACAATAGATTCCCAATAGTTATTATAAATAGATTTAAGACTTATTCCATAGGACTCACTTGATACGTCTTTCGATAAATTATTTTCTGAATTCAATGATTCTTTTATCAGAAAATCCTCCTGATCATAAAGTAATATACTCACGTTTAAAGTTTGTGGAACTCCTAGGTTAAAGTGATCAGTCATGGAAATATTAGACTGTGTATTAGCCAGATCAATACGAATATCTGTAGTATCTCTATAGTTTGAAGTAATAAAACCAATATTAAATGTTGGCATACCAATCCCTGGATTTAAAGAAATATTAAATATTGATTTTTGGATATCCATTTGTGCTTTCTCTTCAGGATACAATCCTTCTGTAATATTACTTCTTTTGTAATAGAGTAATAGCTTATTCTGAAATAAATTGACCCTATCAGAGATAAAAATTTCAGTATAATCGGTTTTAAGGTAGGGGTTTAAGAGAGAGTAATAATCTGGTCCGTTCCGAAGACTTCCAAGTTCCACTGAATTTCCCAAATATCGAAGTTTTAATTTTATATAGCTATTTAGATTAGACATATTTAGTATCTTTAGGATGTCACCTTCATTTTTTGCTATAGTGTCTAGCGCAGCTATAGTTTGCAAATTATTCCATTTATTTGGATTTAGATAACTGACAGAAAATCCGCTACTCACTTGCATACGGGCATCATCAAAACCGATTTTCATATTGGATCCATATATGAGATTATCTCTAGGTTTTGATCCTAACCAATTCTCAGCTGGGAAAGCTACTGAACCAACTTGTGGAGACAAAATGCTATAATCATCATTATCCATCAGGTTAATCAAGTTCTCATAGCTGATAGAAGACATACTAGATTGTAATTCGGGAATTATTATTATTTCAGCATTGGGAATATCTTTAATCACTGTGGAAATGTTATCTTCCACTTTTATATAATTGACATCCCAGTAAAATTTGTCACCTATTCGAAAACCAATTTTTGCAGCCAACAGTTCTTGTTGAAAAGTATAATTATTTCTACTAAGCGTGATTACCAAACTATCGGGATCGGTTGAATCAATCTCAGAGATTTCAATAGCATTCTCTACAGGGTTTCCCTGAATAACCCGTGCAGTGTTACCTTTTATTATATCTAATGATAATGGCCCCATTCCAAAATTGAAATTAACTCCCCTTACATGATGTCCATTCAGTGCATACTGATCTATAGGAGGATAAGAATCGCCTAGTTTAATACTCATAAGTTTAGTCTTGAACTCAAAGGCATACCGGTCATTTGGTTGATCAAATTTGTTCTCCAAGCTAGATTTTTGGTATTGAGCTGTACTCTGAAGCCAGTCCATATCAACTGCATAGTGTAGATTTAATTCACCAATATTCATTTCAGAATTATCTACATTCCCACCAGTATAATTTACCCACATACTTCCTGATTGTTTTCGTATCAGTCCAACTCCAGCTACATTTCCAGGCAGTACAGTAAAACTCCAACTGATATCATCAAATTTCTGGCCGAACTTGTTTGATATATTGACAGTGACTGTATGCAGTCCGGGTGTAATGCCTTCGGATGACAAGCTTAAATAAGTGGAATCAATATCTGCTCTGTTACTTACGTCCAACCAATCGAGATAAACCTTGACATTCGTGGGATCTACATCTTTTTCCCCAAAATATGATAATGCTATGAACAAATCTTGGTTCTTGACTCTTTCGCCAGGTTTTGGACTGATAATTACAATATCTGGAGATAAACCTACAATATCAAAATTGTCAATTTCACTTGATGTGATGGGTATTATTTTTTCTGGGGGTAAATCTATTTGAATAATAATTGGGTTATAAATAGCATGGGACTGAGGGAACGTAACTTTTTTTCCATCTGATAACTCCAAAAGCAAATAATACTCTACAAGATCCCTTACCATGAAATTTCCAGGAATTGCTGAACTATACCTTAAATGTCCCGTTAACGTCATGGGTGCCTCCAAGTATTCCAAACTTCCCTTTGAACGATATAGTAGAGAAAAGCGGTGAATAACTTCTTCCGTTGTATTCAGGTAAGCTTCTACCAAGCAGGGTAAATTATGAGGAGCTTCATGGATTTTCTCATGAATGATATAGTTACCCAAAATCTTTGACTGGAGTAACAAAAAGAAAATTAATAATTTCTTCAATATAGTCGTGTTGATTTTATTTGGTATATGTCAGAATGATTGTACGTTCAATATTCAAAGCATTTTTCAATCTAATTTCTATGATATTAGAGGTAGTTTTAGGAGACTGATCAGCTAGTCTAATTTTCATTGCTAATTCTTCCTCTGATTGCTCAGGTAACTCACCAGCATCGATCATTAATGATTCCAAATATATTTTCTCAGTGACAGGAGTTTGAAATATTTCCATTTCTGTATCTTTCAGTGATACAATTGTGGAATCATTGGCCAATTCCAACGTTTTGAGGATAGTTGGATTGGTTACAAGGCCGTTTCCACTTATTTTATAAAAATGCTCACCTTTATTTATATCTGACAATACCCAGAAATCACACTCATAACAGGTTAATTCAGAATGAGGTGTTGTTAGCTTAAATTGACTGGCAAGCTGGCCAAACACCTGCACTCGAACAATGCCAGCAGTCAGATCAACCTGTTTTTTTATCATTCTATTCTCTATTGTACCATTTATAGTGACTTCGGTTTTAGGATATACAGAAATCGTTGTCCGATCATCTAGATACACAATTTTAGCAAATGATTTAGCTTTTGTCTTGATTTTATTACCATTAAATAAGGGAGTATTGACTTGTGCATATGAGCGATATTTACTCTCTAAAGAGATTTTGTATTTTGCATTACCTCTTGATTTTGTTATCAGAGCTAAGGGCTCATCAGCAAAAATTGAGGAACCAATAAATAATATGCTGAATATTAACAAATTATACGTCACTTAATCTGACCTTTTTCTATTGTTATTTTCCCTCGGTTTAATTCTGACACAAATAGATATAAAGCATCTATATGTATTTCTTCACCATTAATCCAGATGGATTCGCCAGAAGTGATAAACCGTTCCAACTCACCACCAGAACTAAACCATAAATTGAATTGTTCCTTACCAACGAGTGATTGAATCACTGATAAATATGGATCGGTAAAATCTAACTGCATTTTTGTGGGTGATCGGACTTCAAAAATATAAATTGGGCTGTAATCATGATGGCTGTCAAGTGTGGTTTCATAAGATCTGTGGATCTGCCAAACATAATGTTTTCCTACTTCCAAATCCATATTACCCTCAGCTGGAAATTGGAATGAAAGGGATTTCCAAGGAATATCATGATATTCCTTGGATTGGTCATAGGGCAGGATGGACCAGTCAGATAATGCATCATATAATGATCTATGTTCTTTTTGGTTATACTCGCACACTCTAATTCCATAAGTGCATGTATTACAGAAATCTGAATACCATGTGAAGAGTGGGAGGTGGCTATAAGTGTATGAATCTGTTAATTCAGATAATGTACCACCAGGTGATAAGAGCTCAAGAGTAATTGGCCTCTCTTCAGAGAATCCCAATATCATAAAAATCATACTGAGTATTGTGAGTTTGATTAAGTCTACCATTTCATTTTGGTATTAAGTTGATGGATATGAGAACAAAATTAGGTAGATTTTAGGGGGGGGACAAAATAATTTAGTATATAAAAAGATAGCCCCAGATAAAAATCAGGGGCTATCAATAATACCGGCAACGTCCTACTCTCCCGCACTGGTCTCCCGTGCAGTACCATCGGCGCTATAGAGCTTAACTTCCGAGTTCGGAATGGGATCGGGTGTTTCCTCTATGCTATAGTCACCGGAAAATACATGTGAGTTTACATGAAATGGAAATGTCCGCTGGAAAAATAAAATTGATCAAGCCTCACGACTTATTAGTATCACTTGACTAAATACATTGCTGTACGTACATCTGTGACCTATCAACCCAGTATTCTACTGGAAGTCTTCAGTCCCCTACCGGAGCAGGGGAGGGGAAATCTTATCTTGGGATGGGTTTCGCGCTTATATGCTTTCAGCGCTTATCCCTGCCGAACGTAGCTACCCTGCAATGCCGCTGATACGACAACAGGTACACTAGAGGTTCGTCCACTTCGGTCCTCTCGTACTAGAAGCAGATTCCCTCAAATTTCCTACGACCATAGAGGATAGGGACCGAACTGTCTCA
>JGI24922J38493_100741_pt1 | contig 33763 bp, 40 predicted proteins | sample LinPFosplate10_FD_38493 | JGI IMG/M metagenome (IMG submission 38493)
TGCAGGTCGACTCTAGAGGATCCCACTTGCGACTATTGCAACCGGAATTACACTCACAACTTACGTTAATGCTGCTGGTGAAAATCCAGTAACAAACGAAAAGCGTTGGGGTATGCTAATCGATACTAATAAGCTAACTGAGGTCGATATTGATGACATGGTTAATGCTTGTCAAGAGGAGCAAGGCTGGGGTAATGAGGCGCATTCAACAGGTAATCAAAAAGCTGGTTGGATTAAAAAGGTTAAAGTTAAAGACAAGGCAACTGATCGCATTAGCAATCTAGCACTAATGTGTCAGCATTGTGATCAGCCGCCTTGTGTTGATGTTTGCCCAACTAACGCTTCAATGAAGCGTGAAGACGGTATTGTTTTAGTTGACAGACATTTATGCATTGGTTGTCGTTATTGTATGATGGCTTGTCCGTACGATGCACGCTCGTTTGTTCATGAGGCGTTAACCGATCAAAAAGAACATATGCCAAGAGGTAAGGGTACTGTTGAAGCTTGCACAATGTGTGTACATAAGGTCGACAAAGGTGAGAAGCCTGCATGTGTTGAGGCTGTTGATAGTGATGCAGTTATCTTTGGTGATTTACACGATCCAACTAGCAAAATCAATCAGACATTGAAAAGAGTTCAAAGTACACAAATCCGTGCAGATTTAAATCTGAATACGGGTGTACGTTATAGTGGAATTTAAGAGCAGATTATGAGCATTATTCGTTACGAGCAAACACAAGGTAAGAGTTTAGGTTTTTATGCATTAATTGCAGGTCTGGGCGCTTTTATTTTAGCAGCATTAGGTAGTGTTTACTTTATGGAGCACAATGGTCACCACGTGACTGGCATGAGCAATCGTATTGTTTGGGGATTGCCTCACGTATTTGCATTATTTTTGATTGTTGCTGCATCGGGTGCACTTAATATCGCCTCTATAGCATCAGTTTTTAATAAGAAAATTTACAAGCCATTATCACGCTTGTCTGGTCTTGTTGCATTGGCATTGTTGGCTGGTGGTTTGATGGTATTGGTACTGGATCTAGGTCGCCCAGATCGTTTGATCGTTGCCATGACTGAGTATAATTTCAATTCCATTTTTGCTTGGAATATCATCCTTTATAATGGTTTCTTCGTTATTGTAGGTGTTTATCTATGGATGATGTTTGAGCGTCGCATGAATAAATATAGCCGAAAAGTCGGTATTGCCGCTTTTACCTGGAGACTAATTCTAACAACAGGTACTGGCTCTATTTTTGGATTTTTGGTAGCTCGTCAAGCGTATGACGCCGTTATTATGGCACCTATGTTTGTAATCATGTCTTTTGCATTTGGCTTGGCTTTTTTCGTACTCGTACTCATGGCAAGTTACAAGTGGACTCAGCGCCCATTGGGTGATGCGATTGTTAATCGATTAAGTAATTTATTAGGTGTATTTGTTGCAGCAGTACTTTATTTTGTAGCAGTTTATCATTTAGGCAACTTATACTTAGCTGAAAATGCCGGTGTTGAAAGCTTTATTCTAATGGATGGCGGTATCTACACTCAATTGTTCTGGTATGGGCAAATTGTCTTAGGCGGTGTTGTGCCATTAGCGTTGCTTTACTCTCCTGCTACTAAAGGCAATCGCTCTATGCTTGGCTTGGCTTCAGTCTTAATTATCTTAGGTGGTATTGCTCAGCTTTATGTCATTATTATTGGCGGTCAGGCTTATCCAATGGAACTATTCCCAGGCAAAGAAATGCTAGAAGGTTATGGCGGTATTGCCGCTTACACTCCAACATTGGCCGAATTAATGCTAGGTTTGGGTGGAATAGCAGTGGCTCTAATTGCGATTGCTTATTTGGTTAAATTTCTGCCTTTCTTGCCAGAGAGTTTGGCTGATGATGTTGCTGATCCGCACCATAAAAACTAGCAAACGCTCAAAGTAGGGCAGTCAATGTCCGTTTATCTTTCCGCAGCACACAAATCCTCAGGCAAAACGGTTGTTAGTCTGGGGATTTGTGGCGCTTTAAAGGCTCAAAATTTAAACGTCCAACCATTCAAAAAAGGCCCGGATTATATAGACCCAATTTGGTTGTCTCAAGCTAGTGGCCAGGCATGTTATAACCTAGATTTTTATAATATGACTGAATCTGAAATAATTCAGCTATATAAGCATAAAAATTCTTCGGCTGATGTTTCCATTATTGAAGGCAATAAAGGCTTATATGACGGCATGAGTGTTACTGGTGGTGATGCAAATGCTGATCTGGCTAAGTTATTAGATATTCCGGTAATTTTGGTGATTGATACTACGGGCATTACTCGTGGTGTGGCTGCATTGGTCAAAGGTTATCAAGATTTTGATCCGGATGTTAATATCGCCGGCGTTATTTTAAATAAGGTTGCTGGCGAGCGTCATGAGTCAAAACTCATCCAAGCAATTGAACACTATACAGATATTGAAGTGGTTGGCTCACTAAGACGCTCTAAGGAGTTGGTTATTGATGAGCGTCATTTAGGCTTAATGCCCGCAAATGAAACGCCTCAATCGCAGCATTTTATTGATGGTGCCGCTCGACTGATTACTGATCAAGTTGATTTACATAAAATCGTTAGTTTAGAAAAAAATATCCAAATCTCATCTACACCTGAAATCAGTTCGAACTCTCGGTTGCGTGTCAGCGTGGCAAAAGACAGTAGTTTCGGTTTTTATTACCAAGACGATCTGGACAAATTTAACCAACTAGGTGTTGAACTTGTTTATTTTGATACGCTTCAAGACAACAAGCTACCTCAATGCGATGGCTTATTTATCGGTGGCGGTTTTCCGGAGATGCAGTTAGAAGCGTTAAGCGCAAATAAATCTTTATTACAAGACATAAAGCAAAAAATTGAACAAGGCTTGCCAGCTTATGCTGAGTGCGGAGGCTTGATGTATCTAACTAATCAAATTACCAGTCAAGGTAAATCTTATCCGATGGTTGGTGTGATTGATGCAGATACAGACATGACACCTAAGCCAATTGGTCGGGGCTACGTACAGCTTGCTCCTGTAAAAGAGCACCCTTGGCAGGATGTGGCAGACACTATTTATGCACATGAATTTCATTACTCTAAGCTAACAAACATTGATCCAAATACACGCTACGCTTTTAAGGTTTTGCGTGGTGTGGGTGTGGATAATATGCAAGACGGCATTATTAAACATAACTTACTTGCTTCGTATACGCATTTGCGCAATGTCGGTGGCAATCAATGGGTTGAGCAATTTGTCGATTTTATTCGAACCATTAAACACAAAATATTATGATCACTATTACAAAAAAAGCCGCAGAAGAAATCTCGCTTTCAACTCACAATCCAGAAACTCAAGGGCTTATTATTCGCTTTGCTGCAGATCAAACTGATGAGGGTTTTCAGTACTTAATGGGATTTGATGAGCGTCATGATGGCGATATTCACTTAGAATCAAATGGTGTTGAATATTTACTGGCATATGAGCAAAAAGTATTGCTAGAAGGTATGGTGGTTGATTTTGATCAAATCGAAGCGGGTCAAGATTACAGCTTTGTATTTATGAACCCAAACGATCCGGAATACACGCCACCAGAGCAAGATCACGCACCAACCAAGTCTTAATCGTTCAACCAACTTCGTGCAATAATTGACACCGCATGAAAAAAACAATACAAAAAAACTTATTCATATCACTAGGATGGCTGTTTGTAATCCTGGCGGTAATTGGTGTGTTAATTCCCATCTTGCCAACCACACCTTTTTTAATACTTGCTCTTGCGCTGTTTGCTAAAAGTTCGCCGAAGTTTCATCAAATGTTGTTAGACCATCCTTGGTTTGGTAGTCTGTTAAGACAATGGGAGAAAAATAGAACAGTTTCTCGACGTATTAAAATCCGCGCTAGTGTGCTTATTGTTCTGAGCTTTTCAGTTTCTATTGCTGTTTTGCAAGATAATCCATTGCTACAAACAATGCTAATTTTACTAGCGATTATTTGCTTGTACTACATTTGGCGCTTGAAAGAGCCAAATCGGCCTTAGTTTTTTTGCACCTATTTTAGGTGCAAGAGTGTGTCAATCAGGTTGAGGTTGTTAGGTACAAGGTTTAGAAAAATTCGCAAATAATGCGAATGATGTTTTTAAGTATTAATAATCAGCATAAAAACCATTAAAAGTAAGAGTTTTGTTGTGAAATTTGCTTCAAATCAATACAAGATAACGCCTGGTTACTTCAATGATTGAAAATTTAGGAAATATTGAAAACCGTCTATTTATAGTAGTTCAGAATGCCTTGGTAAATAGCGTTAGCAATTTTATCTTGCTCTTTATTGTTGTTAAGTCTACGCTCTTCCTCGGGGTTAGAAATAAAGGCGGTTTCCACTAAAACTGAAGGAATGGCCGGAGTTTTGAGTACGACAAAACCAGCTTTTTGTGGTTTTTTCTTGTGCAGATGGCCAATTTTACTCATTTCCTTTAAGATTTTAGCGCCAAGTTTTTGACTTTGAATATCGCGATCTTTTCTGGACAAATCCCATAGAATTTTGTTTAAATATTGGTCTTTGCTATTGCGTGGTTGTTTGACGCCAAATTGATCAGACGTATTTTGGGAATTTTCCAAACGGCGTGCAAATTTGGTTGATCCGCCACGTTCTGATAAAGTGTAAACTGAAGCGCCTTTGGCATGCCTACTCTTTACTGCATCCGCATGAATAGAAACAAATAGCGAGGCTTTATTGGCTTGAGCAATGCGAATACGCTTGGTGAGTCCAACGTAATAATCACCACGCCTAGTGAGAAAGGCTTTCATGCCTTTGGTGCTGTTAATTTTTTTGGCTAATTTTTTAGCGATACGAAGAGTGATGCGTTTTTCTTTTGAGCGTTTGTAGCCGACTGCGCCAGAATCTTCGCCACCATGTCCGGCATCAAGCAGAATAATTTTTTGGCTATATTGCTTGCTGATTGGTTTTTTAATTAGTGTTTTTTTAGGTTTTTTGACCGGCTTGTTGGTTTGATTTTTTTGATTATACAAATCAACCACTAGCCGGTGGTGCTGATATTTATCATTTGGTTTTAGCGTGTAGCTTTTAATTAGATACTGATCTTGTAATTCAAATTTAAATTGATAGGTGGTATCTTCTCGCTTAACGCGTGTTTTGTTAATGCGTTGATCGGTATAAAACAGCTTTTTATAGGTTTCTTTAAGTAGTTTGGCGTTGCGAATGCTGAGTGTAAATTGATTTGATTTTTGCTTAATTGAAAACCGAACGCCTTGGTCAACATCGATTACAATTCTGGTGCGCTCAGGAGAGCTCCAAAAACGAAAATCATAAAGTGTGGTTCGATTGTCAGCAAACGCGCTGTTTAGAAAAAATAAGCCAATCAGTAAGCTGATTAGTCGATACATTGTAGGAGTTGCTCGCCTATGTCGTTGTTGGCGCTTAAGTTTAGCTGTCTGGTGTTATCTTCGCCAGTAATGCTAATGACTAGATCAGCAGGAGGAATGATTCCCGCGCCTAGCTCGGCCCACTCAATAAGCTGAATATGCCCAGGCTTTGCGTATTCACGAATGCCAATATATTCTAGCTCTTCTGGGTCACTGAGACGATAGCAATCAAAGTGGTGTATATTGATCTTATTATTTAAATAGCTTTCCACCAATGAGTAGGTTGGGCTTTTGACTCGATCGAAGCCAAAAAATTGGATAAATCCTCGTGCAAAGGTGGTTTTACCTGCACCTAAATCCCCCTCCAAATAGATAACAATAGCCTGGTCAATGGTTTGCGCACAAGCGGCTAAGGTTTGTGCAAAGGCTTGCGTTTTGGATTCGTGAGTAAAAACTAAATTCAAAATAACTGCCACATGTAAAGACTAAAAACACTCACCAAAACAACCCCTTCAAAGCGATTGATGATGTGTTTTTTACCAAATTTGTAAGAAACAATAAAGAGTAAAACAGTGAGCAGAAGCATTACTGGATAGTCACGTGTAATCACTTCTGGTGCAACATCTGAAGGATGGATAAGCCCTGGAATGGCAAGAACCGCGATAGTGTTAAAGAGGTTTGAGCCAATGACATTGCCCACCACCATTTCATATTGCTTTTTTAAAACACTGGCAATAGAAACGGCCAATTCTGGCAAGCTCGTACCCAAAGCAACCACAGTCAGTCCGATGATTAAATCAGATACGCCAAAGGCTTGTGCCACTTCAATACCACCCCAAACCACTAGCTTTGCACTTGAAATTAGAACGATTAAGCCAATAATGAGCATCACCCAAGTTTTGCTTGTTTGGCTTTTATCAACGCTTTTTTCTAATTCATCAAATTCGTGATTTTGGCTATTTTTTGATTCTTTAAAGGTGTAGGCTAGAAACAGGGTTAGTAGAGCTAGCAATATAATGCCGTCTAACATATCTAGTCGAAGATCCCAAAGTAGTAGCCCGGCAACCAAAGTTGCCAACATTAAAAATACCCACTCTTTTTTGAGAATATTCTCTTGCACTTCAATTGGCGTGATGATAGCACTAATGCCTAATACCAAGGCTATATTAAAGATGTTTGAGCCGACTGCGTTACCAATACTGAGCCCGGTGTTACCATCCATAGCAGCTAAGCCTGAAACCAGCATTTCTGGTGCAGAGGTGCCAAAACCAAAGATTAATAAACCAATGATAAGTGGTGAAACCTTGAAAATATTGGCGATTTTCGCACCATTTTCCGTGAACTCATCTGCACTCCAAATTAAAAGTGCAAAACCTGATAACAAGGCGATAATTGGTAGTAGAATGTCAGGCATATTGATTTTTTGTTAAATTTTTGTTTATTATAAAGGCCGAACCGTAAAAGATGAGTGAAACAGAGTTTTTAATTGGCCGTTGTGGTTTGGACTTAGTGGATGATTTTTATCCAGATGATTTACCTAGTGAATGGCGCTTTGACTATTATTCAACCCTGTTTAAAGCCTTGTCATTGCCAATTGATACAACAGAAGATTTGGAGTCGATTTTTGAAGAGCTAGAAGGTTCTAGCCCTGAAGAGGATGGTGAGGAATTTGAGCTGGTGCTTACCATTACACCTCAACAGCTGCTAGATGCTAGTACACTGAGCACTTTGCTTGATTCTGTTGCGCCGTACCGGTTATTATTTATCTTGTCATGCGAATTGGATCGACAGCCTAGTGATGAGATTATGAATTTATTGAGTGCTTATCGAGTGTCATTTCAATCGAATAATCAGCTACAGTTGGCACTAAACAACAAGCATGCAATGGGTCAGTATTTATATTACACTGATTTGCCAGTTTGCCATATTCAGGGTGATGGTGACGAGAAGCAGATGAGAGCAAAAATTGAGCGCTTGGCTGAAATTAACACTCGAACACTACTGATTTGTAAAGATGCGGAGAGTGAGGCTTTGGGTAAGATTCGAACCATTGCAGAAATTTTAGGCTATTAAGGCGTGAATGTTTTATTGACTCGCCCGCTAACACAAGTCAAGGCGCTTGAATCTTTAGTGATTGATGCTGGACATCAGCCTTTGTTATTTCCAACGCTTGAGGTGGTGGCGCTCAACGCAACGGCTCAACGTAGCCAATATGATGCTGTTATTTTTATTAGTGCGAATGCGGTTGAGTATGGGATTGAGGTTTTGAGCGCTATTTCTTACTCAAAAGTTTTTGCAGTTGGCGCTGCCACCGCTAAAAAACTCAATAACCATCACATTCCTGTTGATGATTTTCCACAAGAAAAAGCCTCTAGTGAAGCTTTACTAAGTCTTGAATCAGTATCATGTTTGAGGAATAAAAATATTTTAATTTTTAGAGGAAAAGGCGGGCGTGAAACACTAAAAATTGGTCTAGAAAAAAACCTCAATCAAGTGGAATATGCACAAGTTTACAATCGTATTGTTTGTACGCTAAGCACTCTACATAATCAGTCATTAAGCGATTTTTTGCTAGATAAAAAAGGTTTTGTGAGTGTAACCAGTAATGAGAATTTAGAGGGTCTTGTCTCATTGGCAAAACAGTTAAATGCCTTGGATAGTTTAAAACAATATCCGCTGATTGTCTTGAGCGAGCGGATCAAAAAATATGCCCAATCTTTGAACTTTAAACAGGTGATAGTAACCCCTAATATTAGCGATCAGGCCATTGCATCAGTATTAGAGCAAGATAATACACTTGACAATTAAATAAAAGTTGATTAATTTAGTCGGCAATAAGGCGATATTTTTCTGGGGAGAAAAATTATATGATCAAATTAAGTGTTTCACAAGCGGCTCGTCGATTAGGCGTGAGTCGCTCTAGTATTCAAGACCAAATTAATTCAGGTAAGCTGCAAACGCACGAGGGTTATGTAACCGCTGACAGCATTCGGCTGGCCTATCCGGCTTATTGTGTGAACTCAGAGCAGGAAGTGCACCTAAGAAAGATGCAGAAAATTAAAGCAGACGCCATGTATAAGGCAGGCGCAGCGGACATCATTAAGCAAAAAAATGAGCAAGCGCTGATGACTATTATTGCTTCGTTAAAATCTAAACTTTACCAAGAGCAGATGGGTAAACAACATTTTCAACTGGTCTTTTTAGAGTTGAGTGAGCGTTTAGAGGTGCTCGAGAAGTGTTGCCATGAGCAAGATAAACAGCCTTTAAATGATTTGCAAAGCTGGGTAGAGCGACATATTCACTAAGCCTATAAAAGATTTTTAGCCAATTGCAAAGAGGGTTGTGATTTATTCATGGTGTAGAAATGAAAATTCTCCACCCCTTGAGATTTAAGCTGATCACAAAGATTATCAACAACTTCTAGCCCAAAAGCAGATAAAGACTCTAAATCATCACCAAATACTGCTAAGCGTTTTTCAATCCAACGAGGGATTTCCGAGCCACACATATTGGAGAATCTGAGCAATTGAGTGTGGTTGGTAATTGGCATAATCCCAGGTGTAATTGGCGCATCAATGCCTAGTTTTTGCACATCGTCTACAAATCTAAAATAAGCATCTGCATTATAAAAGTACTGTGTAATGGCGCTATCAGCGCCCGCTTTAATTTTATTGGCAAAATGTTGAATATCAGTATTCATGTTTTTTGCTTGTGGATGCATCTCTGGATAGGCGGCCACTTCAATATGAAAATGATCATCAAACTCGTGTCGAATAAATTCAACTAATTCATTGGCATAATGAAAATCACCAATATCACGCACTCCAGAAGGAATATCGCCTCGAAGAGCAACAATACGATTAATGCCAGCGGCCTTGTATTGATTTAGCAAGGCTGAGATTTTTGATTTTTCAGAATCAATACAAGATAAGTGTGGCGCCGCTGAGATGCCATCATGTGCTTGTATATCGAGCACGGTTTCCAGTGTTGCCTCTTGTGTAGTGCCGCCAGCGCCAAACGTGGTTGAGAAATAATGCGGCTTAATAGCGGATAATTCTTGACGAACTTGTTTAAGATTTAGTTTGCCTTGATCTGTTCTAGGAGGAAAAAATTCAAAACTTAATTGCATTTGTATTTAACGTTGCTTAAAAATAGGCTAATTATAGCTTATTTCAAATCGTGAAGAGTGGTTCGGTTTTACTGTTGTGAGGCTGGTATTCGGGTAAAATTTCACTATTTACTTAGTTTGAACTTATAATTTATGTCAAAAAGCGATTACATTGAGTTAGAAGGCGTGGTCAAGGAAAAGCTACCTAATACAACCTTTACAGTTGAATTAGAAAATGGCCATAGCGTTTTAGCGCACATTTCTGGAAAGATTCGCAAGCACTATATTCGTATTTTACCAGGAGATAAGGTAACGGTTGAAATGACCCCTTATGACTTAACCAAGGGTAGAATTACTTTTAGACATAAGTAAAAAAGCTTTATTGCCGATGTGGTGGAATTGGTAGACACGCCGGATTCAAAATCCGGTTCCTCACGGAGTGACGGTTCGACCCCGTCCATCGGTACCAAATTAATATAGAGGGTAGTAATTATGGAACAAGCAGATCTTTTGACGCAAGCGCTAAACCTAACCATGTTTGGCATGGGGTTTGTTTTCTTGTTTTTGACACTACTAGTCTTTGTAACCAAACTGATGTCAGTTATCATTCAAAAACTCCAAGCTCGAATTAAAGACGAGTTAGAACATGACAACAGTAAAACAACTCTTGAACAAGAAATTGATGAAGAGACTAAGTTCGTTATCGAACAAGCAATCAAGATGCATAGGGGAGCATAAGGATCATGCTAAATTTTCTAAAAAATATGACCAAGAAGCCAAATAAAATAAATAACAAGAAAGTAGAAATCACAGAGCTTGTATTCAGAGATGCACACCAGTCTTTGTTTGCAACGCGTATGCGTATTGATGACATGCTACCAATTGCCGACAAGCTAGATAAGATTGGCTACTGGTCTGTGGAGTCATGGGGCGGTGCTACATTTGATTCTTGTATTCGTTATTTAGGTGAGGATCCTTGGGATCGTATTCGTGAAATTAAAGCAGTGATGCCAAATACACCACAGCAAATGTTATTGCGTGGTCAAAATCTTTTAGGCTATCGTCATTACAGTGATGATGTGGTGCGCAAATTTGTAGACCGTTGTGCTGAGAATGGCGTTGGTGTATTTAGAATTTTTGACGCAATGAATGACGTTAGAAATCTAAAGACAGCAGTGGATCAAGCGGTTAAGCTGGATCAGCATGCGCAAGGCACTATTTCTTATACGGTTAGCCCTGTTCATAACACACAAACTTGGCTAGACATGGCTAAGAGAATTGAAGACATGGGTGCACATTCTTTATGTATTAAAGATATGGCTGGGTTATTACAGCCTTATGTTGCTTTTGATTTAGTTACAAAATTAAAAGAAGTGGTTGATATTCCAATTCAGCTGCATGCACACGCAACAACTGGCCTTTCTACGGCGACAATTGTTAAATCAGTTGAAGCGGGTATTGATCGTGTCGATACTGCTATTGGCTCAATGAGTATGACTTATGGCCACTCTGCAACCAACTCTGTGGTTTCTATTTTAGAAAACAGTCCAAGAAAAACAGGACTGGATCTGGAGAAGTTAGAAGAGATTGATGCATATTTCCGACCAATTCGCTGCAAGTATGCTAAGTTTGAAGGCTCATTAAGAGGGGTAGATTCACGCATCTTATTGTCTCAAGTTCCGGGTGGCATGTTAACCAATATGGAAAACCAGTTACGCGAGCAAAATGCGGCTGATAAGATGGATGAAGTACTAGCTGAAATACCTCGTGTACGTAAAGATTTGGGCTATATTCCTTTAGTGACACCAACATCGCAAATTGTAGGCACACAATCAGTGCTTAATGTACTAACTGGCGAGCGCTACAAAACCATTACTAAAGAGTCAGCTGGCGTACTTAAAGGTGAGTATGGTGCAACACCTGCCGCTGTTGATCAGGCGCTACAAGCTAAAATTTTAGAGGGTTCTGAGCCTATTACCTGCCGTCCTGCAGATAACATTGCACCAGAAATGCATATTTTAGAGCAAGAGTTTGATGAGATTGTAGCTGAGAAAAATATTCAGCTAGCCGCTAACAAGATTGACGATTTAATGACCTATGCCTTGTTTCCACAGGTGGGAATTTCCTTTTTGGAAAATCGTAATAATCCTGATTTCTTTGAGCCAGTACCACAAGAAGGCAGTAACTGCGTTGCTCCTGACAGTGAAGAAGGTACTTACACAGTTTCTTTCAAAGGTAATTCATACACAGTTGACGTATCTGCAGGGGGTGATGTAACCTCTATGAAGGCATCTTCTGACACAGCTTCGGCACCAGCGCCAGTGGCACAAAAAGAAATTGCTACTGAGGTGCCAGCAACGGGTGGAGAAGCTATTGGAGCACCACTTTCGGGTAATATTTGGAAAGTAATGGTTTTGCTTAATCAAAAAATTAATGAAGGTGATGTGCTGGTGATTCTTGAAGCGATGAAAATGGAGACAGAAATCAAAGCTGCTAGAAGTGGTGTAGTCACAGAAATCAATATTAAAGAAGGTGACGCGGTAACTGTTGGTCAAGCCTTGTTATCTTTAGCCTAATCAACCAGAGCTTATTATGGAACAATTAAATTCATTATGGCTTAACACAGGCTTGTATCAAATGGTATGGGGCCAAGGCCTTATGCTATTAATTGGCATACTGCTACTTTATTTAGCTATTGTTAAAAAATTTGAGCCATTGCTGTTATTGCCTATTGGTTTTGGCGCTATTTTAGCCAACATCCCTGGCGCAGGTATTGCAGAAGGTAGTGGTATTTTGCATGTATTTTATGTGGTGGGTATTGAATCAGGCGCATTCCCGTTAATTATCTTTATGGGCGTAGGTGCGTTAACAGATTTTGGCCCACTACTGGCCAATCCAAAAACATTACTATTAGGTGCTGCAGCGCAATTTGGTATCTTTGCAACCTTATTGGGTGCTATGGGGCTGACAGCTGCAGGCGTGTTTGACTTCAGTCTAACAGATGCAGCAGCAATTGGTATTATTGGTGGTGCAGATGGGCCAACCAGTATTTATGTGGCCAGTAAACTAGCGCCCGAGTTATTAGGCGCAATTGCAGTTGCTTCATACTCATACATGGCACTAGTACCACTGATTCAGCCGCCAATTATGCGCGCACTTACGACAGAAAAAGAGCGTCAAATAGAAATGGTGCAATTGCGCGAAGTATCTACGGCTGAGAAAATTATCTTTCCAATTATGTTGTTGATGTTGGTGGCCTTGTTGCTGCCAGATGCAGCGCCATTACTCGGTATGTTTGCTTTTGGTAATTTGATGAAAGAGTCAGGTGTGGTAGATCGCTTAAGCGATACTACTCAAAATGCTCTGATTAATATCGTGACTATCTTTTTAGGTTTGGCCGTTGGTTCAAAATTAATGGCAGATAAATTCCTACAGCCAGAGACATTAGGTATTTTACTATTGGGTATGGTTGCTTTTGCTATTGGTACCGCTAGTGGATTGTTAATGGCTAAAACCATGAACTTATTCAGCAAAAATAAGATTAACCCATTGATTGGTTCGGCAGGTGTTTCAGCGGTTCCTATGGCGGCACGTGTTTCAAATAAAGTCGGCTTAGAATCAAATCCACATAATTTCTTGCTAATGCATGCAATGGGCCCTAATGTGGCGGGCGTTATTGGTTCAGCTATTGCAGCGGGTATCATGATTCAATTGCTAGGCTAATCTTTTTTCTGACTGTGTTAAATTTTAAAAAATAATCAGCCACATAGTTTTTCTATGTGCCGTTATATTTTTAAAATTTGACTTGCAGAAATAAAAAAATACTAAACCTAAAAAATATCAGCTAAAAATATTAAAATATCAGACATGCAAAGAACTCTACTAAAAGCCAAACTTCACCGCGTTACCACCACAGCTTCAGAACTTGAGTATGAGGGTTCATGCGAGATTGATGGCGTGCTATTGGATGCGGCAGGTATTAGCGCTTTTGAACAGATTCAAATTTATAACATTGCTAATGGTAATCGCTTTACAACCTACGCCATACGTGGCAAAGAAAATAGTGGTGTTATTTCGGTTAATGGTGCAGCTGCCCATAAAGCGGCAGTTGGAGATTTGCTGATTATTGCTGCTTACGCCATCTATGATGAGCAAGAAGTTAAAAACTTTACGCCAAATCTATGTTACGTTGACGACAACAATGTCTTAACAAGACAAAGCTCAGCTATTAGCTAAACTGTCCATTTTCTAGTACCAATACCCGCCGCATTCTCGCTGCAATTTTTTCATCATGAGTGACAACAATCAAAGAGTTGTTGTGCGTTTGATTGAGCGTCATCATCAAATCAAGTATTTCTTGTGCATTTTTACCGTCAAGATTGCCAGTAGGTTCATCTGCTAGTAGACATTTTGGCTGAGTGATTAGAGCGCGAGCAATGGCTACTCGTTGACGTTCTCCACCTGATAATTCACTTGGAAGGTGGTTTGCTCTAGATTCAAGCCCAACCTTGTTAAGAATTTTCATGGCCTTTTGCTTAGCATCCGGGTCTGACTGAATGAGTAGCGGCATCATGATATTTTTTAAAGCACTAAAGTCTTTTAATAAGTGATGAAATTGATAAATGAAGCTAAGATTTTTTGACCTAAACTCACTCTTTTCTTGCTCATCTAAGGTGTTGATGTCAGTATTGTTAATTTTAATCTGACCACTATCTGGACGATCAATACCGCCGAGTAAATTGAGTAAGGTTGATTTTCCACAGCCAGACTGACCAAGAATAGCGATCGACTCACCTGCAGCCACGTCAAGATTCAGATCTTTAATCACTTGAGTATGGTGTTTGCCATCACGGTATTGGTAGTTAATACCGTGACAACTAATAAGATTATTCATGATTAAGTACCTTGGCAATAATAACTTTTCCAGCGCGTTTAGCCGGATAGATAGAGGCAAGCATAACTAATATAAACGCACCAAATCCGACTTTAATAAGATCGTTCAGATGAATTTCAGAAGGAAATCGATTAATATAAAACACGTCTTTTGGAAAGAACTCAAACCCTAGGAGCACTTCAATGCCACCGACAATAGCTTCAATATTAAGCGAGAGTAGAACGCCTAAGACAATGCCAATGGTGATGCCAATAATGCCAATAGTAAGCCCCTGGTAGAAAAATATCTTAACGATGCGTTTTGGTGTCATGCCCAGGGTGCGTAATATGGCAATATCAGCAGTTTTATCAGTGACCACCATCACCATCATGGAGACAATATTAAAAGCGGCCACAGCAATAATTAAAGACAGAATCACCCCAATCATTTGTTTTTCAAGCTCAAGGGCTTTGATGAAATTTGCTTTTTGTTGAGTCCAGTCAATGCCGTAGTATTGATCGTTGCCAAGTGTAATAATCACTTCCTGAGTGATTTGTTTGGCTTGAAACAAATCTGACACCTTGAGGCGAATGCCGGAAACTTGATCTTTCATAGAGTAGAGTTTTTGCGCTTGATCTAGCTGAATAAAGGCCAGGTTATTATCGTATTCATTAATACCCGCATCAAATATCCCGCTAACTGTAAAGCGCTTAAAGCGTGGTTGAACACCCATGATATTGGAGGATAGTTCAGGGGTTAATAGAGTGATTTTATCGCCAATATTAGCCCCCAGTTGAGTTGACAATCCTAGGCCAATTAAAATATCAGATTTTGACAATTGACTGGAACCAAGTTTAACTTTATCGAGCAGTATTGAGGTTTGTTTTTCCAGTTGTGGAATAACTCCTCTAACACTAATTCCCTGCGCCCCATTGCCCGTACTTAACAAAGCGTACTTTTCAATATAAGGTGACGAACTAACAACTTCTGGATGTTGCATAATTTTTATTTGTAGATCTTGCCAATGAGCAACGCCACCACTGTACTCACTAATATACGAGTGAGAAATAGCGCTTAAAACGCGCTCTCGAAGCTCTTTATGAAAGCCGTTCATTACCGATAAAACCGTAACAAGAGTCATGACACCTAGAATAAGTCCCACCATGGAGACGCCAGAAATGAAGGAAATAAAGCCTTTTTTACGATTTGATCGTAAATACTGGGTAGAAATGTCAAATTCAATGCTCATGGTGGTGATATTTTGTCATAATTAGCACTTTATGAATCACTAAATATTTAAGGGGAGAGAAATGCAGAAAGCTACATTTAAAGATAGGATTGATCAATTGGGAGATTTTTTAATTGAGACCTTTCATATTGTCGGCCTATTTGTTATAGGCGCAACCATTGTTTGGTCAGCAATCGGTGAATATCTTATTATCATGCAGCATGAGTCTGGATTTGCTTCCTTGAAGGATATTTTATTACTCTTTATTTATTTAGAGCTAGGTGCCATGACCGGTATTTATTTTAAAACGCATCGATTGCCTGTGATTTTCCTTATTTTTATCGCGATAACCGCTATTACACGCTTTATGGTGATTGATATGAAGGCACTAATGACTAGTGATAATCTTAACTTACTGATTATGGTGGTCTCTATTCTAATCCTAACTGTTGCTGCGGGCGTACTTAGATTTACTGAGAAAAAATACGACAATAAAGGTGAATGCTTTAAGTAAAGCTAAATGAATTTAAATACTAGAGGCGTTATTAATTACCTTTTATGGCCAGTTTCTGGTGTTTTTTATGCACTAAGTAAATTGCGTCGAGTGCTGTATCAACTAGGCGTTTTGTCTACGAATAAATTCCAAATACCTGTTGTTGTTGTTGGCAATATAACTGTTGGTGGCAGTGGCAAAACCCCGATTGTGCTTAAATTGGCCAGCTACTTAAAGCAGCAGGGCAAGCGCGTAGGCGTGGTTTCTAGGGGTTATGGTGGTTCGCATACTGGCGATAGTTTGTTAGTTGAGCCAAGTACTGATGTTAAGTTATCAGGTGATGAACCGCTGTTGATTGCCACCCAAACAGGCTTGCCAGTGATGATTAATAAAAATCGCTCTCAGGCAGTTAAGGACTTGATTAATCAACATCAAGTTGAGGTGGTTATTAGCGATGATGGCTTGCAGCATTATGCAATGGATAGGCAAGTTGAAATTGCAGTTGTAGATGGTAATAGGCGTTTTGGTAATGGTTTTTTCTTGCCTTCTGGCCCATTAAGAGAATCTCTCGGACGACTTAAACAAGTTGACTTTGTGATTAATAATGGCGGACTTTTTCCTGGTGAGATAAGCGCCCAAATAAAGCCTATTGGTTTTGTTCACTTGGTTACCGGTGAAAGAAAACCTTTAGATTTCTTTAGCGATCAACCTGTACACGCAGTGGCTGGTATTGGCCATCCTCAGCGTTTTTTTCAAACGTTAAGCCAGTTAGATATTCAGCTACATGCGCATGAATTTAAAGATCACTATTCATATCAGTCAGCAGATTTAGAATTCGATGACAATCATCCGATAATCATGACTGCTAAAGATTGGGTAAAATGTAGGGAGTTTGCTAATAACAAGATGTATTACTTAGAAGTTGATCTTGATATTAGTGAGGATTTTTTAACCAATTTAGCAGCAAAAATATGATTGATGAAGCACTCTTAAAACTACTAGTTTGTCCAAAATCTAAAGCCCCTTTAAAACAAGTGGGTGATGAATTAATCTGCGAAGCGAGTGGTTTGGCCTATCCAATTGATGACGGTATTCCTGTTTTACTTGAGGAAGAGGCGAGAAAGCTAGATTAATCCATGAACTTTAGCGTTATTATTCCGGCTCGTTATGCATCTAGTAGGCTGCCAGCGAAGCTTTTAAAAGATATCCATGGCAAGCCCTTGATTCAGCACACCTATGAGAATGCGCTAAAAAGTGGCGCTTCAGCGGTCATTATTGCAACTGATGATCAGCGTATCAAAACAGTGGCTGAAGGTTTTGGTGCGACAGTTTGCATGACTGATGAAAATCATACCTCAGGCACCGCCAGAATCTCAGAAGTACTAACCCAGCTTAATATCGATGATGATGAAATTGTGGTGAATGTTCAGGGTGATGAGCCCATGTTAAGTGCTAGTGTGATTGACCAGGTAGCGAATAACTTGAGCCAGAGTCAAATGCAAATGGCCACATTATGCGAGCAAGTTATTGATAAGACTCAGTACTTAGATCCAAATTGTGTCAAAGTGGTGTTTGATAAGTTTGGTAAAGCGTTATATTTTTCCCGCGCACCCATTCCCTATTTTAGAGAAGCGCAAGATTTTGATTTATCACTTTGCTACAAACACATTGGCATTTATGCCTATCGATCAGCTTTTATTAAGCAATATTTAAATATGGACAGCTCTCGATTTGAACAAGTTGAAAAACTCGAGCAACTCACCGTACTCAATGAAGGCTTCGGTGTTCATGTGGCTGTTGCTTGTGCGGATACAGGATTTGGGGTCGATACCCAAGCGGATTTAGACCAAGTGCGAGACGCCTTGGCAAAACAACAACCTTAAAGAAGAATAACTATGAACATTATTGACGGTAAACAAATTGCCCAAAACCTGCGCAATGATATTGCTCAACAAGTCAAGAAATTAGATCGCGCTCCCGGATTGGCAGTGATATTGGTGGGCGATGATCCAGCTTCTGCTGTATATGTTCGTAATAAAGACAACGCCTGTAAAGAAGTGGGTTTTTATTCAGAAAAAATAAACAAGCCTGCTGATATTACTCAAAAAGAGTTACTTGATGAGGTTGAGCGTTTAAATAATGATGATAAGATTGACGGCATTTTAGTGCAATTACCACTGCCTAAGCATTTGGATGCAAATTTAGTCATTGAGACTATTTCTCCTGAAAAGGACGTAGATGGCTTCCATAGTGAAAATATCGGCAAACTCATGCAAAATAAGCCTTATTTACGCCCATGTACGCCCAAAGGGGTGATGACCATGCTGGCAACCACTGGTATTGATTTAGTGGGCAAAGATTGTGTCGTTGTTGGCGCTTCTAATATTGTTGGCAGACCGATGGCAATGGAGCTTTTAAATGCTCGTGCAACGGTCACCATATGTAACAGTAGAACCACCAATCTATCTACTAAGCTTCAACAAGCTGATGTGATTGTGGCTGCTGTTGGTATTCCACAGATGATTCAAGGTGATTGGGTTAAGCCAGGTGCGGTGGTGATCGATGTGGGTATTAATCGATTAGATAGTGGAAAATTAGTGGGTGATGTTGACTTTGATTCGGCCACTGCAAATGCCGCCTGGATGACACCTGTACCAGGTGGCGTTGGCCCTATGACCATTGCAACCTTGTTAGAAAACACACTCACCGCTTACCAAAATAGGAAATAAAATCATGAAATTATTATTAAAAGCCTTTAGAAATGGATTCGGCGCTTTGATTGCGCTGGTTAGTCGATTGATTCCAGTTAAAAAAGTTAAAAGAGATGCACAAGCACAAGCATTGGCTGACGAAAAAGCATCAAAAATTGAATTGTATCAATTTTTCCCTTGCCCATTTTGCATTATGAGTAGAAGAGTTATTAGAGGCTTAAATATTAAAATTGTTACTCGTGATGCACAAACACGAGGTGGTAAATACCGTGAAGAGTTGCTAAAGGAGGCTGGCAAAGTTCAGGTGCCTTGTTTAAAAATTACAGACAACGGCAAGGTTACCTGGATGTTTGAGTCGGCAGATATTAAAACTTATCTTGAAAAAGAGTTTGGCTAATTAAAACTATAGGTTTTTAATGTCAAATTTGACCGGATCGGCCTGAATAATTTTTGGTACAAAAATCAGATTTCCGTATAAAGAATAGCCATTTTTGCTGGCCATATCATTAAGAGGTAGGTTCATTTCCTTGCCTTGATCATTAATTACCAGCATGCCGTTATCAAGTTTGATATGACCAATTGGACCCCCAATAAAAGTTTCCAACTCGTCAGTGCCGAATGATTCATTGTTGTCAATAGGCTTAATGCTAATTGGGTCGCCTGTTGGGTGGTAAAGCATTGATGAAGGCCAATTGTATTGTTCTGACATGGTGTAAATCCTTGTGCTGTTATTTAGGTAAAAAGTCTTTTAATTGCTTGATGCTGTTATCAAGCTCTTTTTGAGAGTTGGCAACAATATTAATATGACCAAGCTTTCTATTTTTACGTTCTGATTTGTCATATAAATGCAGGTGTGCGTTAGCCATTTTTAGAGCAATATCAGTTGGACCCAATTCGCCAATAATATTAATCATGGCGCTGAAGTTGTGAACGGGTGATGTGTCACCAAGCGGCATCCCTGTAATCGCACGAATGTGATTTTCAAACTGAGAAGTATTGGCACCTTCAATACTCCAATGCCCAGAGTTATGTACGCGTGGTGCCATCTCATTCACCACTAAGCCACTGTCCGTTTCAAATAATTCAATGGTTAAAACACCTACGTGATCCATTTCATCGAGCAAGATTTGCATGTAGTGTTCGGCAATTTTTTGCACCTTTGGGTCAATCGCTTGAGCGGGTGCAATGGTTAATCTTAAAATGCCGTCATGATGTGTGTTTTCAACCAAAGGGTAGTATTTGTGGTCATCATCAATTCCGCGCACGGCAATTAATGACAGCTCGCGTTTAAAATTTACAAAACCCTCTAGAATCGACTCAACCCCATTCATACTGTCAAAAGCTTCTTGAAGCTGATCCTCACTACGCATTAAGAATTGTCCTTTGCCATCATAGCCCTCAGTGGCTGTTTTTAAGATGGCTGGGAGCCCAATTTGGCTAACAGCTTGCCTAAGATCATTTAGTGTATTAACCATCTTGTAAGGTGCGCAAGGAATATTTAGCTTATCAAATAAAGCTTTTTCACGACCGCGATGCTGTGTAGTGAATAGAGATTTTTCACCAGGATAAACAGGAATATCTTTGTTTAACTCTCTTACAATTTCAACATCTGTATTTTCGCTTTCGTAAGTAATTACATCAGCAAAAGCAGCTAATGATTCGATATTATCGGCGTTGTTCTCTAGGGCAAACATATGCCCTAATAAAGCAGAAGGCTCATCGTTTGAATGGCCAGAAAACCCAAATTGATGATTTAAAGGATAGCCTGAAATAGCCATCATTCTGCCAAGCTGGCCTGCGCCTAAAATACCTATTTTCATTGGTTAAATTTGCGGGTTTGGATTATCAAGAACATCTTGTGTTTGCTTGGCTCTAAAAGCTACCACCTTGTCTCGAACAGATGTGTCTTCGTTGGCAATAATTTGTGCAGCTAAAATGCCAGCATTTTTTGCACCTGCCTCGCCAATCGCCAAAGTACCAACTGGAATGCCACCTGGCATTTGAGCAATAGAAAGTAAAGAGTCTTGTCCGCTGAGTGCGCGTGATTGCACCGGCACACCGAGTACAGGAACAATGGTTTTAGCTGCCACCATGCCAGGTAGATGTGCAGCGCCACCAGCACCAGCAATAATCACTTTAAGGCCGCGATCAAGTGCACTTGAGGCATAGTCAAACATTAGATCGGGTGTGCGGTGTGCAGAAACTACCTGTACCTCATAAGCCACGCCAAATTCTTCCAACATATCAATTGTATTTTTCATGGTTGGCCAATCTGATTTTGACCCCATAATAACACCAACAACTGCACTCATCGCTTTCTCCAAGGTTTATAACTTTATGGAAATTATACTCAAATAGCATCTATATAGATAGTAATGGGGTTGATATAGTCGGTTAAAATCAAAGTATTATTCATTTTAACTGTTGATTAATTATGCCAAATTCTGCCATTCAAGATCTTATTGATCAATTTAACCAAATTAAGAAAAATTTAGAAACGGATGTTGAATCCAAGCGAAAACAATTTAATTATCAATTTAATAAAAGACGGATTATCTTTGAAAGGGTTTTGCTAAAAGCCCATAAAAAGCTAAAAACAAGGAGTTTGCGTTATTTATTTAATGCTAATCCATTAACTATAATTACCGCACCGCTTATTTATATATTGATCGTGCCACTGCTTTTATTGGATCTATTTGTATCTTTATACCAAGCTATTTGCTTTCCAGTTTACAAAGTTCAAAAGATTAAAAGGAGTGACTATATTGCGATTGATCGACACAAGCTTGGTTATCTCAATACTATTGAAAAAATTGGCTGTATGTATTGTGGCTATGCAAATGGCTTGTTGGGCTATGTGGGTGAAATAGCCTCTATAACAGAACAATATTTTTGCCCTATAAAGCATGCAAGAAAGGTGAAAAACCCACATGATCGATATTGGAATTTTATTGACTATGGTGATGCTGATGGCTACGTATGTCGACTGGATTCACAAAAAAATAGACCATGATCTTAACAATGATCACCTTTAACTTTAGTAAAAAAATATAGGTAAAGCCATGCGCCTATACCAGATAGAAGCACATCTTTTTCTGCATCCCATATGTCGCCTTGTGAGCCAAGAAATGCATTTTCTTGTATATCTTGTTCAAATAAAATTGAATACCACCACTCGATAATTTCATAACATTCGCCAATACCGATAAAGATTATAATTAGCACAAAATACTCAGTTTTCTTATTGGCAAATGTTGCAAATCTAGCAAACACTTCTTTGAATGGTAAGACAATCAAAAAACCAAAAGCAAAGTGTACCAAACGGTCAAAATGATTGCGATTTAGGTCAAATATATCTGCAGCCCAAAATCCAAGTGGCACCTCAGCATAACTATAATGCGCACCAATGGTTTGCAATATACAGAAACTAAAAATTAGATAATAAGAGGTGTTGGTAAAGTGAAACCTTGTATATCCGGTGATTAAAAAATACAAGCAAGTTATCAAAATTATGTTTTCTGCAATCCAAATATCTCTATAAAGTGGGCTTATTGCTAGCGCTAACCAGAATGGAATAAAAACAGTAAATAGCATGGGCGCAATGGATTTAGTAATATTCATAGTGAAAACTCATTATCCAAAAACGGCAGATGACCAGTGTCTAACATTAGAGTTTGGATATTATTGAGTTGATACCAGGTCTGGATTTTTCTTGGTATCAGAGCGTCTTTATTACCCAAAATAACTTTTTTATCAATTTTTAGAGCGAGTAATTGATCACTTAAATCAGTGGTGAGTAGTATATCTAAGCCTTGATTGAGTGCCATAGTTGAAGCGGGCAGTGTATCAATGGACTGATTAAGACTTTTAAGTTGTGATTTGTCTTTGGTTTGTAAGCTAACAAAACGCTTCAAGCCTTTGGCAAGGTTAAGCTCTAGTGTATTAGAAAATTGCCTGAAATTATCTGCATCTATGCCATATGTCCAGTTTTTATTTTGGACAAAGTTTGGGCTGGAGGCTATTAATATAAGCCTTGACAGTTGAATTTTGGTGGCAATATTAATGGCCAGTAAGCCACCTAATGACCAACCTAGTAAAATTGGATTTTTTGGCAAAATTTTAATAATTTCATCACACCATTCATCCATTCCGCCTGCGACATCTTCGCTTCTACCGTGTCCGGGTAAGTCAATTTTGGTGATGCGATACTGGTTTTGGTATTTTTCAATTAAAGTGTTAAACAGATCAGCATTAAACCCCCAGCCGTGCAGTAAAACTAAGTCTTTTCCAGTGCCGGTGGTACTAGTGTAAAGCATGCTTAATTTTATTCAGTAGTTGCTCAATTTGAGATTGGGTATGGTCGGCACTTAGTGTGATTCGTAGGCGTGCGGTATTTTTTGGCACAGTGGGTGGGCGAATCGCGCTAACATAAAAACCCTGATTAAATAGGGTTTGGCTAATTTTTAAGGCTTTTTCACTTTTACCAATAATTAGTGGCTGAATGGCTGAGTTGGACGCCTCGATTGGCAATCCTAAAGCAGTTGAAAAATTTCGGAAAAAATCAATATTGGCGCGTAATTTAGCTTTTTGCTCACCTTTTTTAATCAGTTCCAGGCTTTTTAGCGTGGCCACACAAATTGCTGGCGACATTGCTGTTGTGTAGATGTAAGGACGTGATTTTTGGATCAAAAATTCAATAAAATCTTCATTTCCAGCCACAAAAGCTCCCATAGTGCCCGCAGCTTTGCCCAACGTGGCCATATAAATTGAATTTTGTGGAATATTGGGTTTAAATACGCCAAAGCCGTGCGCATCATCTTGCATTAAAATTGCATTGGAAAAATTTGCGATTTTTTGCAAATCATCGATATTTGCACGATCGCCATCCATACTAAACACGGTGTCAGTCACAATCATGCCTGCACCTGTTTGTTTGGCGATTTTTCTCTTTAATGAGGCGATGTCATTATGTAAATAGCGTTGAATGGGTAGACCAATTAGCTGATTTCCATCGATCAATGAAGCGTGATTGAGTTTGTCTTGTAACACCCAATCCAGCTCATCTTTAAGAGCGGAAAAAATGCCCAAATTTGCCGTGTATCCCGTTGAAAATAACAAAGCTCGATCTTGCCCTGTGTAATCAGCTAAAGCCTCTTCTAGGTCATGATGTGCTGATGAATGCCCACTCACCAAATGCGAGGCACCAGATCCAACGCCATACTTATCAACACCTTGCTTTAATGCTTCTTTAACTTGGGCATGATTGGCCAATGACAGATAGTCATTTGAGCAAAAATTAAGCACTGATTTTCCATTAACAATCAGCTGGGTGCCTTGCGCATTTTCAGATACCTTTCTTGAGCGATAAAGGTGGTTTTGTTTTAACTCAGTAAGTTTGGTTGAAAAATCCATGATCATTATTTTAACGATAATTAACAATAGATATTGATAAACGCATCTTTTTTGAGCAGAGTCAATAATTGCTAAATTTGTGTTATGCATACTTTTAATATGGGTATTATTTGACTTTTATTAATTAACTTGAAGGTAGATATGTCTAACTCTTATTTAGATTCGCATCCAGATGAAAACGGTTTTTTTGGAAAATTTGGCGGATCATTTATTCCGCCAATGCTAGAGACGCCTTTTACTGAAATCACCGAGGCATATAACAATATTAAAAACTCCAAGGAGTTTATTGATGAATTAAGATACGTTCGTAAGCATTTTCAAGGGCGCCCAACACCGGTTTCCTTTGCTAAGAACTTAACAGAACATTGCGGCGGTGCAAAAATTTATCTAAAGCGTGAAGATCTTAATCATACCGGTGCACACAAGCTTAATCATTGTATGGCCGAGGTTATTTTGGCAAAACATTTAGGCAAGAGAAAAGTTATTGCTGAAACTGGCGCAGGCCAGCACGGCGTTGCGCTTGCAACAGCAGCTGCATATTTTGGGCTGGAGTGTGAAATTCACATGGGTGAAGTTGACGTTGAGAAAGAGCACCCTAATGTGGTAAGAATGAAAATTCTTGGTGCCAAAGTGGTGACAGTTACCGAGGGTTTAAAAACTTTAAAAGAGGCTGTAGATTCGGCATTTGGCGCTTACATAGAAGAATATCAAGACTCTATTTATTGTATTGGTTCGGTGGTTGGCCCACATCCATTCCCGATGATGGTGAGGGATTTTCAGTCAGTAGTTGGATTTGAGGCAAAGGATCAATTTGACGAGCATGAGGGGAAATTACCAAATAAGGTGGTCGCTTGTGTAGGTGGCGGCTCAAATGCCATGGGTATATTTGCTGGTTTTATTGACGATAAAGAAGTTGAACTGGTGGGTGTTGAGCCTCTAGGAAGAGGTAGTAAGCTAGGCGATCATGCGGCGAGTCTTACTTATGGTGAAGAGGGTGTTATGCACGGATTTAACTCCATTATGCTTAAAGATAAGAACGGTGATCCAGCACCAGTTTATTCAATTGGTTCGGGTATTGATTATCCTTCAGTTGGCCCAGAGCAGGCTTATTTAAGTCAAACTGGTAGAACATCAGTTGGCCTGTGTGATGATAAAGAAGCGGTTGATGCTTTTTATGCTTTGTCCCAGTTAGAGGGAATTATTCCAGCGTTGGAATCTGCTCATGCAGTTGCTTATGCCATGAAAATAGCTAAAACTATGAACAAAGATGAGACGATTTTGATTAATCTAAGTGGTAGAGGGGACAAGGATATTGACTTTGTAGTTGATAATCATCCAATCCCTAATGCTAAATTTTAAGATTTTTACTTAGCTTTTCTGGTGGCAGTAGTTAATACGTATAATAGGCGCATTAATTATTGACTTTAAATCCCATGAAAAAAACATTCAGCTTCTCACATCCAAAAAAGCAAAGACCTCGCGTGGCAGAAGCCATTAAGTACGAGCTTAAAAAATACATCAAGCGTGAGCGTAATAAGACACTACCTGAAGATGTAGATTTTTGGGATTTTGATTGTCGTTTTGGTGCAAATGAAGCGTCTTGCGATACGATCCATGTTTCAGAAATTAACAAAGTTATTTCAGAAGCAGATACAGAAGGGTTGGAAACTTTTTTCTTAGAGGTGCTCGCCAAGCCAGGCAAAAGAACTAAAAAACCTAAAGAAGAAGTTGAAGAAAAACAAGAAGAAAACTTCTTAGATTAAGTTTTCCATTGGTGATGAAGCAGAAGCAAAGGCTTTCTTCATCATTCTGCCTGCTAGAAAAGATTCACGACCTGCAATCACCGCGTGTTTCATGGCGCTCGCCATCAAAATAGGATCTTGAGCATTAGCAATTGCTGAGTTCATAAGAACACCATCACAGCCCAGCTCCATCGCTCGGGATGCATCAGTAGCACAGCCAATACCAGCATCAACCAATACCGGAACATTGGCCTGCTCTTTAATAAGCTTAATGTTTGCTGGGTTGGCAATGCCTTGACCAGAGCCAATTAAAGAGGCAAGTGGCATCACCGCACAGCAGCCAATATTTTCTAATTCTTTAGCAACAATTGGATCGTCACTGGTGTAAACCATTACATCAAATCCATCATCAACCAGGACTTTGGCAGCAGCAAGTGTTTCAACAATATTAGGATAGAGTGTTTTTTCATCACCTAATACCTCAAGTTTAACCAAATTATGACCACCTAAAAGCTCACGAGCAAGCTGACACGTGCGCACAGCATCTTTGGCCGTGTAGCAGCCTGCAGTATTTGGCAAAATTGTGTATTTATCAGGGGTGATAACGTCGAGTAAGTTTGGCTCGTTTTCATCTTGACCGATGTTAGTACGACGAATAGCAACCGTAATAATATCCGCCTCGGCTGCATCAGTTGCGAGTTTTGTCTCTGTTAAATCTTTATATTTTCCTGAACCAACTAATAAGCGAGAGTTATAAGTTTTTCCTGCGATTACTAATGGTGTGTCAGTCATAAATTTGATTATTTAATAATGATATGGAGTGAAAAGTTTGAATCTTGAGATGAAAGTATTATATAGTTAAATATTACTATATAAGAATTTTTATATGCATACAAAGTATGCTGGTTTGTATCTATTGCATTAAAGATGCCAACAAACTTGAGCTACTTTTCATTAAAGGTATGGGTGTATAGTTGGTTAATAATAAATAAAGTTGGATGGTGTCACTTGAGAATAGTATCGTACTACGATACTATATAACAAAATATGATAAAAAGTTACGCTGATAAAAAAACTGAAAAATTTGCAACTGATGGAAATCATAAGTCAATTCCTGGTCAGATTAGCAGGAGAGCATTAATGAGATTAATACAAATAGATAATGCTACTTGTTTAGATGATTTGCGTTTGCCATCATCAAATCACTTAGAGAATTTATCTGGTAATAGAAAAGGGCAGAGTAGTGTGAGAATTAACCAACAGTACAGAGTATGTTTTATTTTCAAAGGCAGCAATTCCTATGATATTGAAATTATTGATTACCATTAAATAGGAAAAAATTATGATTAAAAATAACTTCCATCCAGGTGAATTCTTACAAGAGTTATTGGATGATTACAATATAACAGCCTACCGTTTATCTAAAGATATCTTTGTGCAGCAGACTCGTATTAGTGAGATATTAAAAGGTAGTAGATCTATTACTAGCGATACAGCGATAAGACTCGGCAAGTATTTTGATAACTCGCCACAGTATTGGTTGAATTTACAAGATAGCTTCGATCTAACTAATTGCAATGTTGAGAATTACCATAGTATTAACCCTATTGAAAGGGTGGCTCAATAGCAAGGCAAGGGTTTTGTTTGATCATAATGAGATGAACAACAATTGGGGAAAATCCAAATAGCACAATTACTCAAGGTAGGGGTAAAAAAAATGAAGGTCAAAGCACCCATATATTGAGACACACCTTTGCCAGTCATTTTATTATGAATGGTGGTGATGTTTTAAGTCTACAGAAAGCACTAGGTCATAGCACTTTAGTAACGACATTGAAGTGCGCACATTTGTCACCTGATCATCTAAATGATGTGCGGAAATTTGCACCAAAAAATAAAGATGTGATGAAAAAAACATAGTTAAGATTTTAGTTGGTAGGCTCTACAGATACTACTACTAAAGGGAATTTGTGGCGGAGAGTGAGTCTTAAAAATTAAGCTTCCATGCCGCCTTATAAAGTTCATTATACATTGCTATAAACGCACGTTCTACTAACATGCTTGATGTATCTAAATGTTAAAATAAACACACGTTTGTACCCCGACTTGTACCCCAAGTTGTACACTTAATAACACGGAGATATATCATGGCAGTAAGTATCGAAAGATTAACAGAAAGACAAGTAAAGAATGCTAAGAATAATTTAAATGATGGCGGCAATTTGTGGCTACTAAGACGCAATAATTCTAAGACATGGGCGTTTAGATACACAATGAAAGGCAAGGCTCGTAAAGCAGGTTTAGGAAGTTATCCTACAGTTACACTTGCAGAGGCGAGAGAAGTGGCTTTATCGTATCGTAAATTGATTCACAATTGTATTGACCCAATTGATGAAGTGAAGCGTTTAAAACGAGAATCTGAAAGGGTGGTACCTACATTTAATCAAGCAGCTGCAAGATACATTTTGAAGCAGCGACACGAGTGGAGAAATATCAAGCATACCAAGCAGTGGGTATCAACACTTCGCAATCATGCTATGCCTGTTTTAGGTTCGATGCCAGTAACTGACATCACTAAAGCTGATATTCTTAAGGTGTTAAAACCCATTTGGATGACCAAAACAGAAACAGCCAAGCGTATACAAGGCAGAATTGAAAATATTCTTGATTGGTGTGCTGCAATGGATTACACAGAGGGGCTTAATCCGGCCAAATGGCAAGGAAGCTTAGACAAGCTACTTCAGTCGCCTACAAAGATTAAAAAACTCAAAAATAACGGCGTTGAGAAGCATCATCCGGCAATGCCGTACGAAGAAGTTCCAGCTTTTTATGCAGAGCTTGAAACTAAAGAAGGTTTTTCAGTGAAAGCGCTAAGATTTTTGATACTAACAGCTTGCAGGTCTAGTGAGGTTTTAAACGCTACCTGGGATGAAATAGACTTTAAGAATAAGACATGGACAATATCAGCTAAACGCATGAAGGCTTTTAAAGAACACAGAGTGCCGTTAACTGATGAAATGATTGATTTACTAAATTCGTTACATATATTGAATGAATATGTGTTTCCTGGTCAAAGAGAGGGTAGACCATTGTGTGGCGTTGCTATGATTACTACAATGAAGAAGATGGGCATGGGTCATTACGTACCTCATGGATTCAGAAGCTCATTCAGAGATTGGTGTGAGGAGCAGTCAACATCATCTTATGGTGTCATTGAGAGGGCGCTAGCACACACTATTCCGAACAAAACAGAGCGAGCTTACAACAGAGGTGACTTGTTCGATAAAAGACGAGAATTAATGGATGCTTGGGGTGAGCACGTTGACGCTAATGAGCTAAATGCTTTGAAAAAAATCGCATGACATTACTAAAGATAGCATTGCATATTTAACATAATATCTTTATAATGTAATCATAAATTTAAATCATTGTATTTTCTCCTTTGTTGAAAATAGTGCTCTAGGGTATTTTATAAGCAACATTGTGTCCGACCGGGCTACCCCTGTAGCGCAAGACGCGGACCTACGAAGACAGTAGTAGCGCAAGGTAAATTTAATTTGCTAAGCGGTTAGATGCTCCACTCCGAATATGAAAACATTTAAATAGAAACGACACACTGTGTTGTTAATTTAATGTTTTTGTAAGAGTTGGTCACTACATAAATCTACCAGCATCAGCTCTTACTCCTTAAAAAGGAGTTTTAGATGTCAATCAAATATAGAAACGTTGCTAAATACGCGGCACAAGGCAAAAGATGCATGAGGCTTAATGATGTAGCTTCATACTTATCAGTTTCAAAATCTTACGTAAATAGATTAATTAAACTAGGGAAGTTTCCAGTAGGTATTAATATAGGTGCTAATCTGAGTAGTTCAGGGAGACTGGTAGTTTGGGAAAAGGTGACTGTTGATCAGTGGCTAGATCAGCAAATGGGAGGTAAGTAGCATGACTAACCTCAGCAAACCAGAAGTTCATCAAACAAATACAGGTACTACACCTCAGTATCCTTGCGTAAGTTTTACCTATGTGCGTAGTGACTCTGTGAGCATGACTAAAAGCTACTGCTACGATAGGGATAATGATGAACTGATAAAAACATCTGTAGGCTCGCCTGTGGATGGAAAGTTTGAACGTGTCGACGACTATTCTTTAATCAAGATGCTTGATGTGATAAAGTCAATCGGAAGTCATGATGCGCTAATACATGGAGTTATTAAAGATCATAAAATAATAGGTATCTGCACAAAGAACAATCTGAAAGATGGTTGCTTGCCACGAACTAAAGAATACTTTAGTTATCCTGATAATGCACTACTACTATTCGATCATGATCCGGACGACAGGGGTCATAGAATATCCAGTGTGGAGGAGTTTATGGGTATTCTGACATCAATCGATCCACAGCTAGCAAAGTGCGCCTATGTTAGTAAAAACAGTGCTAGTAGTGGCATTAAGATGGGTGATCATCTTCTGAAAGACGATATAGGTTTTCATTTACATATGACTATCCCTGGTAATGATTTAAAGTCATATGCCGAGAAACTATTTAGGCTGCTTGTTCTGAACGACTATGGATACGTATTTATCAGTATAAACGGTCGAATGAGTATACGAACCATTTTTGATGCAGCAGTCCACAGCCCTGAACGGTTAGAATTTATAGCGCCAGCGATTGTTGAGTATCCATTGACAATTGATGAGCCGGAAATACACTCTAGGCCAGGTAATTCAATCGATACCTCCTTGCTTCCTGAACTAACCCTGGTACAAGAGCAGAAGCTTGAAAAAGTACGTCAGAAGCTATTAGATCAGTCAGAGGATGCCGCATTAGATATACGTTTTAATTACGCCAAAGAGCAGTCAAAAATTACTGGCATATCTACAGCCAAGCTTTTTGAGTTCTACAATATGGGAGACCAGGGTGAAATAGACTATGGTCATCCGTTAACCCAAGATGATGGCACTCAGTTTAACTTTGCTGATGTAATAGCTACCCCTGATGATTACAACAATTTATCTATGAGAGATCCGTTTGATCCAGCTAATGGACCTAGTAAGGCTCAGCTGTATGTAAATGATAACGGAACCATAGTAATTAACTCATTTGCTCATGGCGGCATTGTGTATAGGCTATATCGAGATGGGGAGCTTTATACTGGTAAGCCTGTAACATCTAAGCAGACAGCTTTAAAAAATTATCCATTAGATGAAGTTGGTAATGCATCTAGGCTGATTAATAAGTATGGCGATCTTATCAGGTATCCAAATAATACTGATGATTACAATGTTAAAAAATGGCTGATTTATAATGGTAAAGGGTGGAGAAATAATACAGATGGCAGTATAGAGCGATTAGCATTAGCAACGATTAACTCTATTATTAAAGAAGGTCATGAAGTCCATGGTAAGGCCGATTTAGAAAGCCATACAAAGCGCTTTAGGAGTGTAAGACACATTACGAACATGCTTAATGTTGCAAGCTGGGATGAGACGATTCGTATTAGAGATAATGGTGCAGATAATAATCCTATGTTAATCGGCACACTTAATGGTGTGGTTGATCTAGAAACTGGTGAAATTATCCAGAATAGTAAAGAATACTTTATTACTAGCCGAGTTAATGCAAGCTTTAATAAAGAGTCTGAATGCCCCAACTGGGATAAGTTCTTAAATCGTATCACTGGTGAAGATCAAGACATGATTAAGTATCTAAACCTGCTAGTGTCATACTTCTTAACCGGAAAAACTAATGAGCACAAGCTATTCATAATCCACGGTCCTGGCTCTAACGGCAAGACAACCTGGGCTAAGTGTATTCAAGATATACTGGGAGATTATGCTTCACAAATACCGGTAGAAAGTCTTAGCTATACGAATTCAAATGCCATAGACGACAATTTAGCCAGAACTAAAGGCTCTAGATTGATTGTTACTAGTGAAATTAAGAAGGGCGCCAGGCTAAATGAGCCTTTAATTAAGCAACTCACTGGTGGTGATAAAATTACAGCCAGACAGATGCATAAAGGGTCATTAGAGTACAAACCTACCTCAAAGTTTATAATGACAGTGAATCACCTTCCTGAAATCACAGGTAGTGACAGTGCTATGGGTAGAAGAATCCAAGTACTACCTTTTAATCAAGTAATAGGATCTGATGAGGTGGACAAATTTTTACCTGATAAGCTAAAGGACGAATATGATGCAATCTTTACCAGAGCTGTTCTAATGTGCCCTAAATGGAGGGAATTTGGTCTGATGGAGCCTAGTAAGGTTGTTAAAGCTTCAGCTAGCTATGTTGAGAGTAAAGATGTGTTTAAACAGTGGAAAGATGACTATTTAGCATCCGATGCAACCAGTGAAGACTTTGTTACTCATAATGAGTTAATTATGTCACATAAAGCTTGGTGTAACGATCATTCTCTAAATGCATTAGATGTAAATACGTTTAGTGCCAGATTGCAGTCTTGTGCTGGTATTACTAAGTGCAGGAAAAGGATAAATAGTAAGCAAGAGAGAGGTTATACAGGTGTTAAGCTAGTAGCATGATTTAATTAACTGAGACACCCGAGACATCCTGATTCATTCTTTTTATTTAAATTTTAAAATAATATATAAGAATAGATTAGGGCGTCTCGGGTGTCTCAGTATATCTTGTAAAGATGTTAAACAATCTCCACAAACGTAATAAACGAATCAAAGTTGTTTAGATCATCCACACTTACTCTGGTGTAATCAAACATAGTTAAAACATCTTCACCCACAGGAAGCCCCTCTTGGAGCTGACCTAGCATTGTATTCTCGTCAAACGGCAGCCCAACATCTTCAAAAATGTTTATATCAATCTGCTGACTAACCACATCGACACCGTTAGTTGCTTTAATAGTAAATGAATCCAAATGTGAAGAATCTGCAGTTGCATTAATTGTATCTACATCGTCATTATCTAAAATGTAATACCATGTTGGCCAGTTGTCACTAAAACCATTAGAGAGATGCATGGTTGCATAGTCAGTGGCGTATCTAGTTTCACTAACATTATTTAGCGGATCTATAGATGATCGCAGGTCTGTGTTTCCGGTCGATATGTCAGACAGTTTAAACTCACCCTCTAAAGGAAAACCAAACCCAAAGCTTCCATAAACCCCTTGCTGATCCTCGATGTAATAGGTTATGCCATTTTCATACATAACATTAGTACCGAGTGATGTTTCAAGATAAAGCATAGGCTCTATTGTTAGGGCATTAGCTAGATCACCTATGGATAAAGAATATGTATCGATTGATGGTGTAGTGTTCACTTTAATATCTGCATCGGAAGACTCTAGCAAGCTAAATGCAGATAGCGTATTTTTAAACAATTGCACTTCGTTAGTTAGTATTACATCATCTAAAGTGTTAAATGAATTATTGATAATTACCGAATCCACTTTGCTGATTAATGTCGATAAATCAATTGAAACAGCGGTGAAATAGCCGTTTTCATCATACTCTCCAGTTCTCCATGTAAGGGTTTCACCCATTATGGTTATATTGGTTAAGTCTTCACCTTTACGATAATAAAGCTCAATAGAGTCATTATTAACATCAAAGTCAGTAATTATATTACCGCCACTAGTTGCAGTAAACTGAAACACATCCGATCCAGTGCCACTGGTTAGGGTGTCACTACCCACACCACCAAAGATAATATCATCTCCATCACCCCCATTAATAACATCATCTCCGTTAGAACCCCAGAGTACATCATTACCCGCTTCACCATTAATAGTTACGCCAGTAGTAAGTGCAAAGGTGGGATCCCCGGGTACCGAGCTCGA
>JGI24922J38493_100733_pt1 | contig 33671 bp, 31 predicted proteins | sample LinPFosplate10_FD_38493 | JGI IMG/M metagenome (IMG submission 38493)
TGCAGGTCGACTCTAGAGGATCCCACATCTTTATTCAATTTTTTCTTATAATCATTTCTTATAATCATTTCTTATAATCAGTTTTAATTTAATTCTAATATTTAAATCGAAATTCTTCGTTGAATTCATAAATGGGCTTTTTATCCGATGATACAAATATAGAATTATACCAACTGTTCCAATTATTATCCGATATATGAACCATGCGTTTGCTCTCCGTTTCATATGATTGTTCATCTGGTTCATAACCATATTGAGAGTAAAAGTCTTCTAGTTCGTCATCATCGTGAAATATGATTTTTTTCTTCTCTGGATCAATAGTAATATGATACATGTTAAATCGATCGTGCCATAGAGGAGATAAATACGCATAATATTCCCAATGATAACGGTAACATTCATTAATATTTTCTACATTTTCTCTCAATAAATGAAACGATGAACATATAGGATCTATCGAATATAATCGTTTATGTTGTAATGTTCGGTATATTTGTGGATTATTATATTTGCTTAATGGAATAGGATCATTATGAATTTCCATAATATGATTGTACTCGCTATCACTACACGCAATATAAATCTTCTTTTTGTTTGATGTATAATCACGATTAAAGATCAATAAACAAATAATAGACCATAGTACGTGAATGGAATTATTATATTGATTGTCTACAGTGTCGGTCAACGGCTCATCTGTCGCCAGCTCATCTGTCGCCAGATCACCTGCTAATTCATTTTGCTTCACGTTACAATTGAATTCACTCTGAAAAGACTTTATTTGTTCATCTGGCAATTGAAAGTATATTTGTATAGCCATAAAGATTTCATCATCATCTTCAATGACATCTGGCAAAGAACATACCGCAAAGTGGTACATCTTCTTATCAATGAATCGAAATAAACCGTGATATTTGTTAGGTATTGAGAGTAACCAATTGGGTTTTTTTCCTCGGAATACTTGAGTAATATCTTTTACACAATTATTATATTGTCTTGTAACAAATACTTCAGACGATGATTTCATTTTAAACAAATTTTTAACCACCGTCAGCGCACTTTTTAATCCGCCTTCCACTGATTTTTTATGTATAAATGGTCGAAAATACGGATTATTTATATAATAGAAATCATAATATACGAACCATAATAATTCCCAACTTTGTTCTATAAAGCCAGATAAATACAATTCCGATATCCAAAAATAGCATTCTTCTAAAGAACGTTTTTTAAGAAGGCTGGTTATAAATGTTAGACCGACTTCATCAAATAAATAAAGATATCGCGTTAAAATAACTTTAGACATATTTAAATTAATGTAATGAAAGTATAATAATTAATTATACGATATTATTCGATATTATTAGAATAATGCTTACAAACAATAATTACTAAAATTCAATTTTTTATTATATCAGGTAAATATATATCATGGCAAATGCATGGAGAGAACACGTCAAGAAGACAATGGCTGACATGAAAGCCAAGGCAAAGGGTGGTAAGATTATGTTGAAAGACGTTTTAAAGGCTGCTGGTAAAACATACAAAAAATCTGGCAAATCCGCTGCATCTTCTGGAAAGACACGCAAGAGAAAGACTGCCAAGAAGGGAAAGAAGGGAAAGAAGGGAAAATCCGGTAAAAAACATTAAATTTCTAACAAACTAACAAACTAACAAACTAACAAACTAACAACTAACAAACTAACAAACTAACAACTAACAACTAACAAACTAACAAACTAACAAACTAATTAATAAATTACCAATTACGGTAATTTATTAACTATATTAAAAGACACGTTATTATGTCATAAATAATGATTCGTGTATATTCGAAACAATACTAGATGTTCTATCTTTGATAGGGGAATGAATATAAGAACGAAACATTTCATATAGAGAGAAATGATCTAATAAATCCGAGTAATGCTCAATAAAAAAATAACATAATGCGTAATAACTCCATGTATATTTGAATTGTAATAAATAGTTAATTATCTGATGAGGATGACGATTATAAAAATGATCATTATTTTCTTTCAGTGTATTTATTTCTATTTTCTCTCTACTCTTGGAAAATAATTCTGTTATGCCATCTATATATTTATCGTCGCAGTAATCAATTGGATGATGAATTAAATAGATAATTAAATATTGATCAAATGGAATATATTTATTCTGTAAGAGAGATTTCGGAAAATACATTTTAAAAGTAGCAGATTGAATAATGGGAAAGTAAAATGATTGGGAAAAATCATATAATAATGGAAGTCTGTTACTGTTACTATTATCACAAGAAATAAATGGACAATCGTGAAGAGTGAATGATATCTTATTCTCATGAAGAATTGAGCAAGAGAGAAAAACATGATAAATATTTTTGGCAAACCCATTTTTTTTAAATAAATAGGAATTATCAATGTTGATAGAATCAATACTCTCTGATTTGGTTAGTTTATTTCTCTCATAATCACCTGATCTGTCTTGGTTTTTATCTTCATTTTCATTCTGAAAATAAATAAGTTTATGTTTAATCTCTCTTTGTATTAAATTAGATTTAGATATGGGTAATAATTTATATTGTTCGTCTAAATTTTTAAAAGAATGAACAGGTAAAAAATGAAGATAATAAAACGATATTTTTTTTATGCGATTAGAAATGGAAATATAATTATTGAGAGAAAAAGAGTTTTCCAAGAATAATGGCATAATTACGATATTATTATAATGTATTGTGAATGAATATTTATTATTCTTCCTTATTATTTTTTTAATAATACTATTTTTTGATATTATAGTTTATCATTTCTATCCTTCCCATTTCTATCTTTCCCATCATTGTTATCTTCATTATCAGATCGAACTGACTGATTTTGTTTAAATAAATAATATCGGTTTTTATATGTTTTTTTAAATTTCATTAGAATATCATCTTTTGATAATCCGTCATGTTGTTCTTCTTCGAGTCTTTGAACTTCATCATGAATAGCATCTTTATATTCGATACAGAATTGCTCATAAGCAAGAGAAGGTTTAAAATGTGGTGTGTGATAATTAATGAAAATATGTTCATCCATAACAGTAAGAATTTCGTGTTCTAACGAGATATACTTACGTCGTGTTTTAACAGTATTTTCGGTTTTATTGCGAAAATAATACCGCCCACTTTTATACATTTTGTCATGAATATCACCATCATATCCTAAGCTTTTTAGTCGTCTAGTTTCAGTATTTATCAGCTCATCATTATTGTTGATCCATCTTGTCCATTCTTCCTTATATAAATGTCTATCATCGTATTGATGTAGTTTCGCAAATGGAATCAATTGACTTGTAAAATCATTAGAGAATTTGAATCGGAAAATAACAGATTCACGGCCTGATTCACGGTCTGATTCACGGTCTGATTCACGGTCTGATTCACGGTCTGATTCACGACCAGAATTGATATCATTGCTATATGTAGTCATGATTTAGCTAATTAACTGCCCAGTAATATGTGTAGAATAAAGTATTAAAATACGTAAAATAAGTATTGATATATGAAATAATATTATTATATATAATCCTTCAATTTTTTTGCTAATACTAATTTAATAGTGCTACGTATGAGACTTTATTCATTAGAAAGTATTCCCTATTATAATTCGATTCAGCAAGAATATACAAATATAATAACCCTTAACAAGTCCCCAGAAGGCCCACTAAAATCACTTACAAAAACAGTACGTTTAAATAAATTATCTCCATTTGAAACGCATAATAATATATGTCCCAAACCAAGTTGTATAATAGGCATTACAAACATAAATAATCCATGTGAAATGATGTGTATAGATGACTTACCAATATTATTTGAATTTTTGATGAACAATGGGTATACAATTGATAGTTCAGTGACAAAAATATTACAAAAAAGTAATATGAAAATGAATGGAAATTTAATATGTATGATACAGTATTAATAATATTAGCAATACAACTATAATGTATATTTTAAGACGAAATAATATAAAATTGAATTTATTAAACATAGTAGAATGAATTCAATTAAAACAACGGATATAGAAATGGACAATAAAGTCAAAGCACCAGACAATAAAGTCAAAGCACCAGACAATAAAGTGAAAATCATAGTCAAAAAAAGTAAATTGGTTATCAAGAAAAGTAAAAAATCAATTGAAACAGACAAAACAGCGAAAACCAGTGAAATAAAGAATGATGCTGCTACCACCGACGAACCAGAACAGTTGGACCAAGTAGATCTTTACTTAAAATCTCTTACAGTCCAGGAGAAACAAACACTAGATATAGCAATATCTCATTTAGGAACATCATTCAATATGAAAAGAAGTATTGGGTTTTTAAATTGGAAATCAAAGCAATCGTAAATATCGCATAGAAAAAGGAACTAAAAAAAAGGCACTACCTAGAATAAACCATCCCCAGTCCACCTATTTTCTTTTTCTAGATTTTTTCTTATTGTCTGATAATTTGGAATATCGTGCTCGTTTCGTTTCGCCTTTTGGTTTATTGCGTGATGTTTTGCGTAAATGTGAAAATTTCATCTTGGGTAAAGTTTTATGAAATAGTTTCATTGTTTTTTTCAATCGCTTACCTCCTTTTTGAATTTTATAATGAATTGGTACGATAGATTTAATATTGATACTACTAATGTCATTACCACCTTTCATATTGTTGGTTTGTGTTGCTCCGGATGATGATGCTCCTGATGATGATGCTCCGGATGATGATGCTCCGGATGATGATGCTGATGACTGTGATTCTTGTTTCATTATATTGGCAGCGTTATCTACTGCTCCCACTATGCGTTCTTTACCTTTTAATGCTGTATCTTCTGTATTTTTTATTGTATGGGCGGCAGTTAAAACCATAGGACTACTTTTTCCTACAAATATTTTGAAGGTCAACATTAATGTATTAAAAGCTTTTGCAATAGCAATCATCATATTAATGACACCACCAACCACTGGAATTTCTGAAATAAAAGCTTGTGCTACTGTAACACCTGTACCAGTCGCACCAGTGACTAATTTTTCGGACACTTGTTCCATCATTTCAATCGCTTGATCGGTTACTTTATTTACTTGAGGCTGTATTTCCTTTAATATTTCAATAACAGTAACCGCAATTGCTTGAGCAATCTCCTTTACAGCTTGTTTGGTGGCAGGATTAGTGGATAATTCTTTTAATACACCGGCAAGTAATAATACCTTTTTATTTAATTCAGGACTTAGTTTATTAATAGGTGTATCTAATATTCTTTTTTCACCAGTCATTTCCATTCCCATATCAATTAAATTGCTCAATGTGTGTCCATACCATTGAATGCCTGTTTTTAAACCAGCAACAGTTAAATCTTTTGTTTTTGAAAATATCTCACTAGCATAACCACTGGCTGCTTCTCCTAAAGAGGATAAATCATCTTTAATACCAGCGCCAATACCAGCATTAGCACCAGCATTAGCACCAGCATTAGCACCAGCATTAGCACCAGCATTAGCACCAGCATTAGCACCAGCATTAATTTTCTCACTTGCTCCACCTATCATTTTCAACAAATCATCAGCCTGTTTTATAATTTCCTTGGCTTCTTTCTCCCTACTAGATCCGCCAGTTTGTATTTTCTCATTGGATACCACTTCTTTTTTAATATGCTCTGTCGCTTCACGAAAGCCATCCACTACATCACCCAATATAGAAAATACAGCACCGGCAACATATGTCAAAGTAGAATCAGGATTTGTATCAATAGGACTATAATATACTCCATCTTTTTCTTGTTGTTTTAAATTATCCAATACTTTATTTGCCTCTTTAATTTCTTTCTCCTTGCCTTCGATAGCTTCACTTACAATTTTATCTATTTTTTTATCAGGATTAGGAACATTTAATAAATCAATCATATATATTCTATCTTTAATTTTTTTTCGCCATTAACTTCTTAAATGTTTCGTAATCCATCTTTTCCATCGGCTTTTCTATTTTATAATCGTCTGTTTTCAATATTGGAAATTGACATGTCTTTCCACTATAAGAATATCGATTGGCATTTTGTCGTAAAATAAACTTCTTATTTACCGTTTTACTTCCTCCACTCCCTTTTCGATTATAATTTTTGAAGGAGGCAAATGTATCATTCCCCATTTTGTTTTGCGCTAGCATTTTGTTTCGCGCTAATGGATTGTTGTCTCTATTAATAATATTTTCTTGTATTGTGGATAGTTTTGCATAGGGAGTATTGATTATATTTTTCTGCTTCGCATCTTCTATTTCCTTTTTAATATCGACAACTATTTTCTTACAATCATATGTCAATGCATATTTTCTAGCTACTGTTTCCAAATACAAATAAGGAATATCCTTTGTATCGCAATAATAAACAAACGATTCTTTTTCAAAATCATAATACATAATGACATTCCCTTTTGGAGTCATTTCATACAATACATTGTTTTTCATTCCTTTTACAATATCCTCTTCCAACTCATAACTTTCCATGTTCTCAAACAAACCGTAATATTTATTTTCATATGGCTCCTCCACTGCCTTTTTGTCATCAGAATTATTTGTCTTACTGCCATGAGTTAATGCTTTATAGTAATTGTATATTAACTTTCTATTAGAGAAACTATAATATGCTATTGTAGAACTAAATGTTATACCACCAAATATATAATATATATCAGAATATTTACTTATATGATTAGCGACGTATTTTTTGATAGTAGTATGAATAAATGTTCGTGTTATATCAAATCTATTGGCAATACCAATGTTCATGAACATCTTATAATATAATACTAATATGTGATATATTTAAGCTTTTGTAAATAAAAATAAATGTATACGTATTTTTATTTCTATCTAATCCGATCCCTTAATTTTTTATTTCTTTTTTATTTCCTATTTAATTATCATTATTCTTCTTATTTATCTCTTGACGTCGCAATTCAAACAACTCTTTTACTTCCGATTGTAAATCGACCACTTTAATTCGCTGATAACTTTTATTTTTATTTTCTGGATGTAAACAAATCAAATACAAATCTTCCACCGTCTTTCCATATTTCTCCTCCAAAATAGCCTTGTATGTATTGAGTTGTAAGCAATAATGCCAATAATTTGTATCCGGTAAATGCTCAATACATCCCTTTTTTCCCCATTTTCCAAACGAATTCGTCTTGGCTATTTCCTTACATCGTTTCCAATCATAAATCAGTAGTGTTCCATCCGGTTTTTCAAAGACCATATCAATAGAACCAGCCAATTTCAGTTCTTCGTGGAAGACAGTCCATTCCGTTCGGTAGGGTTTTAAGTCAGGAAAATCGGCCAAGAAACGTTGGAAATATTCGTATTCGACAGAATCATTGACAACATCCATTTGGTTATAGTAGCACTCAATATCGTAGTGCATCTTGGTTCCGGCCTCGGCCGCTTCATCGCGATTCTTGTCCCAACCAGCCTTGATTTCATCTACGGTTTGACCGTAATACTTACTCTGAGGCCAGCGCTTAGAGGACATCATCCCTTTAATAATCGCATCCGCATCAAAATGCTCAAAATTAGCATGATTAAATGTTGTCACAGACATGTAGCCAACACTGCTACCATCAATAGTGTAAATATGAGGACCCTCATCAAACTGAATTCGTGCGTCGCGTTCATGAGGATACAAGTTTGCCAAATAGGTGAGAGCATTCGTGTCTTCGGCTTCTTGATTGTTTCGCTGAACAAAGTCCATTGTTAATTTATTAATATCTATTTTGGGAATTAATAAATTCAATTTTATTTTCAATACTATCATTCATTACTATCATTCAGTATTATAATGCTGCCATAACCATCCTGTAATAATATATTTATCACTAGATATAGGAACATTCGCTTTATGAGGAAAGGTCCAACTCGCTGGAAATAGAATCAATTTACCTGCCTCCGGTTTAATACCATATTGTCCCCAAAATTCCGTCTCTCCGCCTTCTTCAACGTCATTTAAATACCACAGAAATGTTAGATGCCGCATTTTTTTGTTTTTCCAATCGCAAGAATAATCTTGGTGATAGACATATTTACCAACATTTTTATTATATTTTTGAACTTGCATTGTTTCGGTAATTAAATAATTTGTTCCTCCGAATATTTGATACGTTTCACTCACTTTATTATTATATTTTTTAACATATTTTCTTACATTACGATTCAATTCATTAAATAATGTCTTATTTATTCTATCCCATATAGAACCTGCATTGGTAATTACTAAATCAGTTGTATCCTTTACATTTTTATCAGTACCACCAAAAGTTTGCCCATCGTATCGATTGCCTGATTGTTCAAATAAATTTATTATATTATTACATAATTCACGAGAAAGTGAATTTACATTTATATATAATAAATCGTGTTTATTGTTGTTATTCATAATAAATTATATATGCGTAAATATTTATATTTAATATTTTATATATAATAATATATACTCAAATGGCTGATACACATTTTCAGTTTAAGGGCATTGATTTGAAAAATATAATAAAAAGTGGCAATACAAGCATACCTGGATATAATTTGACAACTGTTTACCCTAATATGGAAAACTCAAAACCTTTTTCTACTAATTATAAATATTATAATAATACCAACACAGAATACGATGATATTAGTACGATTTCAACTGCATATTATGGTATATATAATTACAAGAACAAACTAAATGTACCTTCAGGAGTAACCGCATGTAGATTAATAGGAATAGCAGGAGGTGGTGGTGGTGGTGGAAGAGGAGCTAATTCCTCTATGGATATAAATGGTCCAGATTATGGAAGCGGCGAAAATGGTGGTAATGGTGGTGCCGGTGGATATGTTTATGGTCGAATTGAACTTGATAATGTAAATGATATAACGATAACAGTAGGTGCTGGTGGGGCTGGTGGTAATAATAGGAATGATACTTATAGAAATGGAAATCGTCAAACAGGGTACTCTGGTGGAGTGGGAGGTGGTGGTGGCGCCACCATCATCAAAATTGGCGACGAAACATATACAGCTAAGGGTGGTAATGGTGGTGCCGGTGGTAATGGTGGTACGGTTCGTGATGCTCCTTGGCCATCGGATAATACAGCTGGTAATGGTAACAAAGGTTCTTCTGGTAATAGCGGTAATAGTTCGTCGGAAACTAACTGGGATAATGCAGCTCTTCTTCCTGCCAATACTGGTAGGGCTGGTTCTGGATCATATTACACGCCAAGGGGAGGTCAAAATAACGGTCAGTCTGGTACGGCTGGTAAAGTACAAATTATTTGGCTATACGGTTCAGACCCATCGTTTGATATCCTACCTCCTACATATGAAGGCTATGAATTAGTTCCGGGAAATACCATTGCTGGTTATAATAATGTGTTTACCGGTGGTCAATATGTTAAGTCAGTCGGATATTGTCTAGTTTTAGAGAAAAATGGAATTTTAAAATTAATCGAGGGAAACAGTCCTATTGGTCAGAATATTGTATGGTCGTCACCCAATTTTGGCTACGTTGATGGTACTACTACTGCCCAATGGGATCCGAATCGAGGTATAAACGGAGCTTTTACAATAGTGTATAATAAACGAGTAATTTGGGACGCGCCACAGTTACCAGCAAATAAAAGTGTAGGTTTTGGAGGCGCGTTAGTGATTCAGGGGAATTATATTTCTTTACAATCAGATAATAATAGTTCAGTATGGTCAAGCCGATGATGACTATCATGGAGTCCATGTTATTCCAGTTTAATGCCGAATTTCATCTTTTCGTATATTCTTTATTTTACATATCAATGTCCAGAAACCCCACTAGCAAATATCGTTTTCCTCTCGTAATAGGAAGTCCGCTATGTTTAATTTGACTGCTATGTAACAACATGTCCCCTTTATTTAAACGACACGTTAATCCATCGTCGAAATACGTTCCACCACCTTCAAAATCGCTAGCATCATTAAGTAAAATACTGAATGATAAAAATGATCCATCACAGTGCATTTCCAACTGATTTTGCGCATCATCAGAATATTTAACAACAAATAAATCTTTAACATTAATAATCATTTTATCGTCAAGACCATAGGAGGCACTAACGCGACCGGTGATTGTTTTTAATGTTTCTAATACGAGTCCGAAGATGGACGGAATTTTATCTACTGGAAGATCCGTAGTAGGATATTTCATATGTCTATCCACAGTCCATCCTCCGTTATGCTTAGCATATCGTTCGCATTCCCCAACAATATAATTACAGATATCGCTTGAATATGTATTAGGATAAGTAAATCTCTGTAAGAAACGATTATATTTTAAATCAATGGTTTTATCCATTATTGCTTTAAAATCGTCCATAATATCTCCATATTTATTTTTCAATTCTACATGCTTTTGCTTTTCTTTGATGGAATTGTCCAACACAAAATTAAAGGTATTTACATTTTTGGTAGCATGTTCGGTAGCATGTTCGGCAGCATTATCTAGGCGATATTTTTGAATGAGATTGGTAAATACTTGACAAGCATTTATTTTTTTATTGTATAAAATATCATTAAATAAATTGTAATTGATAACGTCATTCGATACATTGATAGAACCTATATTAGAATCGTCCGTAGCAGATATAGTAATCAGACTGACATCATTTTGAAACATAGTAGTCGCAGTAGCAGTCGGCGCATAATATTCAACGCCAATCGGTTTTTTATTCCATAAATTAATTGCTATTATATAGCGTTCATCTAACCTATTAGCATCAGCATCAGCATCAGCATCAGCATCTACTTGAGACAACGTTGTACTACCGTGGTAGTAATGTCCATCAAAAGTGATTTGTTTATTGCGTATAGGCAAGGATAATACAATCTCTGTTTGCTCTTCAAATTCCTTGTATTTATAACATTCCAAATCAACCTTGGTTATAATGGTAGGACTATTTGGAGCATCATTCAAATAGGTTACACATGAAAGTAGGGGGTATTCGTATTCCCCTGTTGTTGTTTTCAATTTTTCATCACAATCCAAATGTAAAGTATGGGTGTCAAACTTTGATTTACACCAAAATTCGACAAAGTGAGTTTCCATGTCAGAAATATTCAATCTAGCAAAATGAAATGCGACAATATCGTAGACGCATTTTTCAACGAGTGAATAAGACGATTTTGTCAAATCGAGCAACATTGTATCCGCTTGAATAAACTCACGATCAATATATTGTCGAATCTTCTGATCATATTGGTCACAATGGTCATCAATCTGTATATTCCATGTATTTACATGATTAATTGTATTTTTATCAGTCGCTGTTTTATCACATTCTAATTCATCCTTTGGTTCACACTTCATCCTTACTTTATACATCCATCACGAGTTCCGTTTATATTTTTATAAATATAATTATAAAAATATATTCACTATATTTGAACTATGGTAGCAATCAACCCATATTTCATATAAATTCACTTCTTCAATTGCCCCTTTAAATCATCGACTTCTTGTTTCAGCGTTTTAACGGCTTCAATAAGATGCCCAATAATCGCATTATAATCTACCGAATATTGCTCTTTATTAGCAGTATTGACTGCTTCAGGAATGGACTCTTGTACTTCTTGGGCAATGACACCACTATGAAGTTTCTTCGTCTCGTCCGCTTTCCAGTTATATTCGACGCCACGAATGGCGCATATTTTTTCTAGAGAATCGGTCAAATCATGAATGTTTTCTTTCAAACGCAAATCTGATTTGGCATTGAATGTACCGGCTGTAATAAGGCCTGTATAAGTGCCATTAGTCATAGCAGTGACTGTACCAATGTTACCACTATGACTGGATATAGCTTCTGTATTAGTGGATATATTACTTGTATTAGTGGATATAGCCTGTGCATTAGTGGATATAGCCTGTGCATTAGTGGATATATTACTTGCATTAGTGGATATATTACTTGTATTAGTGGATATATTACTTGTATTAGTGGATATAGCCTGTGCATTATTGTTAATTTGGTCTTGAATATTATCTGAAACGTCAGATAAATATGACAATTCAGTATTAGAAATAGTAGTATTACCCTCATTTACTGTTAAGCTACCATTTAATGTAATACCATCACCCACATTTAATCCACCACTCACATCCATTCCGTTTTTAACAATGCTACCATTATTCGCAGTTATTTTACCATGAGTGACTGATAATCCACCCCCATTTACATTTAAACCCCCATTTTCAACAAACAAATCACCAGCAGTGACAATCAATCCACCGCTCACATCCATTCCGTTTTTAACAATGCTACCATTATTCATAGTAGCAGGTACATCAAGAGTGAATCCAATTTTATTTATTGTACAAAGTAGTTTTTTTTTAGGTGGATCAGTTGGAGAGGCTAACGCAGACGACCATTGATAAAAATTAAATCCTCCAGATGGATCATACCATGTACCACCTTGTAGATAATTTGATATGCTATGAAAATCTACTTCGTTGCTACCACCAGTGATATTAGCTCCAATATAGCCGCGATTACTACTAATATCGTCATATGATAATGTAGTAACAATATCATTAATATCATTAATATCATTAGTCCTGATGAAAATTCCTTCACTTATATCCGACCCGGTTTTAATACTTCCACCATTTACATTTAAACCACCATTTTCAACAAGCAAACCATCTTTCAGGATGGTTAAAAGTCCATTTAATCTCATGTTTCCACTCACATCCAAATTAGCAGTAGGATTATCAGTTCCAATGCCTACATATCCACCATACTCTTCGTTTATATTTGCATTATATATCGTACCATTATCATCATTATAAATCCAACCGCCCTTAAAACCTATATTATTTTGAACATAACTTAATGTAGCAAGTTGGAGTAATTCGTCATTATACGTTGAATCAGTAATTGAAGGTAGTATAGGTAGTTTTCCATATACTTTACTATCGAAATTAACAGTGTCAGAAACACGCATTGTTCCTCCGACATCTAATGTGGCTTGAGGATCATTTTTTCCTGACTGAACTCCATCAGTTTCTTGACCTCGAGCACCAATACCAACATTACCCATTGTCAAAATATTACCATTACTATACATGTCGCCACTTATATCCAATACAAAATCAGTGTCTATAGCTGTCTCGCCCAGACCTATACCAACTTTACTTTCCATTTTGACATCCCCACCAATCGTAGCGTATCCACCAATCGTAGCGTATTCACCAATTGTGGCGTATCCTCCAATAGTGGCGTATTCATCAATAGTGGCGTATCCACCAATAGTAGCATTTTCGTTCATTGTGACTGAACCGTTCAAGCTAATATCGCCATCCCCTAATGTAATATCGCCCTCCTCTAATATGAGATCTCCCATTATCATATGAATATCTCCGGAAACATCTAGCGTATATTCAGGCACCTTCGTTCCAATACCAACATATCCATTTGGCTTGTCTATATTTGAATTGTAGATACCGTTAATATTATTATCAACGGCCTCTGTAATCCATCCACCATCCTTTTGAATATAATCATTAATCCATTCACACGTTGGAAATTCTAGACCACTAGCATCCTTATCCGGTGTTTTACCATATACAACAACGTCATCAAAAACAGCGGATTCTTTTACAATAATACCATTATTCGCAGTTATTTGGGAATTAATCGTGTTTGCAGTAATAGAATCTGTCGAAATATTATAGATGGTCGTAATATTGTCGGTAGAAATATCGTTGGCCGTGATTTTATTTTGACTGATATCCATATCTGAATGAAAGATAGACTCACCAATGACTTGAAGTGTTCCATTCACGTCCAAGGTTGTTGTAGGACTATCCGTTCCAATACCAACATTACCCAAAAAGCTAGAATTACCTGAAACATCAAATGTATTTTGTCCATAGATTTCGCCGATGGATACATTCTCGCCACTAATAGAAAAAATTAAATTCTCTGTGTCACTAATGTCGTTTATAGTATTTTCCGTATTATAGACGAGCATAGAAGGCATATCATTATTCTTAGAGTCGTTTTGAATAAGAATTGATGTATTGCCGCTATTCTGATTTGACAAAATCTCCAAATGATTTATGGCTTCACTATCATAGACCATTGTTTTTTCAGAATCAAATATTACGTCACCATAGAAACGTGTAATATCGTGAAAATTGGATTGCGCATATATATTTGTTTCTCCGTAGCTAGTTAGTTTTCCGGCAATAGCAACATCACTTTCACACGTTACTGGCGCATTAAATCCAACCATTTCATTAGATAATAAGTAAAGAAGACGTTTTTCATCTGAATTAGGTATCCTACTAGTAGCATATTGGTGCCCATTACCAGGATTATACATATATTCGATAAATTCCTTCGTATTGGCTTTTAACGAAACCTTCGCATCTAGTAGCATAGGACCAGTATCGCCAAGTTGTGTATTGGTTTGTATAGGCAGACTAAAGGCTACCATACCGTATGGTGCTGGTATTTTTGAATATAAAGAACTTAAATTAAACGCAATCGGTTTATCTGGAATATAAGAATAAGAGCCATTATAAATGACCTGTTGAAAGGTTTGTTTCCCATCGATATAAAGAGCAATATAACTGCCTCCGAAAACCACGGTTATTTTGTGCCATGTATCAGGAACAATTTCACCGCAATTGTCTTCCTTTATTTCTGTAACATTACCACTAGTATCATAATAATAATAGGTTTGTAATGTGTTACCATAGGTTTCGCCACCTTTATACCATAGATAAAAACAATCAGTGGAGGAATACTGTTCAGAGCTCTCATATAAACCATGTTGTTCCACATCATCTAGTGCGAAAATACAGAATTTTTCTGTACCAGCTGGTATAAAGAGAAAGGTTTCAAATGTTAAAATGGAAGAAATAGATTCTGTGTTTTCAGTTTGACTAAAAGTATTTAAAGTGTTTAATGATTCTTTACTGATTAAAAATTTTGAATTGTCTCTAAATTGAATAGCATTTTGTTCGTAATTGGGGACAGAAACGACGTATGGATTTATCTGATATTCTCCAAAACGTGGATATTGAATTGATAGATCAAAATTACCTTGTTTAGTTACATCGGTTATAGACTTATTCAACGTTTCATTAGAAATTGTATCCTCTTCATTCATTTGAGTACCACTTTCACCTAGATTGTTAAATGGATAGTAAGCAATAATTTTATCGTAACTCTGCTCACCCTCTGTCATTTTATATAAAGCACCATAATCCATGTCACGTTTATCACCATACTGTTCAATAGTAGTATTGCTAATACCTATTTGTTGTGGTATGGTTAAAGTATTTGTAGTTTGTTTATGATTGCTTAAAATATTATTCATGGGTCTTCTATTGATACCTCCTTGTAATTTCCATCGATTAGAAGTATTTGACATTATATATAATTTATGTAGTTAATAAATTATATATTTATACAAAAATAATTGTAATTATAATTATAATTATAATATCGACAAAATCAGATTTAGTATTATATGAAGTGAATATATCTTTATGTATATGTATTAAATTACGCCTACATAATGTAGGCAAGTATATTAAAAAATAAAATATTTAGAGTATATAATATTATGGGTTATGAAATAGAAATATCATATAATGTGAAAATGCCAAATCATCATTTGACAAATGTAATAACAAAGACGAAAGAAATAGCAGATACAAACGGTTGTCAAAATCATTTTCAATTTACACAGTCCAAGAATCAGAATCAGATTCAGAATCAGAATCGTAAAAACGAAATACCGACGGTTGTTTTTTGTTTTGAAAGCGAGAGATTTACAGAAATGACAAATTTTCTTAAGGAAGTAATTGCCAAATATAAAAAGAAAACGCGAGTAGAATCAGTATATGATATAGATGCGCGTAGTATAATATACGCTTCGCCAACATATGTTGATATATTAGAGACAACGCATAAGGAGGATTATAATTACCGGCGTAAAACACGTTCTTTTTCTGAAACGGATTATTTTATACTGAGAGATATCCTAAAAAAAAACTATTAAAAAAAATTATAAAAAAATTAATAAATCGTTTTCATAAAATCAGGAGTAACTGATTTGTTATGGTGTTTAGCCATGCTTTTACTTGTGCTTTTACTTGTGCTTTTACTTCTACTATGTGAATGTCGTTTACTTTTGCTATGAGAATGATGTTTGCCTTTACTATGCTGTTTTGCCTTTCTCGTTTTTCTCGCTTTTCTTTTTTTAACTACATGATGAGGGGATGACATTTGTTCCAATTCTTCCATAATAATAGGACGAATGTCAATCTGGTTTTCAGGTTGTAAATCAAATTCTAAACGTTCACGAATTGGTTTATGATGAGAAGGAACTTCGAGTAGCTTCATGATGTCATTATTGTTTAATTTCATATAAATGGCTTCGTTATTTCGTTCAGCTTCTAAATCTAATTCATCGCCGTCATATACCATATTCCATTTTGTATTATCAATAACGTCGCCATTAATACTTGTTTGATATTGTCCTTTATTTTGAATATAATTTTCCATATACAATATTAGAATATTTTTTATTTATACCGTTGAATATTTAAGAATAATATAGCTATTTTTATATATATGCGCGGAACAAATATTAACAAGTATGGAAAAATAGAAAAAAATCAGAAAGTAAAAGAAGGTGATTGTATATTTCCATTTAAATATCAATGGAAAGAAAATAATGAATGTGTTGATAGTGAAAAAGGGAAAATATGCGCAACCTCAGTATCAGATAGAGGTACACTAAAAACCTACGGATATTGTAAAGAAGATATAAGTTCAAGTTCCGGACCAAATGATACTAGTAAAAAACGATCCAAGAGTCATTCAAAGAGTCGGTCTAATAGCTCTCTCAAAGCACGATCTAAAAGTCATTCAAAGAGCCATTCAAAGAGCCATTCAAAGAGCCATTCAAAGAGCCATTCTAAGACTCCGATCAAGATTCATTCAAAGAGCCATTCAAAGAGCCATTCTAAGACTCCGAGCAAGAGTCGCTCAAAGACTCCAATAAAGAGTCGCTCAAAATCAAATGAAAGCTTAAAAAAAGTCACTAAGAAAAAGGCACTAGCTAAGACATTAAAAAAGAGAAAATTAAAAATAGTGGATAAGTTTCCTACTAGAAGCAAGAGTAGAAGCAAGAGTAGAAGCAAGAGTAAAAGTATTGATAAAGAGGAAGAAAAAGTGAAAGATATAGATATAAAGGTATCAACAAAAGATAAAGCAATGAACAAAGAATTTATTGATACAATGGAGGAATTGGCTGATATAATGACAAGACAGGGTGAGCCATTTAAAGCGCGTGCTTATAAAAAGGCAGCGGAGACTATCATGTCTTTTCCGGATGACATTACAAATGTAAAACAATTGTCTGGAAAACCAGGGATTGGTAAAACAATTATGGAAAAGTTGGAAGAATATAAAAAAACAGGTACATTACGCGTACTAGAAAGAGAGCGCAAAAATCCATTGAATTTATTTACAAAAATTTATGGAGTTGGGCCTAAAAAGGCCAAGCAAATAATAGAGGATGGTATTACTACGATAGATGAGTTAAAAAATAATGAGTCTAAGTTAAATGACACGCAGAAAATCGGACTACGATATTATGAACCATTACAAAAACGCATACCTAGAAATGAAATCGAAGAGTTTAACAAGATATTTGATTCTACTTTTAAAGAAATTGCGCCGGAAGGAAGTAAATATGAAATAGTCGGTAGTTATCGCAGAGAGGCTTCTAATTCAGGTGATATTGATATTATCATAACAAATAATGAAAATAATATTAAAGCATTTGATGCGTTTTTGAATAAATTAATTGCCGATAAAGTAGTCATAGAAGTATTGACAAGAGGAAAAACAAAAAGCCTTACAATTGGACAATTGCCAAAATCATCGACATCGTCAAGTGAATCCATTCCGCGTCGAATTGATTTTCTGTATGCAAAACCTAGCGAATACGCATTTTCTACCTTATACTTTACAGGTTCCAAAGCATTTAATACGGTAATGCGACAGAGAGCACTGGATCTAGGATATACATTAAATGAACATGGTCTTTCAAAAATGGACTCGGGTAAAAAAGGTGAGAAGGTAAATATAGACTTTCCTACCGAACAATCTATATTCGAATTTTTGGGAATGAAATACAAAGAACCTAGACAGAGAGAAGGGTATAAATCCGTTGAATTGTTGGACAACAAAGACAACAAAACTCCCATCAAGCCTTCGACAGACAACAAAGTTAAGAAGTCGTCGACAGACACGGCAGACAACAAAACTCCCATCAAGCCGTCGGCAGACAAAGACACGGCAGACAGCTACAACAAATACATTGCTATGTTCAAAGCAAAAGGTTCTGATGCTCTTAAAATGTTGTCTGAAAAACAACTGGCTACTATCTTAGATGAAGCACAAAAGGCATACTACAATGATAGTGAAAACGTGTTAATGACTGACAATGAATTTGATATTATAAAAGAATACATGGAAAAAAAGTATCCAAAAAACAAGGTTCTTGAACAAATTGGTGCTCCAATTCAAGATAAGAACAAGGTAAAATTACCCTATAATATGCCTTCCATGGACAAAATAAAGCCTGATACAAATGCCCTAACCAGATGGAAAGCAAAATATTCAGGACCGTATGTATTGTCCGCTAAATTAGATGGTATCAGTGCCATGTATTCTACAGAACACGACGAACAAAAGCTATATACACGCGGAAACGGTAAAGTAGGTCAGGATATATCTCATTTAATACCTTATTTAAGATTACCAAAAACAAAGGATATTACAATTCGTGGCGAATTAATCATGAAAAAGACTACGTTTGAGGATAAATACCAATCAGAATTTTCAAACTCACGTAATTTAGTAGCAGGTATTGTAAATCAGAAAAAGATTGAACCAGAGAGATTTAAAGATGTCGATTTTATAGCCTATGAAGTTATTGTGCCGTCTCTAAAACCTAGCGAACAAATGAGCATGTTGACAAAAGATGATGTATATACAGTGATAAATGAAGTAAAAGAAGATATAGACAATAATATGTTATCAGATATATTGGTCGATTGGCGAAAAAATTATGAATATACGATTGATGGTGTTATTGTAACCAATGATAAAATATATGATCGTACGGATAAGAATCCGGAACATGGATTTGCTTTTAAAATGGTCCTATCTGATCAAGTTGCCGAAGCCAAAGTATTAAACGTGTTGTGGTCTCCTAGTAAAGACGGATACTTGAAACCACGTATTCAAATAGAGCCGGTTGTTTTAGGTGGCGCGAAAATAGAATATGCTACAGCGTTTAATGCGGCATTTGTAGAAGATAATAAACTGGGTATCGGTGCTCTAGTGAAATTGGTGAGAAGTGGTGATGTAATTCCTCATATTATGGCCGTAATTGAACCGGCTGAAAAGGCAAAGATGCCGGATGTCGCATATAAATGGAATGATACTCACGTAGATATTATCTTGGAAGATGCTGAAAAGGACGATACAGTTATAGAGAAAAATATTATTGGTTTCTTCAAAGGATTGGAAGTAGATGGACTAGGACCAGGAAATGTAAAAAAAATAATAGCAGCTGGTTATACATCTGTTCCACAAATTATTGGAATGAGTGAAGAGGATTTTTTAAAAGTGGATGGATTTAAAAAGAAAATGGCTGAAAAGGTATATACGTCCATACGTAATAAAATAGAAAAGGCATCATTGATAAAGTTAATGGCGGTATCGAATATTTTTGGCCGTGGGTTTGGTGAAAGGCGCATTGAACCAATACTGGTCAAATATCCTGATATTGTAACTTCCGATATAAGCGTTGAGGAGAAAATAGCCAATATTAAATCGATTCGTGGAATGGAAAAGAAGACGGCGGAACGATTTGTTCAAAATATTCCCAAATTTCTAGAATTTATTAAAGTGGCCAAATTGGAGGATAAATTAAACGAAACTATGATGGGATTACAACAACAGCAACCAATTGATGAAACCAATCCATTATATAATAAATCCATCGTAATTACTGGTTTCCGCAATAAGGAATTGAGTGAAGAGTTGAAATCTCTTGGCGTTAGAGAATCAAGCGCTGTCAGTAAAAATACATTTGCGGTAATAGTCAAGGACAAGGATGAAGATACAGGAAAAATAGAAGCTGCTAAGCAAAAAAACATACCCATTTATACTTCATTAGAATTCAAGGATAAATTCAATTTATCATTCACTGTCTAATTTTCAATCAATATAATTTTCAATCAATATAATTTTCAATCAATATAATTTTCAATCAATATAGTACCTTCATAATTGAAACAGCTAGTTTAACTACAAAAATAATCATTTGGTATTTATGTAGTTAAACGATTATAAAATCAATATAAAAACAATTATCTTTGTATATGTATATAATGCAGTTATTCGCAGTTGTAGCTACTTTATGCCTAACTTCTATGGCAACCGCCTTTAATGCTACTGAGCATCATTGGTCAAATTTTCAAAAGTTTATTACACGTTTCGATAAATCTTATTCTAACTTGATTGAGTTTGAGAAGAAGTTCGAAGTATTTAAGTCAAATATGGAGTATATTCGTGAACATAACTCCCAAGATCATTCCTACAAGTTGGGAGTCACTCCTTTTGCTGATTTAACCGAGGACGAGTTTGCTCGTTTCAATGGAATTCGTGTCGAAGGACCTTTTTCTACTGGGTGTGAGAAATTCAAATCAACTACTACAGACGTTCCCTCTAGTTATGATTGGCGCGATCATAATGCAGTGAATCCTGTAAAGAACCAAGGACAATGTGGATCCTGCTGGTCATTTAGCGCAACTGGAGCAATGGAGGGAGCTTGGGCTATTTCCAAGGGTTCTTTAGTCAGTCTTTCTGAGCAGCAACTAGTCGATTGCTCCAAGTCCTATGGTAATCATGGATGTAATGGTGGTTTAATGGACAATGCTTTCCAATATGCTAAGGATAATGGTATGTGTTTAGAAACTGCTTACCCTTATACAGCTCAAGGTGGTGATTGTCAAAAATGCGACCCAGTCGTAACTATTTCTGGATGTGTCGATGTCACTAAGAATAACCAAGTTGATTTGAAGGAGGCTGTTTCACGTGGTCCTGTTTCTATCGCGATTGAGGCAGACACAAAGGCATTCCAGCTTTATACAAGCGGAGTTCTAACAGGTGATGCTTGCGGTACCAACTTGGATCACGGTGTTCTTATTGTAGGATATGGTGAGGAGTCTGGAACCGAATACTGGACAGTAAAGAACAGTTGGGGTCCAACATGGGGAGATGCTGGTTATATTAAGATTGAGCGAAGCGATAGTACTAATGACAAGGGTGTCTGTGGAATTGCTATGCAACCATCTTACCCTGTTGTCTAAATATACCCAAATTATATGAACATACTTAACTTAATGTGATTTAATTATAGTTATTAACATTTCTAATAACTATAATTATTCAGTCAGTCGACAAATTTTATATCTATCTATCTATTTCTTTCTACGCGTTTTCGACTTTTTCTTACGGTGTGTTTTTCTACGTATCTTTCTACGCGTCTTTCTAAGCGTCTTTCTACCTCCTTTTTTAGAAATACTGTTGCCACTAGATGCGGATTTAGCCTTAATTTTAATGATAGGTTTGCTTAAATCTATTTTGGACATAGACATACCGTTGCTAGATGGTGTTGCTTTATGTTTTATAGTGAATAAAAATCCAGAAGGATTCATCGGTTTTGTGGAAGTGTTAGTACGTTTACTCATTATAACATAATACAAGAAAAAAGGATTTTTCCTAATTTATTTTTTATTTGTTATTAAATTACAAACTCAAATTTTACCTATACCTATAATTTTTTATTTATCTTTTTTATCTAATTAGCATCACTATCTGCTTCTTCTCCATCTTCGAGAATGTTCTTATAATTGTTGGATGATACGCTATTCTCTTCTGTGGCATATGTAGCACTACGTGGCTCATTCGATTGTCTAGCATTACGAGGAACATTAATCTTCTTGCGAGGATGTTGACGCTGTCCAGAATTACGCTTTCCATATGCGACTTGTGGAGGAACCATCTTTTTCGTATTTACCGGAGGAGAGGTATTATACTGAGGACACCCCCATTGTAAAGACGGACCATATGTTGTCATGACCCAAACAGGAACCATATTCGCCATTAAATACTCATATGGTGGAGGGACAGGAAGATTAGTTTGACCAAACTGATTCGCATTATTATAATGCTTATCTTCGACAGTGTCTTGTCCTTCCTTCTCTTGATTCTTTTGCTCAAAAGGCAGAACTAGCCAAAACCACGGTCCATCGTACTGTAGAATCGCCTTCTTTTCAGGATCTTCTACTTCCTCACGAAACTTGACTGCTTCACCAGTATTATAAATCATGGCGAAATGAACAAAGGCCATGTTGTAGGTTTGACCGCTGGCGCTCGTCTTAGGTACCAAATCAACATGTTCTACACTACCAATGTTTAGATTATGGAATATATTGCTGATGCGTTCCTCACTGATATTAGAGAAGACTCTTGGGATGAAAACGGTATAAGATGACATGATTACTTGTTGTTGTTGTTGTTGTTAGCTTTTGCTATTGCTTGTTAAAGTATATCAAATACTTAATTCCAACATTTAACTTCAATTTTTTTAACGATTTCATTTCTTATAAAAAATGAATAAACATAATTATTACATACGCTTACATAATATCACTTATATTTCCAACTCAGTAATGGTTTTAAAATTTTCTTTAAAATCACTATAAATCTTATTTTTAATACGCGTAATTTTTTTTCCAACTGGTATATTAACGCAAAGTAATTTCATAAAATTATCAGAATATTCTGTTTGAAACCGATCATCACGTAACTTGTTTTCATTTTCAGTTTTATATACATCAAACGTGACTAACATTTTATTATAGACCAGATTATATATCTTGTTAAAATCATCAGTTTTACACTCTTTCCATTCTTGATCAAATACATAGATGATGTTCTTCTTTTGCTCGAAACACATGAAGGTTTCTCTCACTTTTTCATTTTGAAAATAATTATTTATTATTTCAACAGTACCATCAATAAACCCATTCTTAAAAATATACTCCAAATCAGACACTGTAATATTCATATTTTCTATATAGGAAATCATATTACATTCAGGTTTTTCTTGTTCATTTAACCATGTAATAACATCGATTTTTTTATTTTTATTACGAACCTGTTGCTTCATACTTTCCAATTCACTTTGTACTGAATTATATTTTTCAGTCAGTGTAGTAATCATTTCATACAATTGTTTTGTATTAGGTATTTTCTCTCCATCATCTTGATGTTTCCTTTGACAGGTAAATATATGTTTTTCATAACATCCTTTACGTTTGAATATCTTAAAACAGCATGGACAATTTGTTATATGTTTAGATGCCATATATTATATTCGTTTATTTTAGATACCATTTAAAATATTGGAATATTAACAGTCAATTTTATTATAAATGTAATATATAATTATGGGAACAGAAGAAGTCGATTGTAGTTGTAATGGCGGAATAATATATGGATTGGTTCAATGTAAGGGATGTAGCAATTCCAATTGTGGATATTGTAGTAAAACAGGTTCTTATGTGATAGCTGAGCAAAAAAGAATATGGAATACAGTACGTGTTCCAGCATCAGAATACACTATGAACAAGGCAGCATTTACAACTTATCAACAACCAAAATCCATATATAGAGTGAATTGGAATCAAATGAGTGATCGTGCTTTAGCTGCGAATTCACAAGTTTCAAAAATAAGAGTTGTTCCATCTCATGGAAATTCAACAAAACGATCCTTAACGCGCCATAGACCTGGGTCACAAGCACCTGGTGGTAAAGGAGTGGATATTAAGCATGGCAGTTATGATAGATATTTAGCTCGATTAAAGGGAAAGGGTCCATTACGAACCCAAAATGATACCAAGTTGACTCCAGTTCAGGGAAATAAAACAAAGTCATATGGTATTGTCAATTCACGATCATGTTTATGTTTTACATAGATTTCGGTTATAAGGAATAAAAATCGGTTATAAGGAGTGAAAATCAGTTATAATACATAAAATGAATATATTAATGTATTATATAATGCCTCAACGTATTGATATGAGATTAATAGCTAGTCGATCAACAGTAGTAAAAAGGCCTCGAACTAATATTATGAATGGTAATACCATGATACAACCTTCACATCAACGTACGCCACCGTTTGGTGGAAACATATTCAATGGTAATATGAATGGAGTATTTACTGCTAGAGGAAGATCAGGTGGATGAGGCGGAGCTAGGTGGTAATAAGTTATATGACAGTTACATTTTGGCTGAGAAATAGTATCGTATTGTTGAAATATAGAGTACGATGGAATGACGAATTGATAGGCGCTTATTTTACTTCATGTGAAGTACATATAAACTACGATCAATTCCGACAAATATTTTTCTATAAATGTAAAAAATAAATAGATGAAAAGTATATATGGGACATTTTGTTATTGGTAGTGGATGTTGTAAAGGTTCATCCTCCATTTTTTTAAAGAGTGTACCGATGACGTTTATCAAAAGCAACAATAAGTATTATAAACCACATACCGCTATAGGACGTGTTGGTGCGTCAAGTCAAGTAGGAAATCTGAGAGCAATAAAACGAAGAACATAAATAGTTTAAAATAAAAAGGTTAATAATTATATATAAATCATATAAAATTATTTGTGATTATTTTATATGACAAGCGAAATAGATTATACCTTAAAATTAATAATAATTGGAAATGCGAATGTAGGAAAAACGTCTTTTTTTAATAAAATACAGAATAATAGTGCGTATTTTGTTGGTTCGATAATTGGTGTGGATTTTACCAAAATGTATTACACAATTAATAATAAGCGAACTAAGGTGATTGTATGGGATACCACCGCCCAAGAAAGTTTTCATTCTATTATCAAGTCTTGCTTTAGAGATACATGTGGCGTCATATTGATGATTGATGTTTCAAAACCAGATACCTGTAATCAGCTTGAAGACTGGTTAAAGATGTTAGTGTATGATAATAAATGTTCGCACGAACATCCTATATTATTACTAGGTAATAAGTCCGATTTACAAAATAGAATAGATATGGATGACATAGACCGATTGATTCAAGAATATAAATTAGTGTACAGAGAAATTTCTTGTAAAGCAGATGCGCAATACCATTTAGAAGAAATATTTACATCTTTTATTAGTAAAATAATAGAAGGTGATCATATAGAAGATTGTCATGGAATAAAAATACTGGATGGCAACAGTCTACATAATACACTAAACGAAAAACATAATATGATATATAAATCGAAAAATTACTGTAACATAGTTTAATCATAATCCAATATAAAAATAAACTTGTAAAAATATATATATATGGACTCTTTCCTTTTAAATATTAATGATTATAGTGACAAAGAATTGGAAGATATATTATCTCTCTCTTATCCTTATCAACAAGAGGATATAGTCTCTAAAAAAAATGAGTTGTATGTTAAATTAGTAGATGACGATTCGGTGACGAACGAGATGAAGTCGAAAATAACTAGTTTCTTGGACACCGCGTCATTTCGCTTATCTAAAATAATATCAAATGGGATTGAATTAAGTAGAACCAATGTTGATTCATTCAATGAGTTAAAAAATACAGTCAGTGAAGTGAACGATCATTTCATTATCAAACAAGAACGTGATGTAAATGAGGCTTATGCTTCGAAACCGACTGATGGGTTAAATATTGGTAGTATGGGTGGAGCTCCTCCTGGCATTATAAATCCAATTAATTATCGCACCATTAAACGTGCTGTAAATATTGACTCGCGATTCAGACCTAATTATTACCAAACATCATCAGCTGATCAGCAAATTAATTTACCATATAAATTTGAAAAAGTCGTGAATATGAGATTAGCCTCAATAGAATTACCATTGACATATTACGCAATTAGCGAGTCACTAGGAAATAACGCATTTGTCGTGAATTGGGACATTTCTGGCGGTGAATTTCAAAATAGTGTTTTGGTCAAAATTCCTGACGGAAATTACCAAACATACAATACAAATTCTCCCAATGGTACTGGTGGTTCTGAAATAGAATCTATTATGAATGCTGCTTTATTGTCATCTGTTGCTATTACACCGACCAACGCACCTTACAATGGTGTTACTATTCAATCAGATGCTTCTTTTAACATACGATATACAGTTGATTCTACCAGTGGAAAAAGTGTATTTGCGTTAGATGTATCTGGTATAGATGCTAAACCGGTAGCTAATCTAATTAATTCAGGTAAATTAAATTATCAGATCGTATTCGCGGTAGATAGTAAGGGTGTGAATACAATGAATCAGCCATTGCCGTTCTTTTTAGGATGGGAACTTGGGTATAGAATGAATATGTATAATAGTGGCCCAGGTACAGTTGTAGTAGATGATGAATTAAATTATAATATTATGTTGCCAGCTGCTATTGTATCAGAGGGTCTTTTTTACATTAAAGGACCACAATATATATTTGTAGCAATTGATGATTACAATAACAACGTAAATAATTATTATGTTTCCGCATATAGCGACTCTATAAATAATCGAAATATATTGGCGAGAATTAATTTATCGAATAATGGCAATACAAATGGTGTATATCAAACAAGTGAAACAGATGGTTTCTCTTCACAAATTAATAGAAGTCGAACTTATTTTGGACCAGTCAACATAGAAAAAATGCGGATTACACTTTATGATGAATATGGTAGAATCATCAATTTAAATAATATGGATTGGTCATGTTCTTTAATGTTTGAATGTATGTATTCTTAGGCATTAGGACGCACTTGGTTCATCTTTATGAAACAAACAATTAGATAGTGTTAGTATTTTTATCAAGCGATTGACAAGAATAAAGAAGGGATTTTTATTGTTTTTTTCGTCGTTTTTTTTGTCGTTTTTTTCGGTGTTTTCTTCTTCATTTTCTCTCATATTCAACTTTGAATATTCATGTAAATATTTGTCAGGTCTGGTTGTAGATGAATTATAATATTCCATCCAATCGTTTGGCGAAACCTTTGTTCCTCCATCATATTTGACTGCCAAATTACATTTACATAACATATCACCTAACGATATATTACCTATTGTAACATCGGCCAATATACGCCCATATTTTTCCAGTTTTACATTTTGTAAATATACTATTTTATGTAAAACCAAATCACTGATTGTTGTTTTTGCTATCAGCGCACATTCTTTCTCTGTTTTATTACTTGTCTTTATTTCAGGACAATCTATACCATTAATTCTTACCGAAAATCGATATATAGGTGACTTATCGAATGGCATTTTACAGGCGATTGTGATTGTATCACCATCATATACTTTTATCACTTTACCATACGTTACATTTGGAATATAAGGTATAGTGTCTTTATAAGTAATATTATTCAAATATTCTGTCATGTATTTAACGTATATGTTACATCATATTTATATTCGTATATTCTTCAATTTTACTAGTAAATAATAGGTTGAAAATATATTATCATATACTTATGGCTTATATATTTTATAAACTGATTTAAATAGATAACCAATATCAATGTATATAATGTCAACAGGTCTTACATTACAAACAGATAGAGAAATTCGTTATGAACAGAAAATTCAAAGAAGAAAGGTAGAACAACAAAGTGTAGATAGAGTTAATCGTCTTCAAACTAGAGAAAATAATAGAACTACTAATGTCATGGACAAATCTGAAATTGCGGATGAAGTAAGTAGCGAGATTAACCTATTGGCGCAAAGAAGAAAAAGAAACGCAACAACACGTTATTCAAACTTTGTTTCTTTTTTTTCTTAGTTTATATTGTTGTTATTTTCTACCTTTTTTATTTTTCTGGTTTGTTTCTTTTTTATGGGTGACGTTATTTGATTGAGTCGTTTTTGATGACTTGCTTAAACGAGCCTCTTGTATATTTTTCAAATGATTTTCTTGGCATTGTTCTTGAATACGTACATGTTTAGCACTATGATTTCCATATAGCTCGCGCGTGCGGCGTTCCTTGTCTTTACCTGTTTTGCGTTTTCTGAATTGAACATCCATTATAAAATAATTGTATAACATACGGTTATACCATCATAAAACTTCAATTTTTAATCTATTAAAAAAATTGAAGTTCAAATACTTTTTCATATAGAGATAACAAACTTATATAGTTAATCAAATATTTCAAATATGTCAGTCTTTTCCGTATGTATCCCACGCATCTTTCATAATATTCCCAATAAAAAGATTGTAGGGACGTTTGAAAAGTTAAATATGGGTAAGGTGAAAAATATGGACATTGTATGGAAGACTGGAAGAGATGGTAGTTCCTATAAAATGGCGTTTGTCCATTTCAGTACATGGAACATACATAACTCATCAGCTAGACACTTTAGAGAACAAGTGGAAGATCCAAATGTAAACGCAAAATTAGTGTATGATGATCCATGGTATTGGTTGGTTTTGCCAAATAATTCAACTACTATAATTAATAGTTATAAAAACAGAACAAAAAATTTTGTACCAGATACTATTATTGGAGCCAGTGAATGGATTCAAGAAAAAATTTCGGAATTAGAAGATGAACTAAATTGCGTATATGAAGAACTGTATCAACGCGAATATATTCCAGTCAAGTACAGAAGTGAATGTGAGTGGGATCAAGACATTGAAACCGGTAGCATTAATAATGATTATATGGGAAATGTGTCACCTATGACTATCGATGAACTGGATTGCTCTTACTCTAATGGTGAGGTATTACCTACCATCGTTGATGTAGATGATAATACAACATATCAATATGATGATGGCACATCATTACATAAGCCACCTATGTACGCAAAGGTTTATCCGGAAGATGATTCAATATTTAGTTATTCTCAAGATACATTTGAAGAAGAGGAAGAAGAAGAGCTCTCGTTTGGTATGAAAACTGTTTATCCGAATAAAACAGTTATTGACAATAGTGAAGTAGCATGTTACGAACACAAGACCTGGATGACTGCAAACTATTGCGGAAATAACTAAAATAATCACATACAAATATAGCGTAATACATTCATTCCTATAAACCTAAAAAACTTCACCTAATTAAAAATAAAAAAATAAAAAAATAAAAAATATAGCGATATAGTAATACTATCATGGGAGGTGGTGGAATATTACCGGTCGCAATAAAAAATGGCCAAGTCCATTTTTTATTTGGAAAAGAAAATGAATTGGATGATACTCCTGGATGGGCTGATTTCGGTGGCGGCGCAGAAGATGGTGAATCTTCCTTTGATACGGCATTGAGAGAAGGTTCTGAAGAAATCAATGGGTTTTTAGGTTCGGCAGAACAATTAAGAAAGGAAGTAAAAAAACATAAAATACATACAGTACAATTCAAAACATATACTACTTATATTTATCTGATGGATTATGATGCTAAATTGCCTTTTTATTATAGAAATAATTATGAATTTTTCTCGCGTTATTTGCCACATGTAAAACACAAAAAGGATAACGGATTGTTGGAAAAATCGAAAATTCGTTGGTTTTCTTACGACGAACTAAAAAAAGAAAAGAAAAATTTCCGCAGTTTTTATCAAAATATTGTCGATTTAATTTTGAAACGTCAAGATGAAATAACCAATAAAATACATAATAAGGAGAATAATAAAAAAAAGACTTTACGAAAGCAAAAGTCTAACAAAAGTAAAACGCGAAAAAATAAAAAATTATAATATAATACAGATCATATTATTATATTATAAAATATATATAATGGGAGATGTGTTAATACGTAGTCTTAGCAGCTGTGCATCCTTTGTTCAAAATATTAAAACACAAGTACATGAAATTTCCCAAATAAAAACATTAATGCATACACACTTCAAGGCGTTTTCTAAGGCATTAAACAATATGAATAATGCGTTAAATATATTTGAAGGTGTATTTATTCCTAATTCGCCACATAATATATTATTTCAACACAAAATATTATCATTTTCACAGATAGATACAATCGAGGTAAAACTAGAACCTATAAATGATTTATTTTCTCTCTTGGGTAGTTTACAATCGACAGAAGACTATTGTGATAAATTAAGTATATATTGGGAATTATACCTTGCTCATAAAAAACCAGCTACATTAAAACGCAGATTAAAGCAATGTTTTAAAATAGTAGAAGAACTTTTACCATTAATTAATGATTTAAACCTAACTATCTTTGGTAGCGCACAACGTATAACACATCCGATCTTGAAAAAAGCATGGATGTTAGCAGGGCAAAATCAACTTAACGATAGTTCTTTGTCAAAAAATATATTACAAGATAATTTATACATGTTATTAAAATTAGAAATCGATGAAAGCTCTATTAATCAACAAAAAAAACAAATGTATAAAGGCATTATACGTCGCATTGTTGCGGATATAGATAATAGAGGAGCATCAGAAGGCGACGGTCATATTTCTATAGCAGAATTAAATGATTTACCGGATGAGGTACTATATTATAATATTTCGAAATCCGATGATAATATATCAAATAAACAACAAATATATAATTACGATTACGACAATAATAGTGATGATGATGATGACGATGATGATGATGAATATAGTAAATTAAAAAAAGGATTTTCATTTCCATCACCGAGTCGTTACTTTTGCTTTTTCAAAAAAGGTTTGCGAATATCTCCAGGTGGATTATTAAATGAATCTGTCAAAGATGAGCCAGAATGCGATTTAAATAGCGTACCGAATGATACTATTATTTTAGCAACTGATTTTTTAGATAGATATAGACAATATTGGAAAGACCAAAAAAACAATAGGCGAATGAAGCAAGATGCGAAAAAACAAACAATAAATGAAAATAATGATACGTCTAATGTTGAATTAGACAAAACATGTGAAGAGTTATCACGTTTGTCTAAAATGTGTATAGAAACAGGTAATAATCTAAAAATAAAATCGCAAGACATAACTGAAAGTGTAGAACCAACAGATGAAATAGAAAATATAATTCAACCAAAAGCAATAGACATTATTATGGATATACCATACAAAGAAGGGCATCCGCAAATGTATTGGAATTATGAACAATGTGATAGTGAAGATGTAATAACACGTCCCCATTGTGTAGCTGATTATGGTCATGATTTTCCATGTCGAAAACTGGTAACAATACCAATAAATTCTCCTAGTACATATGAATCATCATTGAACGATAATAAACATATTCTTACAAACATTTGTTTTAATATGGTAGTGTTTGATCAAGGATACGGAGGAACAGGAAGCGTACATGTAAGATATCAAATAAATGATGGAAAATGTATAAAAGCATTTACTGTATTACGTGAAAGTAAAAAGAAACGAAAAAAAAATAACAGACTGAATATGCCAAAGAATACATATAAATTTAACATTAATGGATATGAACTCAATAAAAATAAAAAAAATAGACCACCTAATGAACCACAAACAATAAGTATATGGTTATTTTGTCCACAAAAAAAGGGGTGGACCGCCAGTGTGAAATCAATTAAATGTGAACACAGATATAATTAGATTACATGCTGCGATAAATTGTAGCATAAATAAAATAATTACATATTAATATAAATGTCTCTTTTAAACATTGATATTAGTGATACCAATTTAGTAGAAAAATTTCCAGAATATGTAGAGTACGACAGTGAATTAAAGGATAAATATGGTGAAGTACATACACCTTATATATTCTTATCTAAAATGTTATCATCTATACCAGTAGAAATTGCTAAGAATAAAGATTGTAAATGGTTGGACGCAGGTGCTGGTAGAGGAAATTTTAGTTTTTGTTTGTTTATCATATTGTTTAATTTACTCAAGGATACAATAGAAGATCCGGATGAGAGAAAACGCCATATAATCAACAATATGATTTATATGGCAGAGATAAATGAAAACAATATTCAATGTCTTAGAGAGAAATTCGGTGAAAAGGCAAATATATATCATGGAGATTATCTTCAATGGACTACTGATTTACAGTTTGATTTTATCATAGGAAATCCACCCTATAATAGTGGTGGTGTCAAGAAAGTGCCTACAAATACTATTATAGATAAAAAAGAGGATGGTAAAACCATTTGGCCTGACTTTATAAGAATGAACATTTCTCTCTTGAAAGAAGGAGGGATGATGAATGTTATCATTCCTTCCATATGGATGAAACCAGACAAGGCAGGTATGTATGATTTATTATTGAAATATAAGATAGAAAAGCTACATGCTTGGAACGCAAGCTCAGTAATGAAGATATTTAATTACCAGGTTCAAACACCATTATGTGATTTTTTATTGATAAAAAGTGAAAATCAGGGAAAAATAGAACTGTATGACAATCAAAAAAAGGAATACGTTGATTTTAAACTAAAGGAAAACATACCGATACCGTTGTGTTTTGCCTCTATTGTAAATAAATTCTTAGTTCTAAGAGAGAAATACGGAAAATTAAAAATAAATAAATCCAATATGCCCAAAAAAGGGATTATTTTAAAGGATATATTCTCTCTTACTCATCCTTTTCAAAACGTTCATACTACAATTATTAACAAGGAGACAAAAAAACCTCAACTGCAATTTAAATACAGTGACGATGAGCAACCTTTTTACGGAGAACCGAAAATAATCATGGCGCATAAGATGTATGGGTTTCCATATGTAGATAAAGAAGGTATATATGGCATTTCTTCGAGAGATAATTATATAATTAAAAATAAATCAGTGGAAAGTCTTGAATTAATAAAAGAATTTCTCTCTACTACCTTAATTTTATTCTTGTTTGAGACAACGAGATATCGAATGCGCTATCTGGAAAAGTATGTATTTGAGTATATCCCTGATTTTTCAAAAATACCAGAGGCTATCGAAATGTACAACAATAAAAACATTGATATATATAAATTAATTGGACTCACAGAAGAAGAAAAGAATTACATAGAGAGATATTACAAAAAGAAATACAAGTTTTTCGAGTGAATAATATAGGTATTTTTAATACACTTTATACGTGGTATAAATTAAATATAATAATATTGCGAAATTAAAATGATTATTAGACGATGACAAATATCGATGAACTTATTTAAAGGAATAATTTAGTATAAAAATATTCTGTTATAATATAAATATGCCATCATATCTTAATTATTTAGAATTAGAAGATGATCATAATTATACAGTTAACATGGAATTAGTTTCTTCCACTGTAGGAGTTTCATATGAAACTATTATTCTTCAGGGAATGGCTCCTGGAAATCTAAGTTTGGATGACCAAATAATTGTAAGTGTGCGCGAGAATAGTAATAATTTAACAGAAGGTTATGAAGCTGTTTATCATGACAACCAATATAAAAATAACAGTGGTCAAGTGACAACTGAACCAAGTGGGATCCCCGGGTACCGAGCTCGA